>VOFI01002554.1_pt1 | contig 17856 bp, 20 predicted proteins | sample 5384131 | NCBI WGS metagenome assembly VOFI01 (sample SAMN12384728, study PRJNA508395) | human gut metagenome | isolation source: healthy gut H | host: Homo sapiens
TCCGCCCGGAAAGTGCAATTATAAGGATGATGATAAATATCAGTGTATAATGCCAGATGGGGAGACTCCTGCCAAAATCATCACGAAGCCGATAAGTGCTCCGGTACAGGCTCCCAAGCTCCATCCTCCATGAAAAGTTGCCATGATTGTCTTACCATACAAGCGCTCCACTTCAATGCCTTGTGTATTGAATGATATATCGCACAAATTCCAGCACACCCCGAAGCAAAAGAGCAGAAAGCCTAAAAGATAGACCTCATGGAGCCAGCCCAATGCAAAGCAGGGATGAAGCGTATCCCAGGATACTGACCTGTACCATGCTCCGGCTTCCTAACTTCGAAACAAGATAACCAGCCAAAGGGGATCGCGACAAATTTTCCGACAGGGATCATAAATAAAATCAGTCCCCAGTAGAAAGCATAATTTGCGGCAAAAACGTCTTTGAAATCAGGGATTCGGCTGGCCCAACTTGCCATACAAAGTCCTTGGGCGAAGAAAAGAAAAAAGTCAATATGGCAAAGCGTATTCTCTCTCTTTTGGATGCGTAAATTGGTTATTCATGCATTTTTTATTTTTAATCGCGGCAAAGGTATCTATTTTTTTGTACTTTTGCGCCCGATTTAAAAATATCATATTCATGAAGACAGGCGAATCTTTATTATCCATAGGTAAATTTATTGCAGAATATTCAGCCCATTTAATGGGGCCGGAGTACACACCTCGCGGGTAGTACGCAACACAAAGCGTATTGGAGAGGCTTTCGGACTAGATGTCAAATTAAGCGTATTTCATAGAAACATCATTCTGACTATTATAGACAAAGAAACAAACGAGGCTTGTAACGAGGTCATAGACATTCCTGCACACCCGATCAGTTTTGAACATAATTCAGAGTTAAGCGCATTAAGCTGGGAAGCAGTAGACAATCATTTGTCATTGGAAGAATTGAAAGACAAATACAAGAAGATTATTTCTGCTCCGCGGATACATCCGCTTTTCGTTTTACTACTGGTAGGATTTGCCAATGCGTCTTTCTGCAAATTGTTCGGCGGTGATTTAATTTCGATGGGAATTGTGTTCTCGGCTACCATTACAGGATTCTACCTGAAACAACAAATGCAGGCAAAAAAGATCAATCATTATGTTGTATTTATAGTCTCGGCTTTTGTTGCTTCCCTGTGTGCTTCCACCGCGCTGATTTTCGACACAACTTCGGAGATTGCCATGGCAACCAGCGTGCTTTATCTTGTGCCTGGGGTGCCCTTGATTAATGGCGTGATTGATGTAGTAGAAGGATACGTTTTAACAGGATTTGCCCGTCTGACAGAGGCTTCTTTGTTGATTGTCAGCATTGCCATCGGCCTTTCCTTTACATTATTAATGGTAAAAAATAGTTTAATTTGATATGATAGCACTTGATATTCTTTCTGATGGATTTTTTGCAGCAGTAGCAGGTATAGGATTTGGTGCAATTTCCGATCCTCCTTTGCGTGCATTCAAGATGATTGCCATACTGGCAGCATTGGGACACGCCTGTCGTTTTTGTTTGATGACCTATTTAGGCGTGGACATTGCCACAGGTTCGTTGTTTGCCGGATTAGTCATCGGCTTCGGCAGTTTGTGGTTAGGGGAAAAAAGTATATTGCCCGATGACGGTATTGTACATTCCGGCATTACTTCCCATGATTCCGGGAAAGTTTGCATACAACATGGTATTTTCACTTATCATGTGTCTGCAAAATGTAAATGATCTGGATAAGCTGGACAAGTTCATGTCGATGTTCTTCTCTAATACTCTGATAGCAAGCACAGTGATTTTCATGTTGGCGGTAGGAGCTACGTTCCCGATGTTCCTGTTCCCACATAGAGCCTTTTCATTAACAAGACATTAAAACGAACGTTTATGGAGATTTTTTGGAGAACAATTGCATATTATAATTCAGCTACCTGGCTTTACAGATAGTTATTATTCTGATTGGTATTGCATTGACCGGATTGCTTATCGGTCGGCCACGTCCGTGGGTGAAAATGGCGATGAAGTTCTATATGATAGGCCTGTATACGTGGATTTCTCTGGTCTACTATTATATCTACTGTGAAGAGCGTAGTTATAATGGAGTAATGGCTATGTTTTGGGGTGTGATGGCTATCATTTGGATATGGGATGCGATTACGGGATATACTACCTTCGAACGTACCCACAAATATGATTTGCTGTCTTATGTGCTGTTAGCAATGCCTTTTATATATCCTTTGGTTTCATTGGCACGCGGACTTTCATTCCCGGAAATGACTTCTCCGGTCATGCCTTGTTCGGTAGTGGTGTTTACTATCGGATTATTATTGCTGTTTGCACAAAAGGTCAATATGTTTTTGGTATTGTTCCTTTGCCACTGGTCGCTGATCGGATTATCCAAAACTTATTTCTTTCAGATTCCGGAAGATTTCTTGTTGGCAAGTGCCACAATCCCCGGCTTGTATCTTTTCTTTTAGGGAGTATTTCCTGAACAATCTGCATGCCGACACCAAGCCGAAAGCAAAATATATCAATTGGCTATTGATAAGCGTTTGCATCGGACTGGCTGTGTTGCTGACTACTACCATGTTTTTGGAATTGGTTCCGAAGGGTTAATCCGGAAACATAGAAGATATTCAAATCAAAAAAAGAGGCAGTTCAAAAAGCCTTGATCTTATAAAATCGTCCTTACTACAATAGACCGTAGTAAGGACGATTTTTCTTTTAGAACTTTGAGAACAGTTTCTTTTTATATATCATATCGTTTACTTAATTGCGTAGAATATCCGTAAGGCACTGCATCACTGCATCAGGCAACCATTTTTTGCTCTTCGCAAACAACACCTGTATCCATGGACCTACTTTCGTCCGAAAAGGAGGATTGGTACGTTCCACTATCTCACAGATGGCAGCACCCAACTTCTGCGGATGGCATCCATTACGTTCTTCCTTTTCTATAATCTCTAATGATTTCAGAAAACTTTCTCCGTAATCAGCATCCAGTCTTGTCTGTTCGGAGATATTCCGGTTATCAGTAAATCCGGTGTTGAAATCTCCCGGTTCTACTACACAAACCTTTATATGGAACGGATAAACCTCTAAAGCCAATGCTTCGCTATATCCCTCCACTGCAAATTTCGAAGCAGAATAAAATCCCTGATAGGGGATTCCCATTACACCACCGATAGAGCTGATATTGATAATCTTGCCCTTTCGCGCCTTTCTCATAGATGGCAAAACAGCTTTACACATATTCACTACACCGAAGAAGTTTGTATTCATTTGTATATTCACTTCTTCTTCAGTGGCAAGTTCCAATGCGCCGCCGATACCTATTCCAGCATTATTAATCAATACATCAATCCGTCCCTGCTCCGATAGAATCCGCTCTACGGCCTGACAAACGGAAGGAATTGGTGACATCGACAACAAGCATCTTTACTTGATTCATGTCTTCAGAAGGTTTCCGGCTTGTTCCATAAACGATGTGCCCTTGTTCCGATAACATTTGGGCGGTAATCTTACCGAATCCGGAAGACGCTCCGGTGATAAGTATGACTTGTGGTTGCATATTTCTTATTTGCGGTATGGTACTAACTGCTCAATTATCATTTCTCCAAGATAGCAGTCATTTCTTCCCGCCAATCCGCACCATTCTTCGGCTGGAACGTTTCAAATCCGAGTTCCTTGCCTATATGGATATTCGAGGCACCGTCATCTACAAATAAAGTTTCAGAAGGAATGATATTGCAATCATTTACCATATAATCGAATATTTCCGGTGCAGGTTTTGTATGACCGACCTCATAAGACAAATATAGTTTGTCACAATAATCATTCAACGGCTTTTTCTTCGATGAGAAATCGGGGCTGCATGCCCACGACATAACAAAAGGATTGGTATTACTTAGAATATACACATGATAAGACTTTTCTCAATTCCAATATATAATCGAGTTTATTTAGATTCACCTCATTGAAAAAGCCCAGCCATGCCTGTTTGGTTTCCTCCATCGTCAATGAACGGCCACATAAATCCCCAGTTGTTTCCGAAATTCATCCGCGCTCAACTTTCCTTCTTCCAATTCTTGAAAGATGCCGGTCTGATGATATTTATCCAGCCGAGTATCAGCATCTGCCAGTCCCAGTTTGATAAACGCCTGAACCGCTTTGTCACGATCAATATCTACAATCACTCCTCCAAAATCAAATACAATGTTTTTAATCATGATATATAATTTTTTTATTTGTTACAAAGATACGGCTAATCTTCTTAATTAGCAGTGCACAACGGCTTGATATTTGTCAAAAAACATAGTGACGCTATCCTGTCAGGATAGTGACGCCATTTATCAAGGATAGTGTCACTATAAGAACAGGATAGCGTCACTAGATTTTTGTATGACTTATAGAAGCATAAATGCCGATTATTTTTTATATTTGCAAATCCAATCAATCCTTTGCAAAGACAAAAATAGAGTTATGAATAACCTTCGAATTTTATTGTATATGATGCTCCTTTCATTGGCTGCATGTCATCCGGAAGGAACGAGTGTGAAGCAAGGGCTGGACAAGGCTGCGCAACTGATGGAGCAGGACCCTGATACAGCGTCCATTATTCTTGAGACTATTCAGTCAAGCCAAATGAATGAGGCTCAACTGGCAGAGTATAATTTATTGTGTACCCAGCTCAACGAGGATAAAAACATTCCTCATTCCTCTGATAAGCAGATTAGGCAGGCGGCATCTTATTATGAGAAACACGGCGATGAATATCAAAAACTAAAGCATATTATTATCTCGCTTGTGTAGAAAGTGACTTGGAACAGAAAGAGGATGCAGAGATCCACTTTAAGGAGGCAATCAAACTTGCCAAAGAAACAGAGGAATACGATCATCTGGCAAAAATATGCAAACGATGTAGTCTTTATTATCAGAAATACGGTAACTTTGATGAAGCACTGGAAATGGAGAGAAAGGCATACGCCAGTCAGTTGATGTTGAACGACGGTAAAAGCGATTCTTCAGTAATTCTTTCTTCTGCTTTAGGAATGTTTGGTGTGATGTCTTTGTTGCTTGGACTACTCTGGCAGAAAAACCGGCACGCACTTTCCCAACTGGATCTTTTCAAAGAGGAAATACTGAAGAAAGATGTCGAGTCGGATAAGCTGATGTTGCAATGTAATCATCTCGAAGAGAAGTATCAGTCTCTTCAAGCTACATATCTATGAAAGTTCTCCGGTTGTCTCAAAAGTACGGCAGTTTAAGGAACGGAATGTTTTGTCTTCTAAAATCCCTTCTTTCTCCGAGAAAGACTGGACAGAGTTGCTGCGACTTCAGGAGAACGTCTATGGACTTGTATCTAAATTGAAAGAGATAAGTCCAAAACTCACGGAAGAAGATTTAAGGGTATGTGCTTTTCTACGGGAGGGAGTCCAACCGGCTTGCTTTGCTGATTTAATGAAACTTACTACCGAAACGCTGACACGAAGAATTTCCAGAATAAAAACGGAGAAACTGATGCTGGCTAACTCGAAAGAGTCACTGGAAGATATTGTGAAATCATTGGGGGATCTTTCATTTTGTGCAAGAAATTAATTATTATCTGGTAATGATTCATTATCTCCTTACTACATTTAAGGCTTTTCGTTGCAGAGATTAATGTTTTTTGGTACAGAAATTAGTAATCTTTTTATGCAGTCGGGTAGTTGTCCCGTTATAACGGGACGATGGGCATCCTATAGGGTGACAAATGTCACTTTATAAGGTGATATTTGTCATTCTGTAATATGATTATCTGTCTTTAGAAGAATGAAAGTCATTAAAGATACGAAATTAAATAGCAAAAAAACAAGAGTGGCACTTGTTTTCCTAATATCCCAATAGTTTTTTCATATTTGATACATTGTCATTTTTATGCCATTTACTTTACTATGCCATTATTAATTTGTACCTAATTTATCCTCTGTCTGTTTTTGTCTATCTCTTCACTTTTTTATTATTGATTATCAACATATTATCATTGACGACCGTCCGTATCCGTCCGGTAAAAATGCCTGATTTTAGCAGTATGTCCTGTAACTTTGCAAATAAAAAAAGTACAGAACAATGAGCAACTTATTATTTAAAAGATGGAATGATTTCGGTGGGTGGCTGGTCTTTCTGATAGCAGCATTTGTGTATGGGATGACCATCGAACCAACCGCAAGTTTCTGGGATTGTCCCGAATTTATTTTTGTGCTGAAAAATTACAGGTAGGGCATCCGCCGGGAGCACCTTTCTATATGCTTGTCGGCAACCTGTTTACCCAGTTTGCTTCCGATGCTTCGCAAGTGTCGGGGAATGGTCAACTTTTAAATGCACTATTGAGTGCCGGTTGTATCTTGTTTCTTTTCTGGAGTATTACCCGATTAGTGAGAGCCTTGCTTGTGGGCGATGAACGGAAATTATCTGTTATGGATGTTATTATCATTCTGGGAGCAGGTTTTGTGGGGGAGCTTTAGCTTATACTTTCAGTGATACATTCTGGTTTAGTGCTGGTAGAGGGGAGGTATATGCTTTCTCTTCTTTCCTCACAGCCTTGGTATTTTGGATGATTCTTTTCGCTGGCAGGATGAAGCAGATTCTGTGTCCGGCGACCGTTGGATTATCCTGATAGCCTATATTATAGGGCTTTCAATCGGAGTGCATTTGCTTAATCTGCTTTGTATTCCTGCCATTGTATTAGTGTTCTATTACCAAAAATATCAGACTCTATCACTCAAGGGAGTTATCGGGGCCATTGCATTATCCGGTATTCTTATTGTATTGATTCTTTTTGTTTATATACCCGGAATGGCTGATGTAGGAGGATGGTTCGAATTATTCTTTGTCAATGTGATGGGATTACCCTTCCAGTCAGGATTGATCGTCTTTCTGGGTTTGGTCCTGTTTTTACTGATAGGGCCATTTATCGGTTCAGAAAACGCATCGTGAATACCGGTTTGTGGTGTTTTACTCATGCTCACCACCGGATAAGAAAGAAGGCAAGTATAAAATTATTCGCTATAAGGAAGACGTGTGCTACACTCAAAATATGTTATTTCCGCGAATGTGGAATGATCGTTCGGCCGCTTCTTACAAAGGATGGTCCGGTGGAGGTGCGAATGAGGCTCCTACACAAAAAGAGAACCTGACTTATTTTATCACATACCAACTCAATTACATGTACTGGCGCTATTTCTTATGGAATTTTGTCGGACGACAGAATGATATTCAAGGAAGCGGTGAACCGGAACATGGTAACTGGATTACAGGAATTTCCTGGCTTGACAATCTGCGACTGGGGGATCAAAAGCTTTTACCGGAATCTTTGCGTGAGAACAAAGGTCACAATGTTTTCTATGGCTTACCATTATTATTAGGATTACTTCGGTATCTATTGGCAATGGGCACGTGGAAAAGAAAGGCAAGCAGCAATTCAGTGTCTTTTTTTCCTTTTCTTTATGACGGGATTGGCGATTGTGCTCTATCTGAATCAGACTCCCGGACAACCCCGCGAACGGGATTATGCGTATGCAGGTTCGTTCTATGCCTTCGCTATCTGGATCGGGATGGGAGCTGCCGGATGCTGTGACATGCTTCGCCGGAAACAGGCAAAAATCCTCCCGGTCAGCTTACTCATGCTGCTTTGCCTGCTCATCCCCGTACAAATGGCAAGCCAGACTCGTGACTTTGGTGCTAATTATCTGATGACACTTCCCGACAAAGGAAATCCGATCATATTCTGTAACGGGAGACAATGATACGTTCCCCTTATGGTATAATCAGGACACGGAAGAGGTGCGCAGAGATGCACGCATCTGCAACTTAAGTTATGCGCAAACCGACTGGTATATTTATCAGCAACAATGTCCTCTATACAATGCTCCCGGACTACCGATCAGCTGGGAACAAAATCAATGGCCACCTGAGGAAGGGAAGAACGAATATGTAGCCGTTCGTCCGGAGTTGAAAAAACAAATAGAAGAATTGTATCAAAAGCATCCCGAAGAAGCCCGTGACAGTTTTGGAGATGATCCGTATGAGATAAAGAATATCTTGAAATATTGGGTGTTCGCAGAGAAACAGGGGAATTTCATGTGATACCTACCGATACGATAAATATTCACATCGATAAGGATGCAGTGCTTCGTTCGGGAATGATGTTGCCTAAAGCCATTCGTCATTTAAAAGGAGAAGAATTGAAAAATGCGATACCGGATAAACTATCTATTTCTCTGAAAGATATGCGTCTGCTGACTAAAGTGGACTTACTCATGCTCGAGATCCTTGGGCATTAACTGTAACTGGGAACGTCCCCTGTACATGGCTATTCGGTAGGCAACTCCAGTAAACTGAAATTTGATGACTACTTTGTTCAGGAAGGGTTAGCATTCCGGTTTACCCCATTTAATTATAAAAAATGGGGAGACGCGGAAGAAGGCAATGGATATGCAATAGATACGGAGAAATTCTACGAGAATGTGATGAACAGATATAAATATGGAGGATTAGATACTCCCGGACTTTATCTGGACGAAACAACCCTGCGCATCTGTTATTCTCATCGAAGGCTCTTTTTGCGCAACTGGCTAAAGAATTGGTGAAACAAGGAGACGACATCCGTGCCAGAAAAAGTATTGGAATATGCTGGGCAAGCTATTCCGGCATATAATGTTCCTGAAGTATACGAGAGTGGTTCGTATGATATAGCCACCGCTTATGCTTCCATAGGAGAAACGCAGAAAGCGACCGATCTATTGAATCATCTGATAGCAGAATCGGAAAATTATATCGACTGGGCTTTTCTCATTGGGAGATAACCGGATAGGGATGGTTCAACAGGATTGTTTGTATAGGTTCTGGCAATGGAATCAGTGTAATGAATTACTGAAGAGTATGGATAAAGAGAGATATGAACAGAGTAATCAGCAATTTGAAAAAGAAATATATGCGCTTTACTCAACTAATGAATTATCACAACTAAACTCAAAGAATATGAGATCGAAAAGAATAAGAGAAGAAGAAATAAAAACAGTATTGGGCAAAAAGAAATTACGTCATCTTAATTATCAGCTTAATATTGATTATCATAGGATATATATTAATGAGCGGCGAGGGGAGTACCCTTGCCGCCTATAATCCCGATATATTTAGTGGAACACGCATACGTATTCCCATTATTGTGTTTATTGGGGGTATCTACTGAATGTATTCGGTATTCTTTACCGTCCTCGTCAAAGGGGGATTTAATCTTTCAATAGAGGTAACTGATTGAGCATATTTCTAAGTTTGATTGCCACTCGTGGCATAGGTTCGGCAACTGTAAGTCCTACCAGATCATATTCGGAGGATATCATTGTATACGAACTACTTCTTCAATCTTTCATGCCGTTAGGCTCAATGCCTACGGCAGCGATTATCTCTGCTGGGTCCAATACATCCCATATCGAAATAGCGTATAACCACCTTCGAAACCCCGGTACGTTTTTCAGCCATTCCATAATCTTTGTACGATCATTGGCAACTTCCTGTGGAGATAATTCTTTAATTCCCAGCTTTTCTTTGTCGTTTTCCTGCATACCCTCATCCCATGAGCGGAGTCCGACAGGGCTTTGGAAGCATCCGTTTTTCCCGAAGTAATTCCATTATTTCTTCATCTCCCATTTCCCAAAAGCTGTTAGTGCCATTGCATGATAACCCTTATATTCATCATAAGGCAGATTGATGTCGGGATGTGCGTCTATCCAGACGATAGCTACATCATCCGGGTATCTATTGATTAAATAAGTAAACGGAACAACACTAACGGAACATTCTCCTCCTAAAGTGACAATCCGATCGGATGATTCTCTTTAAGCAAGGATCAAGCGCAGCTTTAGTTTGTTTCAGTATGACACTGCGTGCACTGATACCTTTTTTCCGTCGCTCTGTCATTTTATATCAGTGAAACCGGAACTTCGACCGTATTCTGACCGGTCTGTGCCAAGGGCTAAATAGTTCGAAATAACTTGCTCCCAGATAGTAGCCTCTGGATGAATCTTCCGCCGGAATATCAGGCATCCAATGATCTACAATTCCTCCTTGCCATTGAGGATAGATAAAACGAAGAGTTGATTTTTTATTTTCCATATTTACATTGTTTGTTACTTTTTTTCTTGTGCATTCATTGAAGAACGACTCCAACGACTAATGCAAGTGATAATAATAAATACTTTTCTCATCTTTTTGAGAAGCAAAAGTAGGGAATACCTGAAACATTATCGAAGTAGGGACGAATTATTCATATACTGATAAATTTAGCCCTATACTACATTTTGGGGATTATTATTTTGTTTTTGTAGTGATATCCCTTATTTTTTGCAGAGAAAAGCAGAAAACTATGTATAAGAAGAAATTCCTTTTGATATTGATTGTGGGATAAAGATTACGATGGAAGTGATCGGGGAAAATGGAAAAGTTGCATCATTCAGGAATTATGCACTGGTCCGAAACGTCCCAGCGAGCTGCATCGTTTATTTACCGGGCAAGTCCCGGGTCATCAATCAACAACTGAAAAAGAATTGGAGATGCACGGCATTATCAGCAAAAGATATTCATGGAGCTTCCTCCCCATTCGGAATATGCTATCACCGAATTGGGAAAGACGCTGATTCCTCTGATTGAGCAACTGGAAATCTGGGGTGATAGCTTTTCGTCCGGAGATGAAGAGAACCTTGAAAATAGAATAAATCTTTCTAATATCATTAATATTTCAAAAAAGACCATCTATTTCAAAAATAAATTATTGCTTCTTTTGTCCTAATGAAATGAAAATTGGGAGATAGTATGAATAACAACATTGATATAAAAACGCTGGAGGCCTTTCAGGATGGGAATCACAAGGCCTTTGAGACTATTTTTATAGCATACTACAACAAAAAACCAAAACATTCATTGACGGATATATAAAATCAGAACCTGATGCGGAAGAGCTGACAGAGGATTTATTTGTCAATCTTTGGATCAATCGTCACTCCATTGATACCTCCAGATCATTCAATTCTTATTTGCACACCATTGCAAGAAATGCAGCTATAAACTTTCTTGAAACATAAATATGTGTGTGATGCCTATCTGAACAATAATCAAGAAACAGGATATAGTTCTACTTCCGAAGAAGACCTTATTGCCAAGCGAATTGGAAATGCTGATTGACGAACTTGTCGGAGGAATGCCCGAACAACGGAGAATGATTTATACATTGAGTCGTAACGAAGGATTATCCAATGCCGAAATTGCCGAACGCCCGAATACTACCAAAAGAAATGTTGAAAGCCAGCTAAGTCTTGCTTTGAAAGAAATACGGAAGGTTATTTCATGTTTTCTGGTATCACTATTATAGCATTATATTTTTTTCATTCTGCTTTATAAAAAAACTTCCACTTTCTTATTGAGCTTTTTGCCACTAAACTGTATATATAGTAAAGTGCAGCAAAATGAAGAAAAGTAATATCAGTAAAATCATCAAAATGTTCCTCTCCGCACGCTTTCCATCCGAAACGGAAAAGAAAGTGCAGAAGTGGATCATTAAAGACCAAAATCAGCAGGCGAAAGCAAAAGCTTCATTGGATTATTGGAATGAATGGACGTAGAAGCCGATTCGAACACTTATGTCTCATTGGAACGGTAAACTTAAGAACTGGATATAATAAGGAGCATCTGACCAACGTAGCTTCTTTATCAGAAATTTGCCCGTGTTGCCGCCGTTATTGTTCCTTTGTTTTTATTGGCAGGAGGAATGTTCTACTATCTTTTCTCCCCCGAAACGAAATGATAGAATTATCCTGTTGCCTATGGACAAGAAGCGCTTAATTTTTGGACAGTTCAGGTATATGGTTGAATGAGGAAGCCCCATTTTTATGGGAAACTTTTGCCAAAAATAAACGTCAGGTCATGCTTGAACGGTGAAGCTTTATTTCTCTGTCAAAAAAAGATACTGTAAGTCCTTTTATTGTAGAAACCTCCCAACTTTCTGTAAAAGTGCTTGGAACCAGGTTCAATGTGAAAGCCTATCCTAATGATGAGAAAATAACGACTACATTGACTAGCGGTAAGGTGGAAGTGAGTGTCCGGTCTCAACCTCCCCATATACTAAAGCCCGATGAGCAGCTTACATACGACAAAAAAACATCAGATATTCACATATCAGTGATAGATACGAATGATACAAACTCTTGGATGGTGGGAAAACTAGTCTTTACCAATGCCAGCGCCGGAGAAATATTCCGAACTCTGGAAAGACACTATAACACCACGATTGATAATACAGCAAATATCCCTGCATCCAAACGATATACAGTCAAATTCCTGAAAGATGAAAGTCTGATGAAATACTGAATATATTGAAAGATATCATCGGCTTTGATTATCAGCAATATGAAAAAGAAAATAGTATTAACCCGACAATAAAAAAGAAACAGCCTATGAATAAAAAGAACCGGGAAGCAGCTTGAGACCCTCTTCCCAGTTCTGAAATGTCTACCCTCATTCAACAAGTGACGTAAAATGAAGTATCAACATACAAAAAATATAGAATAATGAATCGAATAAATACGAATAAACAGGCGGCTAAGCTTTCTTGCCATTTTTATTTTTTACTTTTCTCTCTCTCACAACTGTTGCACAGAATAAAGAAAAAAATTACCATACAAAATAAAAGTATCTCACTAAAAGAGGCTTTTTGCACAAATAGAACTACAAACGGATATAGCATTGCTTATGAACAGTCAAATCTGGATATAGAAAAGAAACAATTTTATCTTAAAAATGTAGCCATCGACAAAGCTATGACCTCAACTATTGAAGGAAACCGGATATGTATATAGCGATAAAAGGATAGTCATATTATTATTTCTTCGCAAGATAACAAGCAAAAGCCCGCCAACAATGATACACAAAACTGACTCAAACCATAAGAGGAATCGTTGTTGACTCCAAAACCCAAATACGCCCATAGAATATGCCTCCGTTTGTATAGCAGAAGATCCCCTCACGGGGAGGTTCGACGGATGACGGGAAACTTTCGATCAATAATGTCCCGGTAGGTCGTTATATTCAGCATCTTTTATGTGGGATATCGTCCAAGTATCATCAGCGAAGTTTCTGTCACTTCATCTAAAAGAAGTGTTTGTAGAAATTTATGGATGCAAAAATGTGCAGGATTTGGCTGAAGTACTTGTCGTCCGAAATAAAGAAAGACCGGACCGTCAACCCGATGGCCATCACAGGACCCACTTTGCTGATTTATCAGGCTGGGAGGAGGATTCCTGTCCGCTTTTGAGTACGCAAGTCATCGGCAACTCCGATTTCTACAACGGAGCTTTCCCGGCGGAATACAGTAATGCCCTATCAGGTGTTTTTTCGATATGCATTTGCGAAATGGTAATAATCAGAAGTACGAACATGCTTTTCAGGTCGGACTCATGGGCATAGATTTAGCTTCGGAAGGTCCTATCAGCAAAAAAACGGGGAAGCTTCCTATCTGGTGAATTATCGCTTTTCTACTACTTCACTGGCATCGGGTAATGACATCAACCTGAAATATCAGGATCTAGCTTTTTAAACTGAACTTTCCCACACGTAAAGCCGGTACCTTTTCAATTTGGGGGATTAGGATTGGCCGACAGGAATAAAGTGGATGCTTTGGAACGTTCCGAATGGGAAACGATGGGAGACCGGTCGTCGGGATATAATAAACTGATAAACTGGCAGGTGGCTTAGCGCACAAATATGTACTGGATGAAAATACTTATATCATTCTTCTCTATCGCTACCTATTCCAAAGACCGTTCATTGGCGGACTTACATACCGACGACGCTATTATTAATGTAGCAGATATTCAGAATAGCAGATGGAATTTAGTATTCAATTCATATCTGAATAAAATTCAGTCAGGCATACCAACAGAACAGGGATTACCATTACGGAACTTAAATATGATCTTGATTACAAAGTCAGCCCTTATTTGGGATTAAACAAACCTATGGAACAAATATCGAAAGGCAGTGGAGAAAGTACAGTCCTCTCGGCATATATAGTAGTTCTGTAATAAACTTGAGCAACAATCTGACAACCAGTTTAGGGGTTACCGGACAATATTTTACTTTTTAAACAAGAACTGGTCGATAGAACCGAGAGTTGCCCTTAAATGGAAAATAAATCCTGCACATTCTTTAGCAGCAGCTACGGCTTGCATAGCCGCCGGGAAAGGCTCGACTATTACTTTGTTGAACAGATAATCAATGGTAAAAAGGAATCAAACCGGTACCTGGACTTCTCAAAGGCACATCATTTCGATTCACTTATGACTGGAATATCAATCAGAGCCTACATCTGAAAATAGAACCCTATTATCAATACTTGTTCCCACATACCGGTTGAGGAAAACTCCTCCTTTTCGATTATCAATTATGAAGAATTCTATTTAGACCGCATATTGACAAAACACCGGAATAGCCAAAACTATGGAATAGATATAACACTGGAACAATACATGAAAAACGCTTCTACTATATGATTACAGCTTCATTATTCAAATCGAAATATAGGGAGGAGACCGTATCTGGCGAAATACGAGACTGGATAAAAGTTTTTTAGTGAACCTGCTCGCCGGAAAAGAATGGATGGTTGGCAGACTCAAACAGAATGTATTAAGTGTAAACGGCCGTCTGTTCTTTCAGGGGGAGGACGCTATACACCTGTGGATGAAGAAAAAGTCAGGAAGAAAAAGACATCGTTTTTGACGAGAGCAAAGCATATACTAAACGATTCAATCCATCTATAAACGGTGATGTTTCGATCAGCTTCGGATCAATAAGAAAAGAGTATCCACGAGTTTTTCTCTGAAAATACTGAATGTGGGTATGCGCACCGGAATGCATTTCTATCAATACAATGAAAGAACGAGTGTAGTAGAAGAAAAAGACGGGCGGGTCTGATTCGAACATCAGCTACAAAAATTTATTTCTAAATAACTGAACAAAGAAAAGGGTTTGTTCACACAATAGACTGACACCCAACAGGCAACTGCTTTCAGTAATTATGGTATAACAATCTGTAATATATATACTAACAAGCTCTCTGAATACCTGTATATTTGCTGCGTGAAATAATTTAGTTATGAATTATATGCGTATCATATTCAAGAAATTCAAAGCACGTATGATTGTAGGATGTATATTAGCTGTAATAGCATTGCTGGCGGTGTCAGTCATTGTTTTTTATCAATCAAGCCAGTTTCGGCAGAACTCCCCGTGGGGAACGGCTGGAAAGAGTCATGAAATCTCCTAATTACAGAAACGGAGAATTTAAAAATCAGCATGAAACTCTATTGATGACTTCCCGACAGGGGGACGTTTTAGCGGAATCTGGGAGTTCATTTTCAGAAAGATAGACGGTTTGCGCCCCGAACAGGCTGTCAAGCAATAAAAACGGATTTACGCAAGATTGGCCGTAATGAAGAAATATTGGTATGGTTCGACATTCATCTTACCTGATTCAAACGGGAGGAAAGCGAATATTGGTTGACCCGGTATTTTGTATGGCTTCTCCCGTATCTTTTGTCAACAAGCCATTCAAAGGTACGGAACTTTATACACCGGATGATATGCCGGACATTGATTATCTCGTGATTAGTCACGATCATTGGGATCATTTGGATTACAACACAGTCAAAAAAAATTAAAAGACCGGATTGGAGCAGTGATTTGTCCGTTGGGTGTTGGCGAACATTTCGAATATTGGGGATTTGATAAAGAGCGTCTGATAGAACTTGACTGGAATGAAGACGCAAACCTCGCTCCGGGCTTTATGATACATTGTTTTGCCTGCCCCTCCGGTCGCAGACTTACTGCCAACCAGTCACTTTGGGCTTCTTTCCTGCTAGAAGCTCCTTCACAAAAAGATATACATTGGCGGAGACGGAGGATATGATACGCATTATGCAGAAATAGGCAACCGGTTCCCCGGCATCGACCTCGCAATTCTTGAAAACGGGCAATACAACGAAGAGTGGAGCTTAATTCATCTGATGCCCCAATATATGCCATGGCACAGACGGCCAGAGATTTAAAAGCGAAAAAGAGTTCTGACCGTACATCATTCTTAAATATGCGTTGGCCAAACATCGTTGGGATGAACCTCTCAAAAATGCAGAAGAGATGAAGAATAAAAAAGATTCTCTGAATGTATTGATTCCGGAGATTGGAGAGGTCGTGGCATTAGAAAAATAGTGTTTACCCAATCGGCTAAAGGTTTTCCCGTCTGTTATCAGTGAAATTGGTAAAACATTCTGTAATTTGTATAGTTGAAAACAAATTTCCCTGATTAACTTTGCAAAGTTGAAATATAGATGGTTCAATCCTGACAGTTTTAGACATTTAGATATAACTACTATAAATTGAAAATTAATTAGTTTATGCTACGTACTATCAGACTTACAACCGCCATTGTGTGCTTTACACTTATTACCCTGCTCTTTCTCGACTTCACGGGTACATTGCACACATGGTTCGGATGGTTGGCGAAAATTCAATTTCTGCCGGCTTTATTAGCCTTGAACATAGGTGTCGTATTGTTTTTAGTTGTACTTACATTCCAGTTCGGACGTATCTACTGCTCTGTTATTTTGTCCGTTGGGAGTGTTTCAGGACATTGTTTCGTGGGTATCCGGCAAACAAAAGAAAAACCGGTTCCGTTATTCACCAGCAATGAAATGGTTGCGGTACAGCGTTTTAGGAGTATTCATTATCATGATGGTTGCAGGGTTTGAACTCTTTGGCTATCTTGCTGGCACCGTATAGTGCTTATGGCCGGATAGCTTCCAGTCTTTTGCACCGGTCTGGCAATGGGGAAACAACCTGTTGGCGTACTTCGCCGAACGAGTGGATAGTTATGCTTTTTATGAGGTAGATGTATGGATAAAGAGTCTTTCGACGATGCTGATTGCCATTGTTACCCTTGTTGTTCTTTTCATTCTGGCGTGGCGCAACGGACGAACCTATTTAATACGATTCTGCCCCGTAGGTACTGTATTAGGTTTATATCCAAATATGCGATATTCAAAACCGGTAATTGATACTTCCAAATGCAATAGTTGCGGTTTGTGTGCCCGCAATTGCAAAAGCATCGTGTATTAATCCGAAAGCTCATGAAATAGATTATAGCCGTTGTGTGACTTGTATGGATTGCATCGGAAAGTGTAAGCATGGAGCCATTACATACACAAGACGGAAACCTAAGAACGAAACAGCTACGAGCGAAGATACGAAAGCAAAGTCTGTCACTACTGAACAGGTAGACAATGCCCGTCGTAGCTTCCTTTCAGCATCGGCCATTTTTGCAACAACTTCTGTACTGAAAGCAACAAGAGAAAAAAGTAGACGGAGGATTGGCTACTATCGAAGATAAAAAGATTCCCCAAAGAGAAAACCCTATCTATCCTCCCGATGCTTTAAGCGCACGCAATTTCACTCAACATTGCACAGCCTGCCAATTATGTGTGCCTCTGTTTGTCCCTAACCAGGTATTGCGCCCATCGGACAACCTATTGACATTGATGCAACCGGAAATGTCATACGAACGTGGATATTGCCGTCCCGAATGTACTAAATGTTCGGAAGTTTGTCCGGCAGGTGCTATTCATCTGACCAGTCTTGCCGAGAAATCGGCTATTCAGATCGGACATGCCGTATGGATTAAAGAGAACTGTGTGCCTTTGACAGACGGAATGGAATGTGGCAACTGTGCCCGCCATTGTCCGACAGGTGCCATACAGATG
>VOFI01003446.1_pt1 | contig 17851 bp, 16 predicted proteins | sample 5384131 | NCBI WGS metagenome assembly VOFI01 (sample SAMN12384728, study PRJNA508395) | human gut metagenome | isolation source: healthy gut H | host: Homo sapiens
GCTCCGCAAACAAAAGCAATACGAACGACATAGGACCAGCCAGACACGTAAAGAGAGAATTCATAAATAACAATAGTTTAGTGTTGTGTGGTGCAAATATAATCGGATATTTTTTCAAAAAGCAAGTTTTCCGATATGCCGAAATCGGTAAAAAGCCGAGTCCTCAGACGGACTCCGGCTACTGAACCGGATACGGAACGATCTGCGCAATATCTATTCTGCAACCGTATCGTTCTATCGCTTGGGCTGTTGCAGTCTATCAGAACGTGCTGCGCCGCGTCATTCTAAAATCGCATTTCACCTTGCGAAGTTGTTTGTCGAGAATCATTCGCGCCGCCACACTTCCCATTTGCCGGAAATCGGTGGAAATGGTAGTCAGTCCGTTCAATACGATCTCGTTGATCGGCGATTCGTTGTAGGAGATGAAACCGATATCGCGTCCGGCTTTGAGTTTCTTCTCCTTCGCGGCACGCGCCAGATCAATGAGCTCCGTATCGAGCTGTCCGTTGAGGATGAGGTAGACTTCCTGGGGACGGACGATATCGGGGGTTACGGCCTGATAGAACTCGCACGGAATGCCGTGATCGGAGCAAAACCGTTCCGCCCCTCGCGAATGAACGTATAATAGAGACTCGACGCTTCGGTGATGATATTGAGCCTGTTCTGTTTCCGGAGTTTTTTCAGCGCCTGCATCAGCCCTTCGTAGACGTCATTGGTAAAGTCCTGATATACGACACCGTAGTTGCCGGGAAGCGAATCGAGGCACCGGTCGAGCAGGATGAGCTTGCGGTTCGGAATCCGCATCAGCGCCTTGACCGCACGCCGCTGCGTGGATTCGTCGAGCGGAAAGTGCGGGGTGACGACATAATAATCGAACTGGTCGAGGTTTTCGTCGATATAGTATTCGAGCAGGTCGATCTGCTGGTTGTGCAAACGGATAGTGATCTCCCCCCGTGTTCCGATCGTCGAGGAGAACGAGCTGAACAGCACCTGCTTGTAGGTGCTCAATTTGTCGAACAACACCAGTATCTTGGGATTTTGCCCGCTGTTTTCGGATGAAACGTAAAAGCCCTTTCCCTGCGTGGCACTGATAACTCCCCTGTCGCGCATGAGCGAATAGGCTTTCTTGACCGTTTCCTTCGATATCCCCAGTTGAAGCGAAAGTTCGTTCATCGACGGCAGCAGGTCTCCGTATCTGTACTCGCCGTTGTGGATAGCCGTTTCGACACTGTTGATGAGCTGTTTGTAGACGGGTGTCTGCGATTTCAGGTCTATTTTTATGGTATATGCCATATCCGGATTATAAAAAATAACTGTTTTTTTGTTTTTCACGACAAATGGAGTATATTTGCACCACACTACAACACACATAAATTAAAGCTGATGACGCCTATGTTGGGTTGAGTGTGCTATACTTTTGGTACAAAAGTAATAAAAATAACCTGAATTGTAACTCACAAAAACTACGACAAATGAGCAAACTTATCAGCATGACCGCAGCAATGACCTGTCTGGCGATCACCGCATCTGCCGGAAACGACACTCCGCATTGGTCCCTCGTGGAAAAAATGCAGACGACCGGCCCCGAACTGGAACTGATCGGTACATTGCCGACACGCACGACGCACGAATTGGGGGCTTCCGACTGGTCGGTCGGTTGCGAGACGCTCGACCGGGACTACGCCGATTTCGACAGCTACAAACCTTATCTGAGCGAATTGGGAGTAACTTCGGCACGTATTCAGAGCGGCTGGGCCCCGCTGCGAAAAGCAGAAAGGGCGCTACGACTTCGCGTGGATCGACCATATCGTCGACGGAATGCTGGAAGAGGGGGTGCAGCCCTGGATCAACCTCGGATACGGCAATCCCCTGTACGGCGCTGAAAAAGGTCTCGGGTCGAAAATTTTTACCGACGAACCGACCATGAAAGCCTGGCTGAAATTCGTCGAGACGATCGTCGCCCGTTACCAGGACAAGGTACACGAATGGGAAATCTGGAACGAGCCCAATCTCGGCGAGAACCGCACGAACTACGATGCCTATGCCTCGCTGTTGTCGCATACCGTTGAAACGATCCGCCGAGTGCAGCCCGACGCCGTCATCATCGGCATGGGGCTTTTTCCCGTATGCCGTTAGGCTATACCGAACACGTGCTTGACCTGCTTCGCGAGCGAGGGCAGCTCGGCATGATCGATTATGTGAGTTTCCATCCTTACCACGAAAATCCCGACGACGCTACTCCCGGCATCGAAGCATTGGCCCGATTGGTGAAATCCTACGATCCCGACATCCGGCTCTTCCAGGGAGAATCGGGATGTCCCGCGACGCTCGAATGGGCACATGCCCTGCGTTACTACGAATGGAACGAATACAGCCAGGCCAAATGGGTCGCACGCCGCATGGCCAACGACTGGATGATGGGCATCCGCTCGTCGATCTTCACCTTCGTCGACCTGCAATATCCCAACATGCAGCAGTCGTTCGGGCTGTTGCGGACAAATCTTTTCAAGGAGGTGGTTTACAAACGGCCGTCGTTCCATACCGTGCAGCATATGGTCAATCTCTTCCGCCCCGAACTCCGTTCCGCAGGGCACCTGAACCACGAGAGCAACACGCCGCGACGACTCACGGTCGCAGGCATCGAACGCCAGAAGGACGGAACGCTCGTCGGCGCCGTCGTCTGGCAGAACGACCGCATTCCTTCGACAACCTGGCTTTCGAGCCGATCGAACTTTGGATCGAAGGACTCTCGCTGAAAGATCCCGTACTAATCGAGATGATCACGGGCCGGATCTACGCTCTGCCGAAATATCACGGGCATTCCAGCGACGGACGCATGAAATTCCGGGACTTCCCGTATGGGATTCTCCCGTAGTGATTCTCGAACGGAGCGCCCTGCCCGAAGGGACGCAAACACGCGAACGCCAGATTTCCGGATCGACCCGGGACATGCATTTCTGACGACTATTTCCCGAACCGAGACAAAAGCGTTTCAAGTTTATGACAGGATACGACAAAGTCCGTAAAAAGGATACAAATGGGAGGTGCTGACCCTGCTGTGGGTCGCCTACCTGCTCAATCAGGCGGACAGACAGGTATTCAACGTGGTGCTTCCGCTCATCCGCGAGGACTTGGGGCTGAGCGATGTGGCCGTCGGTACGATCGCCACGGTTTTCAACCTGTTCTATGCCGTGCTGGTCCCGATCGGAGGATTTATCGGCGACCGTTTCAGCCGCAAGTGGATCGTGACGGCGAGCGTCCTCTTCTGGAGCGTCGCCACCATGTTCACGGGACTCTGCAACGGATTCCTGATGCTGGTCGTGATGCGCAGCATCGCAACGGGCGGCGGCGAAGCCTTCTTCGGGCCTGCGAACTACTCGCTCATCGCCGATTACCACGACCGGACGCGAGCCTTCGCCATGTCGATCCACCAGACGGCTTATTATGTCGGGATCATCCTCAGCGGGTATGCCGCCGGCGTCGTCGGCGAACTCTGGGGCTGGCGCAACGCCTTCTACATCTTCGGCGCCATCGGGGTTCTCCACGGCATAATCATGGCCGGACACTTGCGCGACCGCAAACATCCTGCGACCGAGCCGACAGAAAGAGGGGGGGGGAACGAGCAGAAACCCCGTTTCGCCGAAGGATTCCGCATCGTTTTCACGACTCCGACGGCACTCATTCTGACGCTCAGTTTCTCCGGACTGATCTTCGTGCTGACGGGGTATCTGACCTGGATGCCCACCTATCTCTACGAACGTTTCGACATGGATCTGGCCGCTGCCGGTTTCCACTCGATGTTCTACACGCATCTGTTCGCCTTCGTCGGAATCCTGATCGCCGGACGCATCTCCGACCGGATCGCCGCGAAACACCCTGCGAGCCGAATGGCCATGCAGGGCTTCGGACTGCTGGCCGCCGTGCCGTTCATCGTGATGATGGGCCACTCGGCTACGCTGTGGATCATCTATCTCGGCTTCGCAGGATTCGGCTTCGCCCGGGCATTCTTCGACGCCAACACCTACACGGTTCTTTACGACGTCGTTCCCGAACGCTACCACTCCTCGGCGTCCGGCGTAATGATCATGACCGGATTCGCCATAGGAGCGCTGGCACCCGTCATACTGGGTGCCGTGAAAGAGGCGGCCGGACTCTCTTCCGGCATTACGATGCTGGCCGGCGTATGGCTCGTATGCGGCGTGCTGATGCTTGCGGGCAGCAAACGGTTCTACATGAAAAACTATAATCGCATAAACAATGTATAGCAAACAGAAAAACAGAAAGGCGAAAGCAGGGCTGCTCCTGATCGCATCGCCCCGATTCAAGAATCTGGGGGAAGGGCTGCCGCACGGCACCTACGGAGAACGCAAAGCCATGCAGGTCGAGGAAATTCTCGGGACACTCGACTTTCTCGACGTCATCTTCGGGGATCGTCTACGAACGGGAGGATGCAGTCCCGTGCCATGGAACGATTCTATCTGGAAAAGGCGGACTTCATCATCGCCGAGTTCCTCTCCTGGTCGGAAGATTTCGCATGGATACGTTTCCTGCGCGACATGCCCGAGGTGCCGATGATCTTCGTCAACGTAGCCAAGGAGCGAATGGCCTTCCGCGACACGCTCGACGAGGACGACTTCATCGAGTATCTCTGCTCCGGAACGCTCGTCGGATCGCTCGAAGGGTCGGGATCGCTTCCTCGTGTCGGCAGAAAACACGTCCGCATCGTCATGGGATCGCGGGAGGAGGTGACCGGACGCATCCGGACATTCGCCTCCGCCGCCCGCGTACGCAGCCTGCTGCGGCAATCGAATCTCGGACTGCTGGCCAATTACAACGAGGCGATGTGGTCCACCTATTTCGATCCCTACGCGCTCTTCACGAAAATCGGTCCGGAGATCCATTTCCTCCCCTATTCGACCTACGGCGAGGTCATCGACGGCGTGAACGACACCGTATTGAACGCATATTGCGACGAGTTGACGGCCCGATACCGGATGATGGACGATGTCGATCCCGAAAAATTCCGGGCTTCGGTTCGCGCCTCGATCGGACTGGCGGAGATGGCTCGCATGTCCGATTCCGACATTTTGGTCTTCAATGACATCGACCAGGCGATGTTCCGGCTGGTGGGACTGCGCGCCGGTTTTTATCACCCTTGGTTCAACGAGAACATCTCGGTACTCGTCCCCGAAGCCGACACAGGAGCCGGACTGATCTGCTATATCCTGAAACTGCTCTCGGGACGTCATGTAAACTCTCGAACCTTTCCACATCGAATCCGAATTCGGAACCTTCGCCGGTGGTCACGCCGGCCCCAACGACCACAACGACTCCTCATGGCAGGGGAATGTGGTCATCGCACGCGACGTGCGCTTCGCCAAAACCGACTACCGCTACGCCGGAGCTCCGTTCGCATGGTATCGTATCTCTCCGGGGCGGAAAACACTCGCCCAGCTCGTCGAAGAGAACGGACGCTACAAACTCATTTGCGGAATGGCCGAGTCGCTTCCGGGCGACCATATTCTGACTACCTATTCGCACAGCATTTTCCGGCCCGACGTTCCCGTCGGACGCTTCTTCGAACAGATTCTTCGCGTGGGCAGCACACAGCACTTCGGGGTCGTCGACGGAGACTACCGCCGAGAGTTGAAGGAGGTCGCCGCCCTGATGGACTTCGACTACTGCCCTATCGAAATAAAAACATTCATCCCATAAAATTTACATACCATGAGTTTCATGTACAATCCGTACCCTTACGACGATCCGCGTGCGATCAATAAGCCGGTACTCGCCCCAGACCATCGAATCCGTCACAGCCGGAACTCCGCAGGCGGCAGTCAGACTCGCCCGGGAATTCGCAGAGACATTGAAAGCGACGCCCCAACGCAACCTGATCGTCGCATTCGACGGATACACCACGGCCGACTGGACCCGAACGATCAACCTGCTCTCGCAGCAACTCGGACTCCTCGGCATCGGATTCGAAGCGATGGATTTCGCACGGGTCTACAAAACCGAGGAACAGATCCACGAAATGGTCGACCCCTATCTGGAATGGGATCGCACGAAAGACCCGACGCTACTCTACGGCCGGATCTTCCGAGGCGGATACGAAGCGATGTTCGACCCTGCGAAAATCGAAAGGGTTCGCGACGGCTGTCAATTACAGGCATCCGCGGACCACGGCAAGGTGATCGCCGTCTACGGATACGGATGTCTCGTCGAAGACTGCGGCCGCTTTACGACAGAAAATGTTACTTCGATGTCACTCCCAAAGAATCGATCCTGCGTATCCGCCGCGGCGAATACGCCAACCTGGGCGACCGTACGGCCCGGCCTGCCAACCTCGTTATCCGGCGTTGTTACTACGTGGATTTCGAAATGGCCGTACACCTGCGCGGCGAACTCTTGCAGCAGAGCGTACTCGACTACTATGTCGCTTCCGACCATCACGACCGGATACATCTGCTGCCGCGGAATGCCATGGAACAGATGCTCGGCGCCCTGGCCGCCTATCCGTTCCGCTGCAAGCCCGTCTATTTGGAAGGGGTCTGGGGCGGCACCTATGTCAAGAAACTCCGCAACCTGCCCGACGCCATGCGCAACTGCGCGTGGGTCTTCGATCTGATCCCGATGGAGGTCAGCATCGTCGTCGAGGCCGGTGCCGAGCGGGTCGAGTTCCCGTTCTTTACTTTCGTACAGCGCGAAGGCGAAGCCATCATGGGCGATGCCTGCGTAAAGAAATTCCACGGTTATTTTCCGATCCGCTTCAACTACGACGACTCCTACCACAGCAACGGCAACATGTCGATCCAGGTACATTCGGGGCCCGTTACAACCAAGAAAATTACGACGAGCTGGGACGTCAGGACGAAAGCTATTACGTGGTCGTGGCCGGACACAACGCCCGCACGTTCGTCGGATTCCGCGACGACGCCGACACCGAGCAGTTCATCCGGGACATCAAACGCGCCGACACGGAGTACAAGCCCGTCGATTATCTGAAATACGTCAACTACGAGGTTTCGAAACCCGGATTGCAGGTCATGCTTCCGGCCGGAACCATCCACTCTTCCGGCCGCAACCAGGTGGTGCTGGAAATCGGCAGCCTGACGATCGGTTCCTACACCTACAAACTCTACGATTACTTGCGCGCCGACCTCGACGGCAAGCCCCGGCCGATCCACACCTGGCACGGCGAACGCAACCTTGCATTCGAACGCAAGGCGTCGTGGGTACATGACCATATCGTACAACAGCCTCGCATCGTCCGCCAAGGCGAAACATGGGCGGAATATATCGTCGGAGAGAGCGACATGCTCTACTTCTCGCTGCGACGCCTCGAATTCGAGACAAGCGTCGAGGACAACACGAACGGCAGGTTCCACGTGTTGACGCTCGTCGACGGCGAACGCATCCGAATCCGCTCGATCGAACATCCCGAACGCTATTTCGACGCCGAATTCATGGACATGGTGGTCGTCCCCGCGGACATGGGGCGCTACGTCATCGAGAATCTCCGCACGGAGCCGATCTGCGTGCACAAAACCATGCTCAAAGATGGATTCGACGCCGAATAACGGGAAACTGCTTTTCGATGTCGGAGGGACGTTTCTCAAAGCCGTTATCGCCGACGGAAACGGACGGTTCGTTCCGGACACGGAATACTCCGTACCGATGCCGTCGGACGGTCCGCGCGAAGAGATCGAACAGGCCCTGATCGCCGCCGTGGAGCGAGGCATGCGCTCCGCGGCGGACCGAGGCCTGCGGATCGGATGCACGGGAATCGCCTTCCCCGGGCCTTTCGACTTCGGACTCGGCATTCCGCTGATGACGCACAAATTCCGGAACATATACGGCATATCGCTGCTCGACCTGCTCCGCACACGTACGGATGTGGGACCGACGATGCCCGTTCTGTTCATGCACGACGTGAACGCCGCGATGCTGGGCGAAATGCGCTGCGGAAACGCCCGGGGCTTCGCCAATGCAGCGCTCATCGCCCTCGGAACGGGACTCGGGTTCGCCTGCTGTCTCGACGGCGAGGTGCAATACGCTCCGACCGGTTCCCCGCGGATCACCGTCTACAAGAAACCGTTCCGCGACGGAATCCTCGAAGATTATGTCGCCAAACGCGGATTCCTACGACTCTACGGCGAGATAACGGAACAGGATACCGGGCCGTCGCTTACGGTGGCCGACTTGGGCCGCATGGCCGGAGAGGGGGAATCCGGCCGCCAGGAGACCTTTGCGACCATAGGCCGTATGCTGGGCGAGGCTCTCCGCGAACTGATCCGCAAGGAACGGATCGAGTGTCTGTTGCTGGGCGGTCAAATTTCCCGTTCGTACGCTTATCTCGAACCTGGCTTGCGCAAAGGCTTGTATGGAACGGCGTGTCTGCGGAGCATTGCTCCGGCGGCACACATCGGACATGCGGCTTTCTACGGACTTCTCGCACGACTCGACGGCCTGCGGCCGGAGACGTGATGCGGCAGGGGGGGGGCCGATCACGGATCGTCTTTTCCTCCGATTCGACATATTACCTATCATACCCGTACGACCGACTGCGGCATCGGGAAAAACCAACCTACAAAACCAATGAAAAACAACTCTTTCACCTCGATAATCCATCGTTTGTTCGCTGTATCGGCGGCATTGATCCTGCTAATGGCCCAGAGCACCGGCTGCTCGAAGGAGTATCCCGAAGAGCACGGCATCCTCGATATCTCGGATGTCGTGCTGCTCGATCAGATCTACATCGATCGGCAGCGAAGTCTCCATCTCCGGCAGAGGATTCGAATCCGGCGACGTCGTGGTACTGCGCCCCGTCCTCACAGGTTCGGCGGAATATACCGCTCCGGCCATGCTCGTCACCTCGACGGAGATCGTTTTCGTCGTTCCCGACGGTCTGACCAGCGGCGAATACAAAGTCTATGTGTCGCGCAACGGCCAGAACCTGCTGCTCGGACGCACGACCTTCAATCTGCTTTCGGACATTCCGGACAAAGCGGGCATGAATATCAAAGGCATCGTCACCTGCAACGGCGAACCGGTGACCGGAGTGGTCGTATCGGACGGTTCGGAGGTGACAAGGACGGATGCCGAAGGGATCTATTACCTCGCATCGGACAAAAAGAACGGATATGTCTTCATCTCGGTGCCGAGCGGTTACGAAGTGGATCATTCGGGTACGACGCCACGCTTCTTCGGCTACCTAAACCAGTCGGCTTCGACGGTCGAGCAACGGGATTTCGCACTTGCGAAATGCGACAACAGTCATCATCGCATAGTCGTCTTCACGGACGTGCACCTGGCCCGGCGCGTTTCGGACCGCAGCCAGTTTCAAAGCGGATTCCTGCGTGAAATGACCGACTATCTGAAAAGCTGCCGCGCAGACAACATTCCGGTATACGGGATCGCCCTGGGCGATCTGGCCTGGGATCAATACTGGTACGAAAACGATTACGACCTGAACGATTATCAAAACGACCTGAAATCGCTCGACTTCCCCGTATTCAGCGCACCGGGCAATCACGACAACGATCCCACGGTCGCCAACGACGATTTCGCGGCCGCAGGCCCCTTCCGGCAGATCATCGGGCCAACGGATTTTTCGTTCAACATCGGAAACGTACACTACATTCTGCTGGACAACGTCGTTTATGAAAATCCGAACGGAATCGACGGCACGCATAGTTATTCGGTCCGTCTAACGGATGAAAAACTCGGATGGCTGAGGAAAGACCTCGCGACAGTGGACAAGCAGACTCCGGTCTTCGTCGGGATGCACGTCCCGCTGCACAAGACTCCTACCCTCGACGACACCGGCCGCACGACTACAAGCTATAATATGGAGGATGCCGAACGTTTCGTGGAGTGTCTGGAAGGCTACGACGTGAACATTCTCACGGGACACACCCACTACAATTTCAACATCACGAAATCGGAACGCCTGCGCGAACACAATATCGCCGCCGTATGCGCTACCTGGTGGTGGACGGGGCACACCGATTACGCCGGCAATCATATCTGCCGCGACGGGTCGCCCGGAGGATACAAGATCTTCGAAGCGACCGGCAGCGACGTACGCTGGTACTACAAAAGCATCGGCAAGGACGCCGGATACCAATTCCGCACCTACGACCTGAACGAGTGTCTGCTCGGAAATCGGACTTCTGTCCGTCGGCCAGCGACTCCGACTTCGCAAAATACGCTTTCGGGTATGATCGGGCGAACGACAATAACGAAGTGCTCATCAACGTCTTCGACTGGGCGGACGACTGGAAGATCGAAGTGACGGATCTTTCGGACGATTCGTCTCTCGCGGTGCAGCGCGTCCGTACGCACGATCCTTTGCATGTCATCTCCTACAATATGCGGAAACTCGACAAGAAGAGCGCAATGACTTTCCCGACCTCGTATTCGGCCCATATGTTCAAGGTAAAGGCCCGTACGGCCTCTTCGTCGCTGCGCATCGTCGTAACCGACGGTTTCGAAAATCATTACGAACAGATCATGGAGCGCCCGAAAGCTCTCTCCTTCGCCATGGAATGAAATCGTTCCGTCCGTCGCGGCAAACGGGGTTCCCGAAAATCGGGAACTCCCGTTTTTATTTTCCGTGATCGTGTCTATCCGGATGTCGAGTGCGTCATGGCCCGTATGCGAAAAACGACGACGGAGCTGTCAATCTATTATCAGCCCTATATATTCGATCGGAACGAACAGGCATGTGCCGTATTGCGTGCGCATCCGTATAGACGAAGAGGCCCGGAACATCAGTTCCGGGCCTCCTGTTTTCGTCGTTCGGGAACGGATCAATATCCGGTATTGTTTTCGATATTGGGCATGACCTCAGTAGTTTTGTTCGGGATCGGCCACAAGTACATTTTTGGGGGCGATGAACTGCCTCTGCGATAGTTTGTTGGCCTGCGACTCGAAAAATGAGGGCTCCCCTTTGACGGTTCGGCTGAAATCGGGGCATCCGCTTTCGTCGATCTCGGGAACAGCACCGTGGAACCAATATTGCATATAGGCGTCCTGGCGCGCCTTGTTCTTTGCCGGAAGGCCATATTGGGATAGTTCATTACCTTTTCGGCAATACGCCAGCGATAGAGGTCCAGGTAACGTAGCTGTTCGAAAGCGAGCTCCATACGACGTTCCGTACGAATGATCGTGCGCAGCTTGGTCTGCTCCCGTTCGGCGACGGCCGGATATTGCCCCGTCGCAGAAACTTCGACGCCGTAAGCACGGGCGCGCACACGGTTGATCGCTTCGAGCACCGAATCGTCGATTTCGTTGAGTTCCATTTTGGCCTCCGCATACATCAGCAATACGTCGGCATAACGCAATATCCGTTTGTCGGGTTCCGTCTCATAGGGCGAAAGCCAGCTTTCGTCGATTCCTTTTTTCAGGGCCAACCCGTTGTAGGAGGCGTATTGGTTCGAATTCCCCGATATCAGATACGTGCGCGAGTCGTTGTTGGTCACCATCTTGCCCTCTTTGCTGCTGTATATTTCCGCTACGTCCAGCCGGGGATTGAATTCATATCCCAAATGCTGGGTTCCGAATTCGACGATCGTGTAACTGCACCGCGGATCGCGATTCTTAAAAAGGGCTCGCTCGGATCATAAAGCGGCGATTCGTCGATCGGCAGACCGTCCGTGCAGAGAAACGAACACAGAAGATCCCAGGACGGAAGCTCGCCCAATGCGTTGGTGCCCACAGGAGTGCGCGTCAGTTTCACGGTTACGGACTGCCCGTTGAGGTACTGTCTCAACGACCCGTTGGAATAGGCTTTCGAACGCGGGATCACGAAAATGCCTTCGGGCGAATTTTTCGTCGATTGCAGGAAGAGTTCCGGAAAGCTGTCGTGAAGTTTGTACACGTTCAGATCCATGCAATTCTTGGCTGCTTCCGCTGCGATCCCGAAGAGCCGTTCGGCTTCCGAGGGATTTCCCAGTCCATAGGTGTCCCACTTCCGAATGGACGCGAAATGGAGCGCCGTGCGGGCTTTCATGCCGTAGGCGGCTCCTTTCGTGGCCCGCTGCACCTCCGAAGCGGAGTACTCCCTGGGCAGCATTTCTACGACGTCATCGAACTCTTCGAGCACGTCCTCCAGCACCGACCAACGGTCGGTACGTTCGAGCAGATAGGCCGCATTTCGCCCCTCTTCGGATTCGATGTCGATGTTTTCGTCCACGACCACCACATCGCCGAAGTGCATCAGCAGACGGGCATAGAAACAGGCCCGGTAGAAACGTGCGTTCCCCAGAATACGATTTCGGAGTTCCGGGTCCATCTGCGCCTCGACCTTGTGCAATTCCGTGATGATCTTGTTGCATCGGTTGATCGCCGTATATGTGTTGTCCCACATGGCCGTCGCCACGGGATTGGTGCTGTTGAGCGATCCGTTGGTGAAGCTCAGCAGCTTGTCGCGGTTGGTGAAGTCGTCGGTGATGGCATCCAATGCACATTGGTTGGAGCCGGTCCACTCCAAACGTTCCTGAGGCCAGAACATATGGAGCAAGAGTACATTGAGGTTCATTTCGAATTGTTCGGGTGTCTGAAACCAGTTTCCTGTCGCGGCCTCATCCTTCGGATTGAGATCCAGATCGCTGCATGCCAGGAGAGCCGCGCTGCAAATCGCAGCTATCATATACCTTAAACGTCTCATATTTTAGGGAATTTATGTAGATTTAAAATGTAATCTGCGCGGAAAACAACACCGATTTAGTGATCGGATAGGCCGAAACGCCTCCCTCGGGGTCCCATCCTTTCGGAAAATCGCTGCACGTGGAAAAAGTCGGTGAGCGTTACCGAAAAACGAAGGTTGCGAACCCAGACCTTATTCATCCACCGTTCCGGCAGAGAGTAGCCGAGCGTAAGGTTCTTCACCCGAAAATAGGAGCCGTCGAACATCCAGAAGTCGGAAATGGCATAATTGTTTCCCTCGCTCTGATACGAATAACGCGGGTAGCGGGCATGACGGTTTTCCTCGATCGTATTTTTCCTGCTCCACGAATTCGCGCCGGCGATCAGCGTCGGGACATTGTACCATTGGGCCCGCAGCGGTTGTACCATGCTCTCCGAGAGGTAGGAGTTGCGTTTGCCGACACCCTGGAAATCCATACTGAAATCCAGCCCCTTCCATGCGAGCGAGATGTTGCCTCCGTAATTGAAGTGCGGTAGCGAAGACCCCAATACGACCCTGTCGTAGGCAGCGTTGATCACATTCGGGGAGTCGGCTCCGTCCGCTATATTCTTATAACGTATGTCTCCTACGGTTACCGCGCTGTTGGTTCGGGGCGAGTCGTTTACTTCCGCTTCGGTCTGGTAGATGCCGTCGCTCACATACCCGTACCACGACTGGTACTCGACGCCTTCCCTGATGATCTTGCCGCCCGAGATGATCTCCTTGTTGCCGATATACCCCATTTTCGAAACGTCGTCCGACAAGTTGAAGGATACGGAATACGTCAGGTCTCCGATTCTGTCGCGCCATCCCAGCGTGATTTCCCAGCCGGGGTATTCATCGTTCCGACGTTGTCGTAAAGGGATCGCTCAGACCGATGATCGGTGCGATAGGTACGGTCAGCAGCATATCGTCCGTACGTTTGTAGTAATAGTCGGCCGTCAGCGAGCCGATTTTTCAGAAATGTCAGGTCGACGCCCACATCGTAGGTAGTGGTCGTTTCCCAGGTGAGGTCTCTGACGACCGCCGCTGTCTGGGAATAACCCGGGAGCGAGGTTACGGGTATTGCCGATATAGCCGACCGAATATGCCGGAGTGAGCGTCGTCTGGTAGGGATAATAGCCGTTGATCCGTTCGTTGCCGAGTTCGCCGTAAGAGACACGGAGTTTGCCGAAATCGAACCAGTCTTTCGTTCCGGACATGAAGTTTTCCGAGGTAAAGACCCATCCGGCGGAAGCTGACAGGAACGTACCCCAGCGGGAATCCGGAGCAAAACGCGAAGAACCGTCCCTGCGGATATTGCCCTGAATGTAATACTTATTGCGATAATTGTACATCACGCGCCCGAAATACGAACGACGGGCCAATTCGAAGACGTTTTCGCTTTTGGCCACTACGTCGGAAGTGCCTCCGGCCGAGAGATAGGGGATCAGCGAATGCGGAAATTTACTTTTCGAGGCAAGCAGCCCCTCCTGTTCGTATTTGTAATTTTCGTAACCGATCATGGCGCTGAAATTATGGTCTTCTCCGAACGTCTTTTGATAATTGGCATAAAACTGCGTCGTATGACTAAATGTATCGCTGCGCGTCTCTTTGAGTTCGGTCGTCGTCGCTTCGGTGATGTATTTCGTGCTTACGGTCGAGGAATCGCCGGCGCGGAAATAAGGCACCTGCTTCTGGAAGTCCTTTTCTTTCGTATACGAGAAGTTCGGGGCGAACACTCCCGTGACGGAGAAACCCTTGAAAGGTGTCAGGTCGAGCTGGAACTTTCCCGTCATCTTGTAACCGTGCACGTCGATCGTACCGCCGTCCATCAGGGCTGCATATTTATTGCTGCCCTCTTTCCCTTCCGCATAGCGCCCGTCGCTCAATGTCGCAGCGTAAATGGCCGGAATATAGCGCATCTGGGCCGACGGCGAAGTATGGGGGTTCACCTTGTCCGTTTTGCGTAGGGAAATGTCGGCCGACGCCTTCATCCATTTGAAAAGTTCGAAATCGTTGTTCAACCGCAGCGTATAACGCTTCCAGGAAAGATTTTTCGTAAAAAGACCGTCCACGTCATCGTACCCGAAATTCAGCGACGTGCTCCGTTTGGCGCTTCCCGAACGGAAGGAAACGTTGTGCGACTGTCGCACGGCGTAATCTTTCAACAGCAACGAAAGCCAATCCGTATTCGGATATTTGTCGGGGTCCTCACGGTTGAGATTCCAATAGTTGTCCACTACGTCCTTCGTATAGGTCTGATACCATCCACCCCCGGGGAAATCGTTGTAGTTTAATTCGTTGACCGCTTTCATGTAGTCGACGGCATTCATGTAGTCGGGCATCGACGTCGGAAAATCGAGTCCGAGCGTATAGTTGTAGGTAACGCTCGTTCCGCTATTCCCCCGCGTTTGGTTGTTACCAGAATGACGCCCGCCGCGGCCTGCGACCCGTAGATCGAAGCGGACGCAGCATCTTTCAATACCGTTATGTTGGCTACATCCGTCAGATTGAGATCGGAAAGATTGCCCGGAACCCCGTCGATCAAGACATAGGGATCCGAAGCGCCTTCGGTCATCGAAGTGATGCCGCGGATGCGAATGGTCGCCGATTGGCCGGGTGCAGAATTGGTGCGTGTCACCGTCACGCCGGGCATCGCTCCTTGAAGCGCCATCGAAACGGTCTGCGTCTGTCTGTTGAGGATCGCTCCGCCGTCGATGCTGCTGAGCGATCCGGTCAGGTCTTTCTTCTGGACGGAGCCATAGCCGATAACCACTACCTCGTCGAGCAGGTTATTGTCCTCCTCGAGCACTACCGAAATCGCGGCGTTGCTCTCCGTGAGCGGAATTCTCTTCGTTTTGTATCCGATGCAGCTGACCGAAAGCGCGGAACCTTGGGACGGTTTCTGCTTCAAGTCGAGTGTGAAAGTACCCGTCACGTCCGATGTCGTGCCGAACTGGGTTCCTTCGAGAACGATCGTTGCACCTACTACGGGGGCATCGGTCGTCGTCCGGACTGCACCTTGAATCGTGTAAGCAGGCGAGGATTGGGCCGCAGCGAGGAACGGTATCAAACCGACCGTTGCTAAAAGCATATTTATTGGTATTGCTACCAGTAAATTTTTTTTCGCGAATGTAACATACGATTTTTTTTCATGTTGTTAAAATTAATAGTATATTTGCGGTACCACACAACACCAAACCTTGCTTGAATAATATAAGTGTTGTTAGGTGTGGTACAAATATAGCTTAATTTTGCGAACTGACAAAAAAGAAGGAAATTTTAACGACTTTTTAACGTGTTTTTTTGTCTGAAACGACTGTTTTCAGACCTGATTCCGGTTTTAAAACCAACTTAAAAATGCAGAACCATGAAAAAAGAGCCTTTTTAATTTTGCAGCGACGATGCTCATGTCCGCAGGAGCCGTCGTATTCAATGCCTGCTCCGACGACAATACGGACAGCGACGGAGGAGTCGGAACCTTGGAAGTTACGCCGGCTTCTTCGAAACGATCGCCGATTACGGCGGTAGTTTCTCGTTCGATGTTCGGAGCAACTCCTATTGGCATGTCTCCGTGGAGGATGCCGACGAACTGCCGTTGGATTGGGCGTCTGCCGATATCGTTTCCGGCATGGGAAATGCGTCGGTCAATCTTTCGGTAGAAACCAACGACGGGCAGGCGGTTCGGACGGGACGCATCGTTTTCGAGCTCGATGATATGAGCAGCCGTACGGAAATCCCTTTTTTCGCAACAGGGAAATGACGCGGGCGGAACGGAAACGGCCTATGCCATCACGCCGATTTCCGATTTCTTCCTGTGCGATCCGCAATCTGCCGACGGTGGAGAATATCGAGTTTACACTTGTACGTTTGATGCCGACACGGAAACCGTCACGTTCTCTCAGACCGGCAATACCGTTTGGCGCATAGGAGGAACGGACGACAAGACTTCGCGTGTATTCGGCAAATCGCAAATTTATAACGGCCGTTTTACCACGACCGGCTGGGGCGGTGAAGATTGGGAGAAATCCGCATTGATCGTCAAGATGAAAGCCACGTCCGATCTGAAAGGACGATTGCGTTTCGGATTCGGATTCGTTTCCGCAGACGCCGTTCCGAAAAACTGGGAATGCACTTGGAGTGCGGACGGAAAGAGCTGGAACAAGGGCATGGAGGTAGCGGCGACGCCGTATACGGATTTTTCCCCGACGTTTGAACTCAAAAGTACGTCGCCCTATAAAATGGCGCGTTTCAGCATTTCCGAAGGACAAACGATAAAAAAGGCAATTTCCTATATAAAAATCGCGCCGACGGACAATACGCCTATCAAAGGATCGAAGTACTGTCGACCGGTACCGTCACGCTGAATCACGGGTTCTATCTGACGACGCACGAAAAGAAGGCTTACAATACCCGTCCCATGCCCGACGACGACAATATCGTTCTGGCGCACGGTTTCGACGAAGCGTTCAATGGCCATGATTACTTCATTCCCGCACGTTATTTCCTTTCGAATTATAACAACCTTTACAATGAGGTTATGCCGGACGGCTGGTCGGCGAGCGATACCGGCGTCCGCGAATGTCCCGGCTACGTCATGTTCGGAGCCAATCAGGACAAAGGAAGCGGGTGGCTTATGACTCCCCCGCTCGCGAAACTCGGCGATACGCCTTCCGAAATCACCGTTACGTTCGATCTGGCTTTCTATGCGTCGGCGGCTTATAAGAATGAGACCAAGTCGATGTCGGTCTCCGTCGAGGGGCCGGGAACGGTCGGGCACAGCCCGATTACAGCGATCTTCCGAGCATCAATGGGGCGACGATCGCCGAAATGGAGGCTACGGATAAGGCCTATTTCAAGTGGTACGAAGGCTATCAGGTGAAAATATCCGGGCGACGAAAGATACGCGGATCAAATTCGCAACCGCCAACGGCCGTCATTTCCTGGACAACATTGTCGTGACGAAAGACTGACGGAGTTGAGGAACGGGATTCCTGCGAATTTCTGAGATTTCGGTCGAAAACGCAGATAAACAGAATCGGAGGGGTCGGGAACTTTTCGTTCCCGACCTCTGTTCTTTCGCCTCTTTTACTGGTACACGCGAATGATTTTATCCCATCCAGAACGATCCGCTGCCATTCAGCCTTACGGAGGAAACGGTCCCTGTTACCCCAGCCG
>VOFI01003533.1_pt1 | contig 17832 bp, 21 predicted proteins | sample 5384131 | NCBI WGS metagenome assembly VOFI01 (sample SAMN12384728, study PRJNA508395) | human gut metagenome | isolation source: healthy gut H | host: Homo sapiens
AAAGATAGAAAAAAATGTTACCGATCTATTTCTTAGCGCTTAGATAATGTAATATATTCTTCGTCATGAGCACAATATTATCCTGATAAACGTTTATATTACTATTCTGATTCCATTCGTAAGCAGCCAGACCGAGAGCTATACATGTACCTTGATATTCCGTTGTCGGGGCAAATTCTACCATTCCGGCACAACAATAGTCCGTCACATGACCCCATGTTGCCAAAACGGTAGCGTTATTTTCCTCTTCAAACGCTTTCACCACATTTCCTGCATTGGGGTAAAGGCCGGGGAAACCATAAGAATTCAAATCCCACATACAGTTATGGTCTTCACGCTGTCCGGGGCCGATCAACGGGAATGTTTCGTGAGGGAATTGGTCGGAAGTAACCATACCGGCAAAAGCAGGATGCGAGCGATGGTCATACTCCATTCCGATATTGGCATTAATTGTCCAAATGTCTGCCCCATCTCCTCCTTCACCGTCTGCAAATATTCCTGGTAGGCGTTCGGTACGTCCAAAGGTACAACCAATTGAGTCGCATGATTGCTTAAGAACAGGTTTCCACCATTCTTATAATAGGTTGTCAACGCGGCAACCGCATCGGCAGACAAAGGTAACTTGTCCCAGCCGGCTCCAATACCCACACGGTCTATATGTACCCAAATAACATCATAAGCAGAAAGGTCCTCATCAGTCAATGTAGCGGAAGTAATGACTTTACCATTTACAAATTGCTTCTTGAACCACGCATAGGAAGCCTTTTCATCATCATCTTCTATCTCTTCGGGAGTGTCATACGTTATCACATAAGCTGCGTTCGTCAAGTCCTGCGCTTCGGAAGGTTTCACCTTTATATTTTCTTCCGTCACTCCGCAATCTATCACTTCGGACGACTCGCTGATATAAAATACCTGATTGCTGCTCGTATTCTCTATCGTGAAACTTGCGAAACGATTATTTTCACCTTCCGCAGCATTCACAGTCACAGGGTTTTCTATATTGTCACTCCAAGCCACCTGAATGGTGTTCGATGTGAAGTGATTATATTCGCCTTTCACATGAATCACGCCATAGTCTGCCTCTTTGCCATTGAGTTGATTTTCGCTTCTGTTTACAGTGAACAAGTTATCGCTTATCAGATTGTTTTGTCCGCTTATATCAAAGAAGGTCATTTTGTTTCCTGTAAATTCATTATCCGAGATATTCACCCGGCTGCAACCTGTAAAGCTGGCACAACGGTCATCTTCCGCCGTCAGTTTGTTGTGAGAGAATATCAGGTTACTTTCACCGGAGATACGCGCCGCCACACCGCCCTGCGCTGATCCGAAGAGGGAGTTGGTCACCATATTCTGTATGCCGCCATTCATATCAATGCCATTCACTACATCGGTTGCATCTATCCGAGCTAATGTAATGGCGTCACATCCCTGGAGTTTAATACCCTGGTACATATTCTCCATTCTGATGTTGAAGAAGTGCAGGCGATCGTTATCGTGCTCGACAAAGATTCCGGTTCCCTGATGATCCCCCTTTCCCACAAGTGTAAGTCCGTTTACCTCCACACCGCTGATGCGGTTCTTGCGTCCGTCTATATCGGCAACAGGGGCAACGTGTAACGCATATTCGGCATTTCCAAGCACCAGGCGACTTTCCCGGGCATCGGCAGCAGTAGCAGCGACGTCGTCATTCACGCCTTTCAGCGTCACGAAATTGCGGGTGAGCTGAATGGGACTATCCAAACGAAACGTTCCTTCGGGAATAAGTATCGTACCTCCCTCGGGCGGAAGGTCGGCTATTATGGCATTGATGAGGTCGGCACAATCGGTAGAGCCGTCGGTCGGAAGCCCGAACTGGGTTATATCTATTATCTTCTGACCGTTACATTCATCACAAAGCGTATAGTTATCGTCATTGCTGCAAGATGTGCCCAACATCAGAGCATTCCGCTTATTAAGAATTTATTTATCTTCATGGTGTTATTATATTAATAATGGTATATGATAGGGAGGTTATTCTACTATGCTCACCTTATCGGATGATACACAATTGGAGACTTCGGTTTGTGCGTTCACCAGAAATACCCGATAGCTCTCCAAGTTGTCAACAAAGCAGTTCTTGAACACATTTCCTGTTCCTTGAGTACGGCATTTACGGCCACAGCATCAGTATAAGCCCATTCGCACGACAAGCTATTGGATGCAACCATATTATTGTTGCCCTTTACGTTGATGATGCCAAAGTCATCGCCGTGGTCGAGCAGCTGGTTCTGAACAGCTCCCGTAAGCCAGAAGATGTTCTTATTCACCGTATTATCATTACCGTTCAACACCAGAATACCATTATAGTAGCTCTTGAAATTGTTACCTTCAACAATACAGTTATTACAAGCGTCAAGTACTAGATTTTCACGCCCGTCGGGATAAACCTGATTATTGATGAACGAAAGTTTGTTCACTTCCTGCGCCTTACAGGTTATGCCAGTTGGCTGAGCACCCAGTTGGCAATTCTTGATATTAATATTCTCGCCACCAATCAGCACCATACTATTGGGAAGCTCACATACCCAGCAATTGACTATCTGCATATTTTTTGCCTGTTCTATCTTAACACCGGTATGCAAATTTATACCGATAATATTAGAAAGCATTCCATTATCGCTCGCGCCGACAAAGTGTATGCCGATGTTCTTGGCTTCCGTGCCGCCTGACACCATCAGGTTCATAATCTTTACGCCTTTCACGCCTGTCTCTACTTTTATGGCAGCCTCGGCATTACGCGCCACCAATTTACTTCCACCGCCAGGACCCAAGAGGTCATTTATTCCATTCACGTCAATATTGCTGCGCATACCGGGATTCAATCCCTTGATCGTCACATTATGCTTATTGATTACAATGGGAGCGTCAAGTACAAAATCACCTTCGGGAATCACCAATACTCCCCCTTCGGCGGGCAACGAAGCTATAGCACTATTTATAGCTTTCGAACAGTCGGTCTTTCCATCGCCAACAGCTCCGAATGCAGTAACATCACCTTCGATGTCAGTATGAGTACCATAGCACAACAGGTTATTGTCATCACTATCGCAGGCCGTGAACATACACAGGCAGAAAGTGCTAAGCAAGTATCTTTTTATTTTCATCATATCTATATTTAAGGAGTTTATACTAGTTAAACTTACCATATCCGGGGTTTCTGCACATAAGTACCTTCAGAGAAGTTATATTGTGCATTGGGAATAGGTAAGTATTCATCCCTGCCACCGATGAAGCGGGCACCGCGATAATAAACACGCTTGTTTTGCTCCACAACGATGTAACTGTTCATGGTTTCCGCAGCAATCCCCCAACGTACCAGATCGAAGAAACGGTCACCTTCCATAGCAAACTCCATGCGACGTTCCCAACGTAATGCCTTGCGGGCAAAGTCCTGATTCCAACCTCAGCCGGATATTCGCCTATCAGGTAATTGGCCGCATTTTGTTCGGGATGCTTAAAGTCTTTCACATAAGGACTATTCTTGGCACGCAGACGAATACGGTTAATAATTTTGCGAGCCTCTTCCAGTCCGGTAGCTTCGCCAATCTCTATCAAGGCTTCAGCCTTCCATAACAATACATCAGCATAGCGAATTATCTGCCAGTTGAGATGAGAGGCTCCCCAAGGCCAACCTTGGAACATATCTTCACTTTCAGGCGAGATGTAGAAGCGCTTTGTACAATTAAAGCCATATTCACCGCTGTTACGTATCCAGTTTGCTTTACAAGGCTCAACGGTATATGTTTTCCAAGTGATACCAGGACGACCGGTAACGAAATCCAGACGGGGATCTACTGTTGCCTCAACGTTAGTGAGCTCATTCCCTTCGTACGTTCCATAATCACTGTTGTTGAAGGTATCAAACAAAGGCAGTCCATAGGCATCTGTCTTATACGCGTTTATCAGATTCTGACTGGGTAAGAAAAATCCGTCGCCACCATAAGGACCTTTAGGGGCATTGAGCAGATTACTCCAGTTTATATTCCCGGCACCATCGGTTTCATCATCCATCGAATATTGTACAGCAAACACAGACTCTACCCCATTTTCATATTCCAATTGGTCGAGCTTCTGAAAGTCATTCAAAAGATCATACGCCTTCCCTTGCGCACCTACTTTATCACAAAGAGCCGCTACTTCAGCAAGCAACTGTTTGTCGACAGCAATGACCTGATTATTCTCATCTTGTTGGTAAGCCTGATAAAGTTTGGCTTTGGCAGCGTATGCGTATGCTATGTTCTTGGTGATACGGCCTATTTGGGATTGAGTGTCAGGCAAGTCGTTAGCGGCGTCAAGAAACTCCTGCGCAATCTTGCCAAGAAGTTCTTCGCGGGTAAACTGATTGTTGGGGATGTATTTATAATCATCAATATCCACGTTTTCGTCAAAGTAAGGTACTTGTTTGAAAAGGCGAACCAGTTCGAAGAAGAAATGTGCACGAATCACTTTCATTTCAGCTTTACGGCTCTTAAGTACCGGCAAGGTGTTCTCATCAAGTGTATTCATGACTCTCAATGCACTGTTGCAACGTTGCAAGCAACAATAAAGTTGAAACCATTTTTCATCGGCATTAGCCCATGTAGCATCTATCTTAAAAGTTTCAAGCAGTGTACAAAAGTCACCATCGTTTACACCACCGCCACCTTTATAGGCATTGTCCGAACGTACTTCACCATACGTCCAATTGGTCATCGGCACCCAGTGCATATCACGATTGGGACCTTTCAGCCCGGCGTAAGCCGAAGTGACCAGGAGTTCCACACCTTCAGCCGACGACAACAAATCGTCATTGAGTGTACCCTGAGGTTTAGTATCAAGAAAACGACTCTCATCGCAACTTGCCAATAGTGCCATAACACCTGCTGCAAAGATATATTTCAATTTCATAATGTTCTGTATTTAGGATAAAAATTAAAAACCAAGTGATAGACCGAATGTATAGGTACGAGGCTGAGGATATGGATAGCCCAATCCTTCAGGGTCGGCACCAGTATAATTAGTCAGCGTGAAGACATTCTGCGCTTGCAGATATACACGCAAATTAGAAAGACGTGCTTTCTTAATCCACTTATCCGGGAAAGTGTAGCCCAGTGTCAAAGTCTTCAACTTCACATAAGAACCATCTTCAATAAAGAAAGTGGAACTGCGTGTTTCTACATTATTATCAACCACCGTCAGTGCAGGGATATTACAATTATAGACTCCGGTTTGCTCATACACATTCCAAGCATTCATTGCATCAATCAGACGCGTAGAGTGATTGCCCGTCCAGCCTTGGAAAAGATCCGTATAGAACTTTGAGTTATTCCATGCATCGCGAATCATACCGTTGAAGAATACGGAAAGATCAAACCCTTTGTAGGATGCACCTATGTTCAGACCACCGATAAACTTAGGCTGGTCGCTGCCTTGCCAATCCATATCAGCAGTATTGATAATGTTATCACCGTTAAGGTCTTTGTAGCGAATACGTCCTACGCCGGGAGCACCAATCTGTACATCATATTTGCTTAGGTATTCATATACCTACCTCCTGCTTTGTTTTGAATACACCATCAGCTTTATAGGACATCCATGATCCGTAAGGTTGACCTACAATAGTTTTGTCCACACCATTACCACCTCCCCAAGTATATTTGATTACATCCGGAAGTTCGGTAATTTCATTTTTATAATAGGAAAGGTTGAACGAAATATCATACTTGAAATCCTTTATTTCGTCCCTCCAGGTCAAAGTCGCTTCTACACCGTTATTATCCATACTGGCAGCATTATACCATTTATAACCACCTTCACCGATCACACCGATATATGGTTTCTGAATTAACATATCAGTGGTCTTCTTTTGAAAATAGTCCAGAGTCACCCCCAAACGAGCGTCGAAGAAGGCTGCATCAATACCGAAGTTCAATTGTTTGGTTTCCTCCCATTTCAGGTCGTTGTTGCCCGAACGGTCTTTCTGTACGCCGGGTACCACCGTCGCCCCGTCGCCGTTGAAATTGTAGGAACCATTGGACATATTGGTGTAATAGAGATTGTATGTAGCATTATTGTCAATCTGGTCGTTACCATTAATACCCCATGATGCACGCAATTTAAGATCTGAAAGCCAACTTTGTGTACGTTCCATAAATTTCTCGCGTGAAACTCTCCAGCCGGCAGATACTGAAGGAAAGATAGCAGAATTATTCCCTTTACCGAAACGTGAAGAAGCATCACGACGCACTGTTCCTGATATAAGGTATTTATCATCAAACGCATAGTTCACCTTACCAAAGTAAGAAACCATAGCATAAGTAGAAGCATTGTTACTCACACTTTTTCCTTCAGTTACAGTGTCCAGATAGCGATAATCGAGGTCTTCTATCACCAATCCGCGACCATATCCCTGTAAATGTTCACCATTTTCTTTCTTAGCTTCGGTTCCTATCACAGCACTGATATTGTTCTTTCCTAATTCTATGCTATAATTGGCGGTATTCGACCATACCCATTGCACGCTATTATCTTGTCGTACAGTCAGTTCATTTACATCTACCTTACGATCGGCTTCACTCCATTTGGGGACGAAAGTTGAGTTGAAACCGGTAGTATAGTTCAAACCAAATTGACTCTTCAATACCAGTTTTTAATGGGTTCCACTTCCAAATAAACATTGCCAAAGATACGCCAACTTTTGTGACGATTATTGGCTTCATTGTCTGTCAAGCGAATGGCATTCGGCTTATCCCCCAATATATCCACATAGCCACCGGCATACCCTCCATTTTCATCATACACAGGAATGGCCGGATGCTGGGCAATAACCAATTCTTCTATACCGGCAGGATTAAGATGCTCCAACCAGTGGTTCACCGAAATGCTTTCACCCACACGCACTTTGCCATCAACAAAGCGGAAATTAGAGGCTAAACGCGAATTAAAACGTTCGTAGTCTGTATTACGGCAAAGACCATCCTGATTCATATAATTTAAGGTAAGAGCCACATTACCGTCTTTGAATCCCTTAGAGAGAGAAAGATTATAATTTTGCATTAAAGCCGTACCGAATATCTCCTTTGCCCAATCAGTGTTACCCGATTTTATTTTCACTCCATTCTGGTCAAAATAATATTCCTGCAACTGGGCTTTTTCCCCATTTCCATACACTACACTGTTCGGATGAGTTCCGTAAGTATTTTTATAGGCTTGCCAATAAACATCTCCCCATTGGTAAGCATCGAGCATATCAACACCACCGGCAAAAGTCTGGGCAGTGAGTGACATATCAAAACTTACTTTTACATCACCTTCCTTAGCACGTTTTGTGGTAATGATAATGACCCCGTTGGCAGCCTGAGCACCATAAATCGCAGCAGATGCTGCATCTTTCAACACCTGAATAGATTCGACATCATTGGAAGAAATAATTGAAGCGACATTGTCATGTGTCTGAATGCCATCTATCACATAAAGAGGGGAAGAATTATTAATGGTAGTAATACCGCGCAACTTAGTATCCGTGTTCCCACCACCGGGTTTACCATCGGTTGTTACATTCATACCGGCTACACGACCCTGCAAGCCCGACATCACATTACCTGTGGGAATATCAGCCACTTCTTTCATCTTCACCACGGCTACCGAACCTGTCAGGCTGGCTTTCTTCTCAGCCATATAACCTGTCACAACCACTTCGTCAATCATCTTGGCATCTTCTTCCATTACTATCTTCAACGAAGGTTTTGCTGCAATAATTACTTCTTTATATCCTATATAAGAAATTGCTAATAATGCATTCTTCGGTACACTAATAGTAAAGTTACCGTCCAAGTCTGTAATAGTCCCTGTTGATTTCGAATCGTTTTGCACCACGGAAGCACCGATAATCGGTTGCCCGTCCGTCTTGGAAGTCACATTTCCCTTTACCGTTATGTTTTGCCCCCAAAGGACTGACACGAAAGCAAACAGGAAACAAACGCTACAAAGAATTTTTTTGTTCTTCATAATACTGAGCATTAGTTTAATGTTATTAATTTAAAAGTACGAATATTCTCTTTATCGCTGTTGCAAATTACGGTTGATTTATGAAACAATCTCCAAATAAAAAAAATGTTTCTGAAAAGCATCCTCGCCAATGGAAAAGTTTTATACCGCCTTGTCAGCAATGAAGAAACTTTGCATAAATACCCTTTTCCATTCTGTCTGGAAAAAATACTAGGCTATCCTTGTCCAAGGGGAAAGAAAATTGAGGTTTGTGGGAAGTAAAGAATACCGGCGACAAGGAAATGTATTTTCAGATTGGTGCACATCCTGCTTTCTATTGGCCAGAATTCGATGCAAGCAATTCTGAAAGAGGGTTCTTCAGATTCGACAGGAAAGATGGCTTGAAGTATATTCTTATTTCTGAAAAGGGATGCGCTGATCCTTCCGTTGAGTATTCCTTAGAGTTGGCGGACGGATTGTTACCACTGGACACGCATACTTTTGATAAAGATGCTTTGATCCTGGAAAATGAACAGGTTCGCAAAGTCACCTTATTTAATAAAGAGAAACTGGCTTATCTTAGTCTACATTTTAACGCTCCGGTAGTTGGACTCTGGTCTCCACCTGCAAAGAATGCTCCTTTCGTCTGCATCGAACCTTGGTACGGACGTTGCGACCGCGCACATTATACTGGTGAATATAAAGATAAGGACTGGATGCAGCACTTACAACCGAAAGAGATATTCCAAGGAGGATATACAATTGAAATTGATGAATAATTGATGAAAAAAGTAGCTGCCGGATTTCACATCTGACAGCTACCAAACACCTAATTCTAATCTACAAAACCTAACTTATAAATCTAACCTATGAATCCTTAAAAAGCAATCAATACTTGTTGCTTTTCACTGAATCTATGCAAACATCTATTGTGTAACTTCTATTTCTATTATAAACCCAACCGATACGCCTTGAATGAATCAACTTGAATTGAACCTCCTTTACTATAAAAAACACATACGGTTGTATGGTGCCGATGGAAAGATAAGATTAGTCATTGCTACCTTTCCTCCATTCAGGAATATTTCTACAGAACATTTATCAACAAAGACATCCAACGTATATTTATTCTCTTTCTTTATCGGTGCCCAGGTAGCTAATGCGAAATCATCTATATAATTGATGGAAGTCGTCTTTCTACGGTCGTGAACCTCTATTTCATGAGGTACACTCTTCTTTCCGAAATCCACGATACCACTTTTCGTCCGGTCCATAACCAATCTCTTTTCCGGAAGATTGAAGTAGATATCCACCTTTTCCACCTTTATCATTAAAGAGGCTGAATCCCATTATCTCCGCTTCCCCGACGGTAATTTCCAATGCCAGTTCATAAGCACCATCATTATCAGCCAATAAAGAATCAATATGATAATCATTGGCAACCGTAAATGCCGGAGTCTCTTTCTTTTCTTTTTCGCAGAGTCTTTATCTCCAGTACCGGAGCTGCTGAAAGATAAATTTCACCGTCTTGTGTATAAAGGCTTAACTCACGCGGCAAAGCGTTAGCACTACGAAATTGCTTTGTCGGGACAATATTACAATATTGCCAGTTACTCATCCAAGGAACAGCAATCGTCCGTTCTCCAGTGTTTGAGAAACAAACGGTAGCATAGTGATCTTTTCCCCAGTCCAACCATTTGGTGACATTTGGCTGATTGTCACAACTGAATTTCGTTCCATCAAAGTTTCCTGTAAAGTATTGGGTAGCACTTCCTCCGAAATAACATCCCGGATTGACGTTCACTATCAATGCCCATTTCTTACGGTTCAGATCTCCATCCACCGGAAGTTCCACCATATCCGGACATTCAAACTGACAAGGTTGCACACCGTATCCTTCGCCAAAACTACTCAGGTAATTCCAGTCTTTCAGATTATGGGAGTCATAAAAACGCATTTCCTTATCGGCAGAAACAATCATAACCCATTTATCTTCCGGTTCATACCGAAAAACTTTCGGATCACGAAAATCTTTCAAACCATCAGCAGGGCACAAGATGGGGTTCTTCTCGTATTTAGTAAATGTCCGTCCGTTATCCTTGCTAAAGCAAGACATTGGATCTGCCCGTTTTTGTCACTGGCAGAAGTATAAAAAACCAGAATACTCCCCGCTCCGTACACCAGCCATATTCTCCTTATCAACAACAGAACTGCCGGAAAAGATATGTCCCAATGTATCACGGGCAATAGCTGGAGGCAAGTGTTCCCAATGCACAAGATCTCTGCTGACGGAATGTCCCCAATGCATATTTTCCCATTTAGAGCCGTAAGGATTATATTGAAAATACAAATGATATTCTCCATCTTTATACACCAATCCGTTGGCATCATTCATCCAGCCATAGAGAGGAGTATGATGGTAAACAGGACGGAACTTTTCTGTATTGGTAGTATCAAATGTATCAGATAACTTGATTTCTTTCCAGCAAAGTGCCTCCTTTGATTTATTACGAATACGCACGGTGGCTGTCTTCGCTCCGACAGGCAAAGCAAATGGTACGAAATAGTCCACTTGAGTCTGTGCAAGCCGAATACCCATATCGGTATCCCAGCCTCTCCGGTATCAAGCAGAACCTGACTTTCCGCTGCTTCCTCTTCGATCGGAAGCAATATATAATTAGTAGGATTAGTGATGTGAATGAGAGTCAGGCTGTCGCTTTTCTGTTCCAAGGTCAACTTGCTTTTATTCGTATGGCAATAAATCAGTCCATAAGAGACCGCTAACGCAAGTACCGCACCTTTTACATAATTTCATCCAAGGGTTTGTTTTCATGGCAACAAAGTATTCCTAGTTTATATAAGCTTTTGGCAAAAAAGACGAAGGCAAAGATAGTTGGGGTATCTTTGCCTTCGTCTATAAACTTTGTTTCAAAGGGTATCAAATTTGATACAAACTCCTAAGAATTTTCTTTTATCATCCAAGAATAAAGACCTGTAACCTCTTTGTTTTCCTGAATTTATTTTTCTACTTTTGAAGCCAATCTTTATTCTTCTACTTATGCCAGCAAATAGAAATGCCTTAATCCGTTATAAAACAATTGATAACTGTCTGCGTAATCCTTATCGACGCTGGACGTTGGAAGACTTGGTAGATGCTTGCTCGGATGCTCTTTATGAATACGAAGGCATCGATAAAGGCATAAGCAAACGTACCGTACAGATGGATATACAGATGATGCGCAGCGAGAAGCTGGGTTATAACGCTCCGATTGTGGTGTACGAAAATAAATACTATAAATACGAAGATCCGGAATACAGCATCACACAAACCCCGCTGAACGAACAGGACCTGAAAACGATGTCGGAAGCCGTGGAAGTTCTGCGGCAGTTTAAGGGTTTTTCCTATTTTACGGAAATGAGCGATATTATCAACCGCCTGGAAGACCATGTCGCTTCTGCCCGGATGAAAACCACTCCTGTCATTGACTTTGAAAAGAATGAATCATTGAAAGGACTGGATTATCTGGATACGATCTATCACGCGATTGTAAACGAGCATCCGATACAGCTCAAATATCGTTCATTCAAGGCACGTTCGGCCAACAACTTTATTTTTTATCCTTATCTATTAAAAGAGTATCGTAACCGGTGGTTCGTTTATGGTGTCAGAGGAAACGGACGGATCTTGCAAAATTTAGCTTTGGACAGAATACAATCATTGGAAGTTCTGCCACAAGAACATTACATAAAAAATACGTTCTTCGATCCGAACACATTCTTCGATGATCTGGTAGGAGTCACTAAAAACTCCGGAAGCGTAGCGGAGAAAATCGGTTTCAAGGTAGCCGCTGCCGAAGCACCTTACATCATAACCAAGCCTATACACCGCAGCCAACAAGTGATGGAAAGAGGCTGACGGAAGTGTCATACTGGAAATTGAAGTCGTCATCAACCATGAGTTAGAACGAGTATTCTTCGGATATGCCGAGGGAATACAAGTTCTTTATCCGAAGACTCTGGTAGAATTGATGGGTAGGAAACTAAAAAAGGCTGCAGAACAATATACCCATTCGAAATGAAAAGGGAACACGTCCAATTATCCTATCTGACATTCAAGAAAAACCAAAAAGCATGGAGGGCCTGTCTATTGTTCAACTATGGAGACTTGTTTATTCTTCAAGTAAGGCTCTCGCACATTCGTACCCTTCCTCATAAAATTCTGTCAGCTTTTGCACATCTTTCTCGATGCGGTCTACGGCTACAGGTTTTAACGGGCGGATAACGACAATCTTTCCTTCATCCTCCATACGCTCCACCATTTCCAACTGTTCATTATAAACAGCACACCGCCGACTTAACGCTTCGCGCAACTTCGGATATTTCCGGTATACAAACGAAGGGACACGAATATCTTTTGAATCTTTCCGGTATCCCCGGTTGCGGGTAAGTACTACGACATTTCTCGTACAGCCATCCTAGCTCTTTGCAAAGGTATAGAATCTACAATTCCCCCATCAAGCATGGGAATATTATCTACATAAGTAATAGGACATACAAAAGGCAGACTACTAGACGCACGGACAATGTCTATCACCCTGCGACTATCTTCTTTTCTTCGAAATAGTTAGCTTCCCCCGTGATACAATTGGTAGTTACCATAACGAAACGTTCCGAAGAAGCAAAATAAGTTTCGTAATCATAAGGAAGAATATGTTCCGGGAATTCATTGAATAATAGATCGAAATCGAGTATATTACGCTTTTTAAGCAGATGTTTCAGACCGATATAATTGTACTTCTCCAACAAGTCAATATTACTGTACTTAGCACGTCCCCGCTGCCGTGATGCATAGGACAACCCGTTACACGCACCGGCAGACACTCCTATCGCATAGGGAAACCGGATATCATGATCCATAAAATAATCAAGCACACCGCAAGTAAATACTCCGCGCATTCCCCCGCCTTCCAACACTAATCCCGTAGATTCATCAATTTTCAAGTCCTTCATTTTTATCTCCCGTATTCTTATTCCGGCGGATTACCAGCAAAGATGACAATTCACGCATCACAGCCTCATCCTCGGATAATTTCGTATAAGAAAGATGGCTCATTATCAATAACCCGTCTTTCTCTTCAGTCACTAAATCTTCCACTCCCTCAAACCACACTATCATCGTTTGTCCCGGATAACGCACCTGCAAATCATCAATGTGTCCACGGAACTCTTCATCATCCGTATCAAAAAGGAAAAGACGTACCGAATGTCCGTTCTGCAACATCTTACCCAAATAGGAAAAAAGAAACAGATCAATCATTCCACCAAGTACGAAACTGACCGCCGAGCCCTCCCGATACTGACGATTGACAAATACGGCCACGGGACATTTCACCTGCTCCATAATCTCATCAATCTTATCCCGGAAGAGCGTTAACCATAAAATTGCTCCCGGGTTCCCGGCATATCCGAACGATAATGACTCCCAGCTCCCAAAAGCAGCATATCAGGATGTTCTTTACGGACAAAATGGATGATTTCCTGTACAAGTTTGTCTGTCACCCGATAATGGTTATCTACCTGGATATTCAATCTCGCTGCCTGTTGATTGAGCAAAGCAAAACTCTCGCTGGCATAATGTTCGGCATTCAACGGATTCAGATCCGTGCCCACCGTATAGTGTGCTGCAATCAAATGATTTTTCTTCAACTGCTTCCCAAATAACAAATCATAAATGGAAAGCAACACACGCCCGGATTCCGGACGCCCGAAACAAAATATCAATTTGTGCTTCAAAGATAACTTTTCTTCCCGATGTACAGAGAATACGTTCGACTAAATGTAGCAGCGGGTGGTCATAAAGGTTGTAACTAGCGCCATAATGACCAAAATTACGAATATAGAGGGAGGAAGAACTCCCATTTCGTAACCAATATTCAAAGCGACAAGCTCCATCAATCCCCGTGTATTCATCAATGTCCCTATCGTCAAACTATCCTTCCACGACTCACCCACCAAACGGGCGGCAATGGCACATCCACCCAGTTTGCCGACAACGGCAACCGTCACCAACAGTAAACATACCATCCACAACTCCGGACTGTTTATCAAACCGATTTCCGTGCGCAATCCGGTGAAGGCAAAGAACAGAGGTAAAAAGAATACTAATGAAATATCTTCCACCTTCTCCATCATCACCTTCCGGAAACCCAGATTGGACGGCATCACTACCCCTGCCATAAAGGCTCCGAATAGTGCATGAATACCAATAATCTCGGTCAGACAAGAAGAAATAATAAGAATGAGCAGAATAAATGCCACGAATGTTTTATTGATTGCTTCCCGGTTGGCATATACTTCTCCCACTTTCTTCAGAAATGGGCGAACGACCAAAAACATGACCGCAATATAGACAACTGCCAGCCCCACTGAATAAAGTGCGCTGGCAAAACTTCCTGCTTTGGAGATAGCAATCACCACTGCCAACAGACACCAGGCTGTCACATCATCATTGGCAGCAGAAGCAATGGTCAGCGTTCCCAAAGGAGTTTTGGTCATATTTCGCTCCTGAATGATGCGCGCCAATACCGGAAAAGCGGTGATACTCATAGAAATGCCTATAAATAAGGCAAATGGAAGAAACCGAGTTTGGGCAGCTGCATATTCTTCGTACACCCAGTAAGAAGACAAGATGCCCAGGAAGAAGGGTACTAAGATTCCGGCATGGCTAATCACCAGCGTTTCATTGATTTTATTTTTCAGTACACTGAAATCCAGCTCCATACCGATGACAAACATAAAAAGGATCAGTCCCACCTGACTCAACAGTTCAAGATTGGTAAGCGAGTGTGCCGGAAAAAGGAAATGAAAAGCATCCGGAAAGAAAAAGCCGAGTACGGAAGGTCCTAATACAATACCGGCAACAATTTCTCCAATCACTCCCGGTTGCCCGATCAGACTGAACAAATAGCCAAAAGACGCACCATCAGCAGTACGGCTATAATCTGAATCAACAAGGTAGTGAGCGGATGATGAAGATTATCCTGTATAAACTGGAGAAACATAGTGAAAGGATTCCCCTGTACCATGTTCTGCGCATTTACCGCATAGTGCGAAAACCTGTCGCCCTCTTCAATAGCGACATAAATCAACCCTCCAAACAGGAGTAACATAAGTACATAAATGATATAATTCTTCCGGGCCCTGTTCCGCATAAACTTTATTTTTACGATTTGTGCATATTTATGGTAAAAACAAACGAAAAAGGCAGATAGTTTGGCGAAAATAACAAATTCTCAAATAAAATCTTGTTTTTTTGCTTCAATCTACGTAACTTTAGGCTAACTTAATTGTTTAAGGAGGAAAAAAACAAAAAAGTCCTGCCCGCAGGCAAGCACCATGAGAATACAGTTTGAGATTAAAGAAAAGTTGCCGGAAATTATTGAAGAAATCATGCATTCCGGAAAATGGCAAACTTCCGTAAAAGAAGAACTTAGCGGTCGGACGACCGTTGTGATCCGTGACCAAGCGTATGGCTCAGAAGCTACCATTGAAATTTATGCTACATCTATTGAGATCAAAACTGCCTGGTCTAAGTACTCCTACCGTATATTTGTAGCTAACGATATCGTATGGTGCGAATATAACGGTGCCTATCGTGGTCTGCTGGAACAAGTACTCCTAGAACTACTACGTTTAGGTAAAGGCGAGTACGACCTGTTCGGAAATGTTCGTCGTACACAAAACGATGCAGGATCGCGGAGTAAACTATGTACGCTATCATGGTGACAGTTCTTTCTCTCCGGGTGGAAGTTTTTATGATGTAATGTACTGCATCAAGAATTATGGTATTGTTCCTCAAGAGGTGATGCCGGGTATTATGTACGGTGATACACTGCCGGTACATAATGAACTGGATGCTGTTGCAGAAGGTTATATCAATGCGTAAATTAAGCAAACTGCGGTATGGAAAAACGGACTAAGCGCTATTTATGATACTTACCTAGGGAGCATGCCGGAGAAGTTCACATACAAAGCAAAGAATATACTCCGAAGACTTTTCTGAATCACTGGGATTGAACTGTGACGACTATGCAATATCACTAATTACGAAAATGGTAATGCCAAAGACTGAAATGGAAAAGAATACTATTAAGTGAAGAAATCTCCTTTAAAATTCAGGCAAATATAATGGCCCGTATGCTTCTGAAGTATTTTGCCAAGCTATAAGATCATAGTCATTTTAAAGAGATTACAAAAAAAATTGGGAATTGGGCCAAATGAGTACTCTATCTTTTTAATAAAAGCCTTGGCCAGCAATAGCTTCTGAGGCTTAAGCAGTTATTTTCCGGGATTAATTGCTACATCGGAAATTGGCGGTATAAATGCACTTGCTTTTAATGAAACGCAGGCTTGGTCGGTGAGAACGCATCCTTGCCTCACCGACCAAGCCAGCGTTCATCGGTGAGAAAGGATTTTGGGGCTGAAAAGAAGAGCCATTTCCAAGTTATTTTCACTTCAGAATCCATTGATTCTTTTATATACAAATAGCTATATAAAGGATCTTCCATCAGCAAAAAGTACCAAAAGGATCTTTTTCAGCAAAATTTCCCTGATACATATTTAAGCGATTTTTTATCAACCTCTTGCATACCGGCTCTGATTGACAGCAGGAGAATGTATAAAACATCCCATTTTTATGTATAGCCCAATTTTAAGCAAACAAAGATTTATTTCTCGCGATATTCCAGCGGAGTCATCTTCACCTTTTACGGAAGTATTTATTGAAAAAGGAATGATTGTTAAAGCCTAACGAGAATGCTATTTCTTTACCGGCAACCGGGTGGTTTTCAGTTGTGCTTTCGCGTTCATAATAATCTCCTGTGATGATTGCCAACGGACTGTATCCGCTTGCTCTCCGAATTGCACTTGAGAAATGTGCCGCAGTAACTCCACACTTCTCCGCATAAAACGCCACTTCATGCTCTTTGGTATAATGAACCATCAACAACTGTATAAACTGCCTGTACAACTCCTGTTCTCTTCTCAAAGGTTCATCGAGCTTCTTGCCATAGCGTTTATACAATTCTTTCGTTCCCTGCAAAAAAATAGCCAGTACGGAACGTATGATCTCTTTATTTTCCAATGAATGTGGGAGTGTATAAGCACGAATCAGCAAAAGATATACATTCCGGATACAAGCCGGCAATATCGTCTTGCAGAGAAATGACAGGGCTATTTAAGATCATAGGCATAGAGTCTAGCAGGATTTCCACATAATTGCCCGAAAGCATAAAATCGGACGAAGAAACCGGCAAAAGAAATACGGGTATCGGACGAAACTTCGTGTATCTGAATGAACGAATTAGGAAGACAATTATGAAATCATTCTTACGAATGACAATCTCCAACAAATTAATGGTAGCTCTGACCATCCCTTCGGTACAGAGTACAAAGACACCGGCTTTTATTTTGCAGGGGAAATTACTGTAGTAGTTTTAAGATATCCCCAGTGATACTATCATCTGCTATAAAATCAATCGGAAGGTCAAATTTAGGAAAGGAGTCGTTAGTTGTCATCGTCTAGTTTTTTAATTTACCAAAAATATCCATTTCATCCGGATTCCGGACAACAAGTTCAAAAATGGTATATTATATCCTACAAACAGAACATTGTTTTTCTTCTTTATTAGGAGTGTTCTTTAGAAAATAACAAAGATAGAACATTGAATCCCAAGAATGGAGCTTGACGGCAGTCACCTATTAGCCGTACTTTGCACTGTTTTTAAATAATACATTAAAAATAAAACCTAAAAGAGAATGAGAACT
>VOFI01002312.1_pt1 | contig 17831 bp, 21 predicted proteins | sample 5384131 | NCBI WGS metagenome assembly VOFI01 (sample SAMN12384728, study PRJNA508395) | human gut metagenome | isolation source: healthy gut H | host: Homo sapiens
TCGCTCCCGGAAGAGAACCAAACTGGCGGGTACTCAATTCATAAAACGGATTAGATTCCAATCCGGTATAGTTCACCGACTCAATCTCTGGCAGTTCTTGCAAACATTGTGCCAGTTTCAGGCAGGTTTCTGCCTGACGAGCAAACCGTACTTCCATCGTTTCAAGTCCGAGTGTCTGCATATAAGCCACCTGCGGGGTCATATATGCTCCAAGATTACGGTGAACCTCTTTTCTGAGTTTGACAGTAAAAGCCTCCTTCCCGGTATCTGCACTCAGAGCAGCCAACTTAGCGGAATGCTCCCAGTCAAAAGTGCCGTAATCTATAATCAGTCCTCCCTATACAGGTAGCTCCTCCCGAAATATATTTCGTACTGGACACAATCTCGATATCAACTCCGAAGTCAGTCGCATGGAATACATGGAAAGGAATCGCTGTCGTATCTGCCAGCAACGGTACTCCGGCCTTATGTGCTATGTCGGCAAGAGCCTTCAGATCGGCCACTTCCAACTGCGGATTGGTAATAACTTCCAAAAAAAGCGCACAAAGTATCTCCATCAATCTGTTGCTTTCTTCGGGACATGTCAGGTCACAGAAGCGTACTTCTACCCCCAAAAGCTTCCAATGTACTTTCTGGTGTAGTTCAATAGGCTGCCAAATAAATGTGTCAGAAGTCACCATTAGCTCCTGTCGCAGCTATCCTGAGTTCAAAGCTGCTCTCCACACTCAGCGTCCGGTCACTCTTTGCACACGCTGCTCAAAGTACTGTACCGTAGGATTTGCGTGAATAGCATGCCCTGCTTTCTGCCCACAGCAGCTTCCATCTCTTCTGCAGTCTCAAATTCGTAGGCAGCAGTGTGGTACACCGGCATTGAAAGAGAATGATATGCATCCTCTTTTTTCAAAAAGGGAGTATGCAATATTTGTGTCTCAAAACTATTTTTTTTCATCCTGAAAGTCTTTTTATATAAATTCCACAAATTATGCTATTGTGTCATGCTTCAACTCGTATGCCTCCTTTATCTGATCCAGTGCCTGTCTTAGCACACTCCGCGGACAAGCCACATTAAGCCGCATAAATCCCTCGCCTTCCTTACCGAACATAGCGCCATCGTTTAATGCCAGATGTGCACCGTCAACAAAAAAGTCAACTAATTCTTTCTGCGAAACACCCATACCGCGACAGTCCAGAAAAATCAGATAAGAAGCTTGAGGACGAATCATCCGGATTGCGGGAATATGTGTTTTTAAATATTCATCTGTAAAATCAATATTCTCCTGAATATATTCCAATGCCTGATCCAGCCACTCCGTTCCGTTGCTATACGCGGCAGCCACTCCAAGATATGCAAATAAATGGCCTTCACTAAATTCACTGGCTTCCATATAAGTCTGAAAACGATGACGAATGGCCTCATCTTCTATAATGCAGTACGAACTGGCAAGTCCCGGCATGTTGAAAGCTTTACTGGGAGACATAAACACAAGTGAATTCCGTCGAGCCTTTTCCGATACCAATGCAAACGTAGGATGCGTGTATCCCGGCAATGTCAGATCGGCATGAATTTCATCCGAGATGACCAATACTTGATTATCAAAACAAATCTCTGCTATCTCGGCCAACTCCTCCCGAGTCCAGACACGCCCTCCCGGATTATGAGGATTACTCAAAATCAACATTTTACAGCCCTTTACATCAGCACGGAAGCGTTCAAAGTCAATCTGATATTGCCCGTCTTTCAGCAATAACGGACTGTAGACTACCTCCCTGTGGTTGTGTTCTGTCACCAGAAAGAAAGGATGATAAACAGGAGGCATCACCATCACTTTGTCCCCTGGAGCCGTAAAACATTGCAGGGCAAAAGCCAATCCACGCACAATACCCGGCGTAAACGTCAGCATCTCCCGGGTAACATTCCACCCGTGACGTTCTTTCTGCCAATTGATAATGGATGTATACCAAGCTTCGCAAGCGAAAGTATACCCCAATACTTCATGATCCAATCTCCGACGGATAGCCTCTATCACAAAAGGAGGAGTACGGAAATCCATATCGGCCACCCACATCGGAAGCAGGTCGCTCCGTCCCCAACGTTCCGATACTGCGTCATACTTCACCGAGTCTGTTCCCCGGCGCTCTATCACTTCATCAAAGTTATATTTCATATAGGGTTCTATTTTTAGGTTCAGCCTGCAAATGTACAATTCATCTGTTTCATAATGAAACCAAATGAGCTATTTTAGCAGACAGCAGTTAAAATTTACCATCATTGTGGTATTCAGTTACTCTATATCAGGCTTTTTCAGTACATTTGTGCTCCATTAAAGAAAAGACGTATGATAAAAGCCCTGTTTTTCGATATAGACGGGACGTTGGTTAGTTTCAACACTCACGAAATTCCTTCGTCTACCCTCGCAGCCATAGCCGAAGCAAAAGCTAAAGGTATCAAGATATTCATCGCTACCGGACGCCCGAAAGCGATTATCAACAACCTCACCGCCCTCCAGGAACGGGAACTGATAGACGGCTACATCACCATGAACGGAGGGTATTGTTTCGTTGGAGATGAGGTGATTTACAAACATTCCATCCCGGTACAAGATGTTAAGGCACTGGCTGCACTTTCGGACGAGAGAAACTTTCCCTGTATCTTTGTAGCCGAACATACCGTAGCTGTTTGCAATACCAACAAGCTGGTTAACGAAATCTTTCATGATTTCCTGCATGTAGATATCCTGCCCATCCAAACTACAGCCGAGGCTACGCAGCCCGAAATCTTTCAGATGACTCCATTCATCACTACCGAAGAGGAGAAAACGGTATTGCCTTTACTCCCGAACTGCGAATCCGGACGCTGGTTTCCTGCATTTACAGATATCGTAGCTAAAGGTATCCGCAAACAAAAAGGAATAGATGAAATCATTCGCCATTTCGGTATCGGACAGGAAGAAACAATGGCATTTGGTGATGGAGGCAACGATATCAGTATGTTGCGCCATGCAGCCATCGGAGTAGCCATGGGCAATGCGAATGACGATGTCAAAGAAACCGCCGACTACATAACCACTTCTGTAGACGAAGACGGAATACAAAAAGCATTAAAACATTTCGGGATCATCTGACGTGGAATTTACAATAGACACCGGTAATAAGGAGTTTCAGGATGCACTGAATCTGATTCAGTATACTCGTCAATCAGTTTTCCTCACGGGGAAAGCGGGAACGGGTAAATCTACTTTCCTGAAATACATCTGTAAGAATACCAAGAAGAAACACATCGTGCTGGCACCCACCGGAATCGCTGCCATTAATGCCGGTGGCAGCACTCTGCACAGCTTCTTCAAACTTCCTTTTCATCCGTTACTTCCTGATGATCCGAATCTGAGTTTGCAACGGGGACGCATCCATGAATTCTTTAAATACACCAAGCCACACCGTAAGTTGCTGGAACAGGTAGAACTGGTCATTATCGACGAAATATCAATGGTACGCGCCGATATGATTGATGCCGTAGACCGCATTTTGCGTGTATACAGTCGTAATCTGCGCGACCCCTTCGGAGGAAAACAAGTTTTACTGGTAGGCGATGTATTCCAGCTTGAACCGGTAATCAAAGGGGATGAACGGGAAATTATCAACCGCTTCTATCCCACTCCTTATTTTTTCTCGGCACGGGTCTTCAACGAGATCGAATTGGTATCTATCGAGTTACAGAAAGTATATCGTCAGTCAGATGCAGTCTTTGTCAGTGTACTCGACCACATCCGGAGCGGAGCAGCAGGGGCAGCCGACCTTCAGCTGCTCAACACCCGCTATGGCGCTCAAATTGATGCTTCGGAAGAAGATTTATACATCACTCTGGCTACGCGCCGCGATACGGTAGAAACCATCAATGAACGGAAACTTACCGAACTCCCTGGCGATCCTGTAGTGTTTGAGGGAGAGATCAACGGCGACTTTCCCGAAAGTAGCTTGCCCACCTCAAAAGAACTGACCCTGAAACCGGGAGCACAAATCATCTTTATCAAAAATGACTTTGAACGCCGTTGGGTAAACGGTACCATCGGTGTAGTAAGCGGCATCGACAACGACGGTATCATCTACGTCATCACCGATGATGGCAAAGAGTGTGATGTCCACCGGGAATCATGGCGCAACATCCGTTACAAGTACAACGAAGAGAAAAAGGAGATTGAGGAAGAAGAACTGGGTACTTTCACACAATATCCCATCCGCCTGGCATGGGCCATCACCGTGCACAAAAGCCAGGGTTTGACCTTTAGCCGTGTAGTCATAGACTTTACCGGAGGAGTGTTTGCCGGCGGACAAGCTTATGTAGCTCTCAGCCGTTGCACATCGCTTGAAGGAATTCAACTGAAAAAGCCTATCAGCCGCGCGGATATTTTTGTCCGTCGAGATTGTCAGTTTTTCCGGAAGATTCAACAACCGGCAAGCCATCGACAAAGCATTAAAACAAGCACAGGCCGATGTGCAGTATGCCGCAGCTGCCCGTGCTTTCGACAAAGGAGATTTCGAAACATGCCTCGAGCAGTTTTTCCTGGCCATTCATTCCCGTTATGATATAGAAAAGCCTGCCGCCCGAAGATTAATTCGCAGGAAATTGGGAGTCGTCAACCTATTGCGGGAACAAAAAAGGAAACTACAAGCACAAATGGAGGCACAGAAAAAAAGCCTGCAAAAGTATGCCCGAGAGTATTTGCTAATGGGAAACGAATGTATCACTCAGGCGCATGACGTTCGGGCCGCCCTTGCCAATTATGACAAAGCGATTGAGCTCTATCCCGAATACATCGACGCCTGGATACGAAAAGGAATCACGCTGTTCAACGAAAAAGAGTTCTTCGATGCCGAGAATTGCCTGAACCGGGCAGTCAGCCTGCGTCCTTCAGAGTTCAAAGCACTCTATAACCGAGGCAAACTTCGCCTGCAGACAGAAAACATAGAAGGGGCTTTATCAGACCTCGACAAAGCAACTAGCCTGAAACCTGAACATCCCGGAGCACACGAACTTTTCGGAGATGCATTATTAAAAGTCGGTAAAGAGACAGAAGCAGCCATCCAATGGCGTATAGCAAAGGAACTACGAAAAAAAGAAGAAATAAGGTAAGTTTATTTCTGTAATCTATTTCACCACAGGATTACACAGATCTTCACAGATTTATAATTTATTTCATTGTCAATATATAAAGTATCTGTGTTAATCTGCATAATTTGTGATGAGATGGATTCGCTCTATTAAAAGAGGACTATACAGTAAAACATAATCCCCGATAACCTTGGACTTCTTGTCTTTTATTACTAACTTTGTTATCACTATAAACCTAACAACCAGTGCAATTATGAAGAAAGGATTCAAAATTACAGCAATCGTCATCGGCGTCATTCTGATACTGATGTTTCTCCTTCCCTTTGCCTTCCGTGGCAAGATTGAAGGTATCGTAAAATCGGAAGGCAACAAAATGCTTAACGGTCATTTTGATTTTAGTAGCCTTGATATCAGCTTATTCCGCAATTTCCCCAAAGCTTCCGTCACTCTGAATGATTTTTGGCTGAAGGGAACCGGAGAATTTGAAAACGACACATTGGTGAAGGCCGGCGAGGTAACAGCGGCTATTAACCTGTTTTCGCTTTTTGGAGATGACGGATACGATGTATCCAAAGTATCTGTTGAAAACACCCGGTTACACGCCATCGTACTTCCTGACGGAAAAGCTAACTGGGATATCATGAAACCCGATTCATCCACTGCCAGCGAAACCCAAGAAAGTGGTGAATCTTCTACTTTCCGAATTAAACTCCAGCGTTTTGTCATCAAAAACATGAATGTGGTATATGACGACCGGCAGTCCGCGATGTACGCCGACATACACAATTTCAATGCGCTTTGTTCGGGTGATCTGGGTAGCGACCAGACTTTACTCAGCCTGGAAGCCGAAACTGAAGCCCTGACTTATAAAATGAACGGTATCCCTTTCCTCTCACAAGCTAACGTCTACGCCAAGATGGATGTAGATGCCGATCTGGTACACAACAAATTTACACTGAAAAAGAACGAATTCCGTCTGAACGCCATTAAAGCCGGCATTGACGGATGGATAGAGTTGAAAGACCCTGCTATCGACATGGATTTGAAACTCAACACCAGCGAAATAGGATTCAAAGAAATCTTATCACTGATACCGGCCATTTATTCCAAAGAGTTCAAGAATCTGAAAACAGATGGTACAGCAACTCTTGAAGCTACAGCGAAAGGAATACTGCAAGGTGACACGGTTCCACAGTTCGATGTCCGACTGGCTGTAAAAAACGCCATGTTCCGATATCCATCCCTGCCGGCGGGAGTCGATCAGATTAACATCGACGCACAAGTTCGGAATCCGGGAGGTAACATTGACCTGACCGAGATAAGCATACATCCTTTCAGTTTCCGACTGGCGGAAAATCCGTTTAGTCTGACAGCCGACATAAAGACACCTGTCAGCGACCCGGACTTTACAGCCGAAGCCAAAGGGGTACTTAATCTGGGCATGATCAAGCAAGTCTATCCGCTGGATGATATGGAGCTGAATGGTACTGTTCGTGCGGATATGACAATGGCCGGACACCTGTCATACATCGAAAAGGAACAATACGATCGTTTCTCCGCTTCGGGAACCATTGCCCTCAGTGATATGAAGTTGAAAATGAAAGAGATGCCGGATGTAGAAATAAAAAAATCCCTGTTCACATTCACTCCGAAATATCTGCAACTCAGTGAAACGACAGTAGCCATCGGAAAGAATGATCTTACTGCCGACTGCCGGTTCGAGAACTATATGGGCTATGCTCTTAAAGGGGGCACACTGAAAGGTGTCCTGAATGTCCGGTCGAACCATCTGAATCTAAACGATTTTATGACGGCAACAACTGACAGTACCGCCCAAACATCACAAGCATCTTCGACCGAAGAAACCGCCAGTATGATCGAGGTTCCGCAGAATATCGACTTCCAGATGGATGCCGGCCTGAAAGAAGTGTTATTTGACAAGATGACTTTTACAAACATGAATGGCAAACTTATTGTGAAAAACGGAAAAGTCGATATGACAAATCTGTCAATGAACACCATGGGAGGAAGTGTCGTTATGAACGGATACTATTCGACCGCCGATCCGAAGAAGCCGGAAATGAACGCAGGATTCCGTATGGAAAATATCGGTTTTTCACAGGCTTACAAAGAACTGGATATGGTGCAGCAAATGGCTCCTATCTTTGAAAACCTGAAAGGCAACTTTTCGGGTAATATGCATATCCGGACTTTACTCGACAACCAGATGAGCCCTGTCATGGATACGATGCAAGGAAACGGAAGCCTTTCGACCCAAAGATCTTAGCCTCAGCGGCGTAAAAGTAATCGACCAGATAGCCGAAGCCGTAAAAAGCCTGAACTCAAAGAGATGAAGGTGAAAGATATGGCACTGGATTTCACCATCAAAGACGGAAGAGTATCTACCAAGCCGTTCGATATCAAACTGGGTGACTATGTCATGAATCTTTCCGGAAGCACAGGACTCGACCAAACCATCGACTATTCGGGAAAGATCAAATTACCGGCATCGGCAGGTGATATCGCCAAACTGACTACCCTCGACCTGAAAATAGGAGGTACCTTCTCCTCACCCAAAGTATCACTGGATACGAAAAGCATGACCAATCAGGCAGTAGAAGCGGTGACAGACAAGGCAATCAGCGAAATAGGGAAAAAGCTCGGGCTGGATTCGGCTACAACGGCCAACAAAGACTCCGTGAAGGAGAAGGTAAAAGAGAAAGCCGTAGAAAAGGCACTTGATTTTCTTAAAAAGAAAATAAAATAACGTGAATCAGGAGTGAGAGAAGTGATTCGCATAAATAACAGACAATTATGATACTCAAACTTTACGAAAAAAATAATAATCCTCAGGACCTGCAACGGATTGTAGACCTACTGAACGACGGGGGATTGATTATCTATCCCACAGACACCATGTATGCCATCGGCTGCCACGGACTGAAGGAACGTGCCATCGAACGCATCTGCCGGATCAAAGAGATTGACCCGAAGAAAAACAATCTCTCTATTATTTGCTATGACCTGAGCAGCATCAGTGAATATGCCAAAGTGGACAACAACATTTTCAAGTTGATGAAACGTAACCTGCCCGGACCTTTCACTTTTATCCTGAACGGAACTAACCGGTTGCCCAAAATCTTTCGAAACCGGAAAGAAGTAGGTATCCGTATGCCGGATAACAGTATCATCCGTGAAATTGCCCGTCTGCTGGATGCTCCGATCATGACCACCACGTTGCCTTATGACGAGCACGAAGACATAGAGTACGTCACTGACCCGGAACTGATCGACGAAAAACTCGGTGACGTAGTGGACCTCGTGATCGACGGAGGTATCGGAGGGATTGAACCTTCGACAGTTGTGAACTGCACTGAAGGAGAAGCCGTCATCGTCCGGCAGGGAAAAGGGGAACTGGAAGAGGCCTGACCCATCAAACATTTTTCAGATGCAGGGTGTTAGTATATAAAACCCAAACAATAGCATTTGATTATGAAAAAAGTATTATTCTTTGCATTGGTGCTGACCATTGCCACAGCATGCAGCCAAACAAAAGATTCGTATCTGGAGGGCTTTAAGCTTTTTGTCGAAAGCGTACAGAAAAACGCTCAAGACTATACAAAAGCCGACTGGGAAAAGGCTGACGAACAATTTACGAAACTGAAAGACAGTTATAATAACTTCAGTAAACAAATGACTTCGGACGAAAAAGGAGAAGTGATAAAACTGGAATCCACTTATGCTGCCCTAAAGTTAAAAAGAAAATAGGAGATGACCTGAAAGAAAGCACCAAAGATGCATTTGAGAAAGTCAAAAGATACAGCCAAAGATGCAGCCAAAGACGTAAAAGAAGGTGCGCAAAAGGCTGCTAAAAAAGGTGAGAAAGCAATGGAAGGGATCAAAGACGGTCTGAAAGATTAGTTCCTCAACAGACTTTCGTGTCAGACTGATAAAGAGAAGAGGATAAGCCAAAAGTTCTTCCGGCCTATCCTCTTCTTTATTTTTATGCCTATATTACTTCAGCAATGACTGCGGATCGAGGTGATCTGCTTCGATATCCTTGAAATAACGATAAGTACCAACTTTCAGTTCGGCAGTAGCAGCATCATCGCAAACGATGATACCCTTTTTCGTGCATCTGCAAGGCGCTGATAGTCCACATCTGTGTAATGGGACCCTCTACGGCATGATACAATGCACGTGCTTTGTTGTGTCCGTTTACGATAATCATCACCTCACGGGCAGAAAGCACAGTACCCACTCCCACAGTCAACGAAGTCTTGGGAACCTTGTTAATATCATTGTCGAAGAAGCGAGAGTTCGCAATGATCGTATCTGTTGTCAGTGTTTTCTGACGGGTACGAGAACTCAGCGAAGAGCCCGGCTCGTTGAAAGCAATGTGACCGTCAGGACCAATACCTCCCATAAACAGGTCGATACCGCCGTAAGACTTGATCTTTTTCTTCATAACGTGCACATTCAGCATCCAGATCGGCAGCATTTCCATTTAAAATGTTCGTGTTCTCCGGTTTGATGTCGATATGGCTGAAGAAGTTGTTCCACATAAAAGAATAGTAGCTTTCCGGATGTTCTTTCGGCAGTCCTACGTATTCGTCCATGTTGAAAGTAACAACATTCTGGAACGATACGATTCCTTTTTTATTCAGGTCGATCAGTGCCTTATACATACCCAGTGGAGATGATCCTGTGGGGCATCCCAGAACGAAAGGTTTTTCGAGTGGGATTGGCAGCTTTGATCTTAGCAGCAACATAATGTGCCGCCCATTGAGAAACGGACTGATAGTCCGGCTGAATGATTAGTCTCATGTTCGATTGTTTTTATCAGGTTAATAAATTAGGGGTAACTTATACTCTGTCTTTTTTAAACGGCCGGCCATAGCACGTGCCAGGTTCTCACACTGTTGATATGTGATCTCCTTCATGGCCTGTTTCATTTCTACAGGATCACCGACCAATTCAAATTTACTTCTCTCTGCAAACTCGGCCATACGTTTCACGGCGGCACCTGCCCACGTGAACGAACCGAAATACCCCAGATAACGTCCTTTCAATTCACGAACCAATATCTTGGACAGAAGCGACTCCACTTCCGGGAAAATCTGGTTACTGTAAGTAGGGCTACCGATAATCAATCCTTTATAACGGAATATATCGGCAAGGATATAAGAGGGATTACTTTTGCTGACATTGTGCATCACAATGTTTTTGATGCCCTGTGCTGAAAGCTCAGCTGCAATGGCTTCTGCCATTTGTTCGGTATTACCGTACATACTGCCGTATGCAATTACCACACCTTCATCTGCGTCATAACGGCTAAGTTTATCATAAATGCCTACCACTTTCGTGATATTCTCAGTCCATACCGGACCGTGCGTAGAACAAATAGCCGAGATAGGAAGTCCACCCAACTTTTGCAAAGCTTTCTGTACCGGTGAACCGTATTTGCCGACGATGTTCGAATAATAACGAACCATTTCGCCCCAATAATGGTCGATATTCATGCGTGTATCCACGAAGCCGCCATCCAGCGTACCAAAACACCCGAAACCATCACCGGAGAAGAGTATGCCATCTGTTTCGTCAAATGTCATCATCGTTTCCGGCCAGTGTACCATCGGAGTCAGGTAAAAGCGCAGTTTATGACGTCCAAGAGCGAGAAAATCACCATCCTTAATCAGATATTGCTCGCCGGTCACACCATAAAAACCTTCGATCATACCGAAAGTCTGTTTATTGCCAACGATCACAATGTCGGGATAGTGTTGCTTAATCAATCGGATAGAACCTGAATGGTCCGGTTCCATGTGATTTATAATCAAATAGTTGATAGGACGGTCGCCTATGATATTTCTGATTTTTCGAAGATATACTTCGAAATAGCAAATATCCACTGTATCGATCAGTGCCACCATTTCATCATCAATCAGATAAGAGTTATACGAAACTCCATAGGGCAAAGGCCACATTCCCTCAAAGAGGTGCTTGTTACGGTCGTTAACTCCCACATAATGAACGTTTCCTTTAATTCTTGTTTTCTGTTCCATTCTTTTTTTTAGTTTAATTTAGCTACAGGGTACGAGTAACAACAATACCCAACGGTACCTTTCAGCTTGCAACTCGTAACTCGCAACTCATTCGCTTCGCAAAAATAGTTCTTTTTTTCTAAACCAGGTATGCCTTTCCCTGATAAGCACCCCTTTCTTTCATTCTTTTTTGCACGCGGGCAGTAAATTCATAATTCTTCAGCCCCCAATCGGGTGCAATCAGAAGTTCTTTCGGTGATTGTGAAACAAATCGCTCAAGTATCAGATCGGGGCGCAGGTGTTCCACATAGTCGATTACCAGATCGATATACTCGTCCACACTAAAGAGATGAAAATCCTCGGGGCGGCACTCAAACTCACGTGCCATTTTCGTACCACGTATCAACTGCAACTGATGCATTTTAAGAGTGGTCAATGGCAAACGGGACAATTCGGCCGCCTGAGCGATAATTTCGTCATGGGTCTCTCCCGGAAGACCGAGGATGACGTGTCCTCCGGTCAGAATCCCGCAAGCAGCCGTCCGGTTGACAGTTTCTACCGTATCGGCATAGGTATGCCCACGGTTGATACGTTTCAAAGTAACATCGGGTGGTTTCAATACCATATTCTACCAAAAGGAAAGTGTGCTTATTCAGTTCTTCCAGATATCGCAACAGGGGATCAGGCATGCAGTCCGGACGTGTGCCGATGACCAGTCCCACCACCCCGTCCACACTCAAAGCCTCTTCATATTTCCCTTTCAGTCCTTCAAGCTCGGCATAGGTATTGGTATAAGCCTGAAAATAAGCCAGATATTTCATATCCGGATATTTATGGGCAAAGAATTGCTTTCCTTCCTCAAGTTGCCGGGTGACGGATTTCTCCGTTTTACAATACTCGGGATTGAATGTTTGGTTATTACAGTACGTACAGCCTCCCAATCCCTTCGTTCCGTCCCGGTTAGGACATGTAAAACCCGCATTAAGAGATATCTTCTGTACCTTATAGGGAAAGTATTTTTTCAGAAAGAAAGTAAATTCGTTATATAAAGGCGTCGGAGCCGGTTTAGTCATAGAATATCATGCTTTTGTAAACAGTACAAATATACATAAAAAGTTATAGAAAAGAGCCGTTAGCTATTTTTTTCTGTATCTTCGCTCTTATACTGCTCTTTAAATTTATATGAAAGCACGTAACATCTGTAGATTGACGTTAACTTAGAAGATCTGAGAAAGTGTCTGAAAAGATTATATAAATAAAGAAAATGTGAGCAATGTCCACATGAAGCATCTTCTCCAACCGAGGGTGTAGCCATCCGGAGGAAAGGGTGTAGCCCTAGGCATAAAAGGGTGTAGTCATCCGCATCGTATGGCTACACCCTTTCACCTGTTCATAGATAGCGGTTATTAAAGTTCCAACCGCTCCTTCAGTAATTTATATCCGGAATTACTCACTTTTAGCCTTACGCCGTTTTTTAACGAGAGCTGATAATTTTCTTTTCCAAAGAGTTCAACCCGTGATATTTGCGTCACGTTCACTATTGTAGAACGATGCACACGCACAAATCCTGCTGATGGCAGATGGGCATCAAAATACTTCATAGTCTGCTCCTTGACATATTGTCCCGAAGGGGTCACCAATGTGACATAATCGCCACATGCCTGTATGTAAAGCAACTCGTCGGTACGGATCAGATGAATGTGTGTACCATCTTTCACCGTGATGCGGTCAATACATTCCGCCTCTTCCGGCAACGCTTTATCTTCGCGGCATTCAATCTGCCTCAATTCTTCACGAAGGGCTTCCTCTCTCGAAACAGCCTCTTCTAATATCTCTTCCTGAACGGTATTCAGCGACTGCAAGCGATACCACAACATCATCACTCCCCAGGCCAATGCTCCAAACAATATACGGAAAGGAAGCGTCTCACCAAAAGGAGCATATACTTGTCCCATATTCTGTTCCAGCACATATTGCACGGCAAAGCCTCCCGCCAACCAGAAAAGCAGAGCCAAAGCAGCTATCAGCAAGTCAGTCTGCAATATAGAGACAAGGCCAATGACATACCATGCCAGATAGGCCAGGAGGCAAAGCAATCCGACAGATAAAATCCCGTCTATTGCAGCCGGAAGCGTGTCGGCTCCGGCATAGCCCCAAAGTAGAGTTGTTTGTATCCCTGCTGCTACAACGGCCAATATCAATGCCGTCATCCACCGCCGGGAAGATTCTTGTATAGGATGTATATCCATGTTTTATTTTCAACTTTTTATATCAATACCTCCGAATGTCAAATCACCCCGGATCACCAATATCCGGTTCTGATCGATCATACCCCCGCCAAAACGTTTGTCCTGACAACCGCCCAGACAGGTAGTACACCGAAACACTACTTTCCAATCGGAAGGCACATAAATTTCTATTCCACCAAATGTACAATCAATATCGAGAAACGTTTCTCCTTCGGGAAGAGTCGTACGCCGCAAGTCGATAACCGTCCCGCCAAAAGAGTTTTGTATAGTTCCGCCTTTAAACACTTCATCGAGCACTACCTGCCTGATGCCGCTAAATGTGTTTTCGGAGTGCAGCACTCCATCTGTTGAGTTATATTGGCTACTGGCAAAGTTCCCTCGGTGCGAACGCTCGTGCCGGGCACGTTTCGGCCTGAACAGAAAAGCAAGTCCGATAACAATCAGGACAATCGGGAAAAGAGTGACATGAATTCCTGCAGGCATCCATCCCAAATACGGACTGATCAGATAGGCACCGATAGCAAGCAGTATCCCGCCCCGCAAAATCTGACGCCGCAACATCAAGTAAATTCCTAAAAGAATCAGTAACATTTGCCAGGAAACCAAAATACCAAACAAGGTATAAGAAATCCATCCCAGATTGCGAGCCAGCAAAAGCACTCCTGCCGTTATAAAAATAAAGGCGATAAAAAACTTACCGTATCTCCGAGCAGGAGATGAAAACTCTTTCTTTTCCATATATTATTTCATTGTTAATTATTTCTTTTAATCTTTGTGGGCAAAGATACGCCATTTACCACCTCCCGGAAATACTTTTTCGTCAATAACAGTACGCCAACCGATGAAAGGGGGATAATTCCCGATAAAACCGGACCTGTTTTTCACCGATTGCGTACAAGTTTGAACCGATATAGTCATATCTCTTTATCGGGAGACACTCCGGATTCTCTCCCCCTTGTCTCTATACACAAACAAAGCCGGGTAGAACCTCCGTTTCATAGGGACAAAACCTCCGTTTGTGTCCCGTACAGCCTCTGTCCGTATCAAACAGAGACTCTGTTTTTTCGTTAACCAACGCTATTTCACAGATATTTTACCCCTCCTGTTTTGAAGGCTCACCGTTTATCGTTACCTTTGCGGACACATAGAAACAACCTATAAAATCATCTAAGCCAATGAAAAGAAAATTCATTTTTCTGTTTTTCTGTCTGTGCTGCCTTGCCGGCTTTGCACAAGGAGGCAAAGCGCTCGACCTGAAAGAAATTAACTCGGGCAAGTTCAGCCCCGAAAACATTTATGGTGTGGTTCCCATGCCTGACGGCGAACACTACACACAAAGAAATGCCGAAGGTACACAGATCGTGAAATATTCCTTCCGCACGGGTGAACCGGTGGAAGTGGTATTCGATGTGACAAAAGCCCGCGAATGCCCCTTTAAGAAATTCGACAGTTACCAATTTTCACCGGACGGATCAAAAATACTGATTGCAACCGAAACCAAGCCCATCTATCGTCATTCTTATACAGCAGTCCACTACCTGTATCCGGTGAAACGGAACGACAAAGGAGTGACTACCAACAATATTGTTGAAAAGCTATCGGACGGTGGCCCGCAGCAAGCCCCGGTATTCTCTCCGGACGGAAACCTGGTGGCGTTTGTCCGTGATAATAACATCTTCCTGGTAAAGCTTTTGTATGGCAACAGCGAATCGCAAGTGACTGAAGACGGCAAGTTGAACAGTGTACTGAACGGTATTCCCGACTGGGTATACGAAGAAGAGTTCGGTTTCAACCGTGCCCTGGAATTCAATGCCGATAATACCATGCTGGCCTATGTTCGTTTCGACGAATCGGAGGTTCCATCATACACTTTCCCCCTGTTTGCAGGTGAAGCACCGCGTTATGATGCACTGCAGGATTATCCGGGAGAATACACTTACAAATATCCCAAAGCAGGTTACCCCAACTCTAAGGTGTCAGTACATACGTTCGACATCAAATCGAAAGTGACCCGTCAGGTGAAGCTGCCGATAGACGCCGACGGATATATCCCGCGCATCCGTTTCACTCAGGATCCCAACAAACTGGCCATCATGACACTGAACCGTCACCAGAACCGCTTCGACATGTATTTTGCCGATCCTCGCAGCACAGTGTGCAAACTGGCCCTACGCGACGAATCTCCTTATTACATCAACGAAAATGTATTCGATAACATTCAGTTCTATCCCGAATATTTCAGCTTTGTTAGCGATAAGAGCGGATATCCTCACTTGTACTGGTATAGCATGAACGGTAACTTGATCAAACAAGTGACCAGCGGCAACTATGAAGTAAAAAACTTTATCGGATGGAATCCGGATACCAACGAGTTTTATTACACCAGCAATGAAGAAAGCCCAATGCGTCAGGCGGTATACAAGATAGACCGTAAGGGCAAGAAGATGAAACTGAGCAATCAGCCGGGAACCAACAGTCCCATCTTCAGCAGCTCGATGAAATATTTCATGAACAAGTTTACCAGCCTCGATACTCCGATGCTGATTACCTTGAATGACAACACAGGTAAGGTCTTGAAGACTCTCGTAACAAATGATAAACTGAAACAGAAACTGGCCGAATATGCCATACCGCAAAAAGAATTCTTCACGTTCAAAACAACAGAAGGAGTCGATCTGAACGGCTGGATGATGAAACCGGTCAATTTCGATCCTGCCAAACGTTATCCGGTACTGATGTTCCAGTATAGCGGTCCAGGTTCGCAACAGGTTCTGGACAAATGGGGAATCAGTTGGGAAACCTACATGGCAAGCCTCGGCTACGTGGTAGCTTGTGTAGATGGTCGCGGCACAGGTGGCCGTGGCAGTGAATTCCAGAAATGCACCTATCTGAACCTAGGCGTAAAAGAAGCTAAAGACCAGGTGGAAGCTGCCAAATATCTGGGTGGACTGCCTTATGTGGACAAAGGACGTATTGGTATCTGGGGATGGAGTTTCGGCGGATATATGACCATCATGAGTATGAGCGAAAGGTACACCCGTGTTTAAAGCCGGAGTTGCTGTGGCCGCACCTACAGACTGGAAATATTACGATACAGTATATACCGAACGCTTTATGCGCACACCGAAAGAAAACGCCGAAGGCTATAAAGCAGCTTCAGCATTCAGCCGTGCAGACAACCTGCATGGTAACCTGCTCCTTGTGCACGGTATGGCAGATGATAATGTTCACTTCCAGAACTGTACAGAATATGCAGAGCACCTGGTACAACTCGGAAAACAGTTCGATATGCAGGTATACACCAACCGGAATCATAGCATCTATGGTGGAAATACCCGTAACCACTTGTATACGAAGCTGACGAACTTCTTCCGGAATAATTTATAAGAAACAGTTCTCGCCACAGAGAGGACACGGAGTACACTGAGGATTATTTTAATGATTGAATTTTAAAATAAAACTCTGTGTACTCCGTGTCTTCTGTGGAGAATCATAGAATAAAAACAGTACTATATGGGAAACGATAAACGGGTGCGCAAACCCGAATGGCTTAAAATCAGCATTGGAGCCAATGAACGCTATACCGAGACCAAACGCATTGTCGAATCGCATTGCCTACATACCATCTGTAGCAGCGGCCGTTGCCCCAATATGGGGGAATGTTGGGGGAAAGGGACAGCTACGTTCATGATTGCCGGTGACATCTGTACCCGCAGTTGTAAATTCTGTAATACCCAGACTGGACGACCTCTGCCTTTGGATCCCGACGAACCGACCCCGTTGCAGAATCAATTGCCCTGATGAAACTCTCACACGCAGTTATCACATCTGTAGACCGCGACGATCTGCCTGATTTGGGTGCAGCCCATTGGGCACAAACAATTCATGAAATCAAACGACTAAATCCGGAAACAACTACCGAAGTACTGATTCCCGATTTCCAGGGACGCAAAGAGCTTATTGACCAAGTGATAAAAGCCTGTCCCGAAATCATCTCCCATAACATGGAACTGTGAAACGCATCAGTCCACAGGTGCGTGAGTGCCGCCAACTATCACACCAGCCTGGAAGTGATCCGCCAAATAGCCGAAAGCGGTATTACGGCAAAATCGGGTATTATGGTTGGTCTGGGTGAAACTCCTGCTGAAGTAGAAGAGTTAATGGACGACCTGATTTCCGTCGGTTGCAAAATCCTCACCATCGGGCAATATCTGCAGCCAACCCACAAACACTTCCCGGTTGCAGCATACATTACTCCGGAACAGTTTGCTGTTTATAAAGAAACAGGACTGAAGAAAGGGTTCGAACAAGTGGAAAGCGCACCTTTGGTACGTTCCTCCTATCATGCAGAAAAACATATCCGATTTAATAATAAGTAGTAAGAACATAACAGGCTCCCTTTGTTTGTTTTACAAGTAAACGGCAAAATAA
>VOFI01003707.1_pt1 | contig 17828 bp, 28 predicted proteins | sample 5384131 | NCBI WGS metagenome assembly VOFI01 (sample SAMN12384728, study PRJNA508395) | human gut metagenome | isolation source: healthy gut H | host: Homo sapiens
TATTTAATTTCTTAATGCAAAATTCAAAATCTCCCTAGAATGACTTGTTTCACAGGGAGATTTTGGGTTTTATATTGATACTTTCTTCATATCCTACCTCCCCACTCTCAGTGGTTCAATCACCCCTTCGATCAGTTGGGTGTAGGCTTCTTTGATTTGTTTTTGTAGCTGAGTGGGTTGAGGGCATCTTACTTCTGCCTTATATTCTTTGTAGCGTTGGCTCTTGATCAGCTGGCTTTCACCGGCTTGTTTTTTTAGCACCTTTGCGGTAGTGTTGGATATAGTAGCGGAGTTCGTCGGCTCCGATATACCAGCGTTTGGCGAAGCTTTTACGATATGGCTATCGATGATGGATTCAATCATCTGGTCCAAGACTTCCGGTAATGGATTGTCCTCGGTAGCGTTCGGGCTTTCTTGACTTGGGTCCAGAGGTTTTGGATAATCTCAGCTAGGCTTGGATTGGTCCGGTTCAGGCTCTCGATATAACTGTCCACTTGGTTGCGATATCCTTGTCACTCAGAGCTTGCTCATCATTTTCCTCCTGCTGGATCATACTCTGGATCAACATCAGGATATAGGCATAGTTAATCTCATCGACTTGGACAGACTCCAGCTCATAGTGGATATCCAGCTCATCTTGGCTGTCCACTTCTGGATCCCTGCTCTTGATCTCTGCCAGGATATTTTGATAGAGGCCTAGATAGGCTTCGAGCTTGCTGTCGCTAAAGGCCTGTTTCGCGTAGATCTCTTCCTTTATCATACTCGAGTAGACGCGGATCGAGGCTTGGTACTTGTCAAAGACCTGATAGGCTTTTGCGACATTGCGGAGCTGGGCCGTTGGAGCCTGCTCGAGAGCGATCCCTCTTCTTCGAAGTCTGTGACTTGGCCTTTAAACTCTGCCCAGGCTTTTAAGAAGTTGCGCTTTTCTTCTTCCCAGCTTGGTGCTAGGACCTCATTTTCTCCTCCATTAGAGTAGAGCTTGAGGGCATTGTCGACGGCTTCCTTAAAGGCTTGAGGACGCTGGAAGGTGATGATATGGCCGAAGTGCTTCTTGTCATCAAAAGATCCGATTAGTCCGGCTGAAGGCCTGGATCAAGTCCTGTGGGCGCATAGGCTTGCGATCGATAAAGAGGGTAGAAAGACAAGGTGCATCAAAACCAGTCAAGAGCGATCGACCACGATGACCAATTCAACTGCTCATTGCGGTAAAGGTACTTATCCTGCTTTCTAGCCAAGGCGATTATTGACATCGGTGTTAAACCCCGCAGATCCGCTAGGCTAAAATGCGTACCAAACTCTTGGTTGTAGTCCTCCATGACCTGCTTCATGTGGTCTTGGTAGCCGATGGACTCTTCCTCATTTTCAGTCACCGAGTAGGTGATCGTAAACTTTGGAAAATCCGGTAAATGACGTTTGACCCGCTCGGAGACCTTGACCCGCTCCTTGCCAGCGAGAATGCTCTTGAGCAAATTATAGTAAGCCTGTGCTCGTGGGATGGACTTGACCGTCAAGATCGCTTCATAGCTCTTTCCGACCCCTTTAGGGATATTGAGCTGTTGCTGGCTCTTATTAAGGATGGCATCGAGGACCTCTAACATGTGCTCCTTGTCCTCATAGGCCTGGTCTGGAATTTCTTCTTCTAGCAGATCTGAGATGATGGTATTGCGGTAGTCTACCTTAAAGCCTAGAACCGCTCCATCATGGATGGCTTCCTTGACCGTGTATTCATGCAGGCGATCGCCATACTGTTGATGAGTGGTCTGAGCCAGGTCTCCCACTTGTTTGCGTTTGTTTTCCTTAAAGATCGGAGTTCCTGTAAAGCCGTACCAGAGAGAGTTCTTGAAGTAGGCCTTGATCTCCTTTTTTGCGTCTGTGGGGTGACCGCCCGGTGGCACTCATCCACGACAAAGGCCACGCGCAGGTCTTTGATCTTCCCAGCATCTCGCTGGTACTTTCCTTCTTCGAACTTGCGCATCATGGTCGTAATTTTCTGAATGGTCGTGACTACCACGCGCTTGTCATTGCCCCTAGGCGCTTGACCAGCTCATGGGTATTGTCCGTCTCGTCGATGTCAATGACATCATTGGCCGCATAAGAGAGGAAGGACGAAGTCGTCTGCTGGTCCAGGTCTCTGCGGTCGACGACAAAGATGGTCTTTTTGGATGGCTGGGATCTGCAAGAGATTGCGTGCTACCTTGTAAGAGGTCAGGGTCTTACCTGAACCGGTCGTATGCCAGATATAGCCCGACTCTTGACGGCGGGAGGCTTCCTGCACAGCCTCAATGGCATGGATCTGGTAGGGACGCAGGAGGATGAGGGCCTTCTTGCTATCGTCGATGACCGAGTACTGCATGACCATCTGGTGGGCCTGAGGGATGGAGAGGACCTCATGAGCAAAACTATTGAGATCAATCATGGGTTGGTTGTCCTTGTCCACCCACTTGGTCAGGAATTGCTTATTTAGCTTGCTTTCACGCGCTGCCGCTTGATATAGCGTGTGTCGACTTTATTGGTCACGACAAACATCTGTAAGCTCGAGTAAATGCCCCCGAAACTTGCCTTCACGGTCGTACTTTTGATCTGATGAAAGGCATCTAGAAAGGCCACTCGTGGACTCTTAAGTTCGATATGGATGAGGGAAGGCCATTGATCAGAAGGGTCGTATCGAGCCGTCGATCCTGGTCTAGAGGATAGGCCTTGTCGCGTTCGACTTGGTTGACCACTTCGTAGCTCGACTTCCCAGCCGCGATATTGTCCCGCCAGATGACTGCCAAGCGGATGGTTCCTAGACTAGCATCTTCACGCTTGGACTTCTACCTTGGCGATACCATTTTCACCCGCAAGCCACTTGGCTGCTTCATAATAGCTGACAAAAGTTGAGCTGGTTCTTGATCTGGCGCTTTTCCTGGTCAGTCAAAGGGGATGGTCCGCCAGCACGGCGACATTGTTTTGCGCTAGCTTATCAAAAAAATTGTCCCATAACTGGTCTTCATTCTTGAGATCCTCGCGGTAGGTCCACTGACTCTCTCCTGATGTCAATTGTTGGATCAACTGTCTTTCAATCTCAAGTTCTGGAGTTGCTACTGCCTTCATCCGTCTATCCTTTTCCTGTACATAATCTCCTATTATTATAGCATGTTTGGGAAAGAAATTAACGCTTTCAAAGCATTTTGTTGGGATTTGGCGCAAAAAACGAACCCTTCTGGTTCGTTTTTCTTAATTTAGTTGAATCCCTTTTTTCTGCTAGGTTATCCATAAGCATTCTTGGAGGTAAGTGTCCTGATGCTCGGGATAGATAGGGGGTGCTCAAGGCTTCCTCTTTCAGCTCTGGGTAAGCTGGGCAGGTCTTGCCCTCGGTAGGTCGGCTCCCACCACTCTGGACTGACCTTGAAGCCACGTGCAGTCATCTCCTCCATGATCAGGCGGTGATAGGCATAGAGGCGATAGGGCGAGTAGTCAAAGACATAGTTGACCGTCGCGTGCTTCTTTCCCCAGCCATTGCCTCTCAGGGCAGCATTCTCGGTGTTGGCCCAAGGAGCTGAGGACGAGGGGAGTTTGGGAATCAAGTCTTGTGCCACAGTCTCATCTATTGACCTCCTAATAGTGTCGACTCTTGCAAGTAGCGATTCGGGTAGCGCTCAAGGAGCGTCTGGATTCCCTTGATCAGATCTTCTTGCTGGGCTTGGCCATGCTGGTATTTCTCAAGTAGCAGCATAAAGTCCGCCTTTTTCCTCTGGAGTCGCCTGCTTTTGAAATAGCCCCAGATATGCTGAAAGGCGTTGGAGCCCTGGCCACGATTTTCTGGCAAAGGCCAGCGCTTGCTGGATCAGGTCCTCGACGTGGCTGACCTCCACCTGGTCTCGCTTGAGGTATTCCCGGATTTCCTTGTAGATATTACTCCGAACGACTGAGCACCAGGTAGATTTATTTTTCGCCCATAGGACTTGACAGTGATGTTTTTTGCTCCACTTTTGTCTCCTTTTGATCTTCTCTATGAATAGTCCTCCCATTATACCATGGAAATGATTCATTCCATCAAAAAGGCTGGGACAAAAGTCCTGGCCTCTCAATTGTCTTTTAGATTGTCGAGCAAGACGCAGTGGTTGAGTGGGCTCTACTACGCTGATTTGTCAGCTTTTACAGCCCTACTCAACTGTGCGGAGGTGGGACGACGAAATCGAATTCTAACGAATTACCGATTTCTGTCCTACTCTCTCTTTCATTGATTACAAGGCTGTGATGGCTGTGATCAAACCAAAGATGATCCCTTGGTGCATTGGTGCAGCAAGTGGAATATCGCGTTCTTTTTTTGAAGAGTCCGTAGTAAACCCAAAGGCTACAGTTGATGGCTGCGACAAGGGGTTGAACAAAGTTTCCTTTTTGACCCGCAAGGTTATCCATGATTTGTGGGAAGTAAGACACATACATCATAACAGACATAAAGGTTGCAATCCAACCCAAAATTTTCATTTGTTTTTCATTCATTTTGAAACTACCATTTCCTTTTCTTTTTTTAAAGTATGCACTATTCTACCTTTTGTCCTTTACAAATTCAAGTACTTTTTTCAAATGTTACTAAACTGTAAAGTGTCACAATCTTGTGATTTTGCAGGAAGATGGATTTCTTTTTCGAGTGAATTTTCTCTCTAGTTGCCATTTTTTTTTGACACATTGTCTAATTTTGTGCGAATGTAATCATTTTCATCTTGCATAGCATGCAAATTAATTGCATTTTCTTCCTACTTATGCTATTTTGATACACAGAGGTAAAATTTTATGAATAAACAAAAAATCAACAAAATCGTTGGCTCGATCGGTGCCTTTATTGGGATTATCGTTTTTCATTGCCTACATCCCACAAATTATTGCTAATTTACAGGGAAATAAGGCCCAACCTTTCCAACCCTTGTCAGCTGCTATTTCTTGCTTGATCTGGGTCATTTATGGTTGGACAAAGGAACCTAAAAAGACTGGATTTTGATCATTCGAATTCGGCAGGTGTCATCCTAGGGGGATTGACTTTCCTTACATCACTTTAATAGAAAGTGAACAAAGACTGAACTCTACGGGTTCAGTCTTTTTGTATCCCTTTGAAAAACAAAAACAATCGCAGTCGATTGTTTTCGCAAAAAAGCCCGCTATGAGCAAGCTAAAAAAATTGACAATTTTTTCTTTGGATAACCTATGCTGGATTATTGTGCAAAAATATCCAAATAATATCTGATTATTATTTAGAGTATATTGAAACTTTCCGCTGTGAGAAAAGTGCCTGAAATATTTATGTTTCAGGCACTCGGAATTATTGAGGCCTTAGGCTCAATAATTAGTCATGGAACTTCGTAGAAGTTCGCTGACGTCCGTACTCACCTAAGGAACGTTTCTAATTTGATTCGAGCTTTCTCTCCTTATATCTGCACAATCTTACGATAGCTCCGAGAGGTGATCCAAAAGACGATCAAGTAGGTGATGAGAAAGACAGCACAGACACTGAGGGTGACGACGAGGACTTGGCCACTATTGATGACACCGAGCACTTTGAGAATGAGGCGAATCATATGGTAGGCAAAGACCAGGTGGACAAAGGCAAAGATGAGAGGGGAGGAAGAAGACGGTCCGTACTTGACGGTTGATGGTTCGTTTGACCTCGTGTTCATCGAGCCCCACCTGTTGGAGGATGACGAAGCGGTCACGGTCTTCATAGCCTTCTGAGATTTTGCTTGTAGTAGATGACGATGACGGTTCCGACCATAAAGATCAGTGACAAGAAAAATTCCGATAAAGAAGATGCCACCAAAGAGGCTATTCAACTCTGCCACATCATTGGCTCGGTTACCTCCATAGATAAATGTTCCTTGGCCCTGTTGGCTTCAATTCATCGATCATCTTATCATAGCTAGTGCTAGCTTGAGTTGCTGGTCTTCATCGACATTGACATTGAAGCCACCATAGATATTGGTATTGATGGCCAGATTTGGAAACTGAGCGACAAAGGCTGAGAGGTCAGGCACGATCAGGTAGTTGAAATCCTCCGTCAGCATGTTAAACTGATTGGGCACGTGGTCGGTGATAAATCCTTGCTCACTTCTTCCTTGACTTGGAAGTCTTGCCCGTTGATAGTGAACTGCTTTTTGCCCTTTAAGATCCTTGTTATGGGCAAAGAGGATGACTTGGTTGCCTGTCAGATCGACTTGTTCGCCTGTCATGTGTTCATAACTGGTCGCATCAAAGACCATGAAGACGGTTTTGGGAGTGACGTTGCGTTCATCAGCTGGATAGACGGTGAAGTCTGTGCCCTTTTTGTGATTTAACCCCAAAGTTGGCATAGGTCATCAGGTCACGATTTTTGATCTTGAGATGGTGCCTCAGAGGCAAATTCATCAAATTTCTGATTGATCTGCTCCAGATCGACCCCTTTTCCTTGGACAGAGAAATCATGAGGCGCCATGATTTTCTTGACCATTTCACTACCGACATAGATGTTGGTTGGCTGCAGAGATGGTCACCAGCACCATGGTCGAGAGGATGGCAATGGTCGCAAGCCCCACTGCATTTTTTCTTCATGCGATAGATGAGGTTAGAGACTGAGATCATATTGTTGGGCTGGTAATAAGTAGCTCTTCTTTTTCTTAAGCAGATGCAAGAAGACGGTGATCCCAGCATTAAAGAGCAGATAGGTCCCGATCATGACCAAGATAACCGCTAGAAAGAAGGTCACAAGCGCAATGATGGGGTCTTTGACAGACAAAGCCAAGTAGTAGCCACAACCAAGAGAGGCTAGTCCCAGGATGGTTTGGGGCCACAAGAAGCGGGCTTTCTTTTTCACCACTGGCCTTCTCACGCGTCAACTGCAAGGCATTCAAACGGAGAATCCGCCAAGCATTGAGAAGAACCAAAAGGCCAAAGATGAGACCAAAGGTGACAAAGACCAAGACGACAATCCCAGGTTGGAAGGTGGATACTAGCTGGACCTTCATCTTCATGAGTTTCAAAGAGAAAGGCAAAGATCAGCTTGTCAAAAAGGGCTCCAATCAAGACTCCGGCTGAGACAGTTACAAAGCCAAAGATCAAGAGTTCCTTTGAAGACCATGCTGATGAGATGGCGTTTTTCAAGTCCCAGCATGCTGTAGATGCCCAGTTCCTTGGAGCGGTTTTTCATGACGAAGCTATTGGCATAGAGCACGATGATAGCCCCTGCAAAGCATTGACCACGAAGAACCCCAAACTGAGAGTGAACACTATGGAAGAGCCCCCTCGAAGCTCGGAAATGCGGGGATTAAAGGTCAGGGAGTCAAAGAGGTAAGCAATGGTCACTGCGAGAATGACCGCAATCGCAAAGGGATAATAGAGCTTGCGGTTCTTGATCAGATTGGAGCAAGCTAGTTTAGTGGTTAATCGTAACATCTACTCCACCTCACTTGCCATGACCGTCAGGGTATCCGAGATTTCTTGGAACATCTGACGCTCCGTTTTTTCGCCGCGGAAGATCTGGTTGTAAAGAATCCCGTCCTTGATAAAGAGCACGCGCTTGGCCCGAGCTGCGGCTGCGGTTGAGTGGGTCACCATGAGGATGGTTTGCCCCATTGTATTGATATCTTCAAAGACATCGAGCAACGCAGCCGAAGACTTGGAATCCAGCGCCCCTGTTGGCTCATCAGCAAGAAGGATTTCTGGAGATGTGATGATGGCCCGTGCTACGGCCACCCGTTGCTTTTGCCCACCAGAGATTTCGTAGGGGTATTTTTCAAGCAGTTGGTGGATGCCCAATTCCCGACTGACAGTGTCGACCTTGCTCATCATTTCCTTGACTGGTCTGCGAGAGAGGACGAGAGGCAGGAGGATATTGTCCTTGACAGACAAGGTGTCGAGCAGGTTGAAATCTTGAAAGACGAATCCTAGTTTTTCTCGGCGGAAGCTGGAGGCGTCCTTGTTTTTGATGGTTGAGGTATCGGTGCCATTGAGGTAGACCCGCCCTTCCGTTGGCTGGTCCAGCATGGCCAAGGATGTTGAGGAGGGTGGATTTCCCGGATCCTGATTCCCCCATGATGGCGACATATTCGCCCTTCTCAACGGTAAAATGGATATCCTTTAAGGCTTCAACCTGCGTTCCTTGAAAGCGGGTTTTGTAGATTTTTTGATATGTTGAACATCTAGTAATGACATACTTTTCTCCTTTTACTAGTAGATCAAGAAAAATTCTTGGGTTTGTTGCAGGACTTCGAGACCAAATTCCGTCTTTTCAAGATCGGTTTGGTTACAGGGTTTCTCAGTCTTTTTGAGTTGTTTCATCCATTTCAAGAGTTTCATTTTCTTGACCTCCTTCATTTGATGAGACTATTGTATAAAAAATAAAAGGCGGCTACCATAACCTAACCTTTCATTTTTACCGTTTATTTCTTACATTTTTGTAAGATGGGGAAATCTTAATCCATGACCAACTTCTTCTCTTCAAAGCGAATGGCAACGGTCGTGCCTTGACCGACCTCTGAATGGAGGGTGATCCTGTGGCCCAATTGCTCTGCGATTTTCTTAGACAGATAGAGCCCCAGCCCTGAGGATTGCTGGGTCAGGTGGCCATTATAGCCGGAGAAGCCCCTCTCAAAGACGCGAAGGACATCACTATTTTTTGATCCCAATCCCGCTATCTTTTTATATAGAGAGTCTGGTCTTTAAAATAGATTTCAATTCCACCTGTGCTGGTGTACTTGAGGCTATTAGATAAGAGCTGCTCGATGATGACCAGGAGCCACTTGCGATCGGTGATGACCTCCTGCTTCCAAATCATGCAGATCCACGGTCAAAGTTCTTTTGGATAAAAAAGAGGGCATACTTGCGGACTACTTCTTTGACCAAGTCTTCTACCGACACGCGCTTTAAGACTAGATCATCATGAAAACTCTCCAGTCGCAGGTACTGCAAAACCAGATTGGCATAGGAGTCAATCTTAAAAGCTCCTGCTCCATCTGCTGCTTGACAATGGGCGTCTCGACATCTTGCACCAAGAGCTGGCTGGCCGCAATGGGCGTCTTAATCTGGTGAACCCAGAGGGTATAGTAATCCATCAGGTCATTGAACTTGGCCTGGGCGGTCTTACCTTCTTGCAAACGTGCCTGCTGTTCTTCCCTGTATTTTTCATAAAGGAAGTGTTCTAGAGGCGAGGCAACCTCAACTTCCTCATAAAAGTGCGGCTTTGCGGTAGTCTTGAAAGGTCATAGCGAAATCCCAGATCAAAACACAGAAGGCAAAAAGCCTAGCACTAGGGTCGCATAGAGGAAAACCGTCCCCGTCTCTGGAAAGAGAAAGGCAAAGACCCAATCGACCATCAAAAAGATGACCACTAGATAGAGCAGGCGCCTGCGGGATACCACATACTGCCAAAAGATATTTCCATATTTATTCATGGGTCAACCCGTAACCGATGCCTTTCTTGGTTTCGATGAAGTTTGACAAGCCAGCCTCTTCTAAGTTTCTTGCGAAGGCGGGCCACATTGACAGACAAGGTATTGTCATCAATAAAGAAGTCGCTATTCCAGAGCTCCTTCATCATATCATCACGCGCCACGATACTGCCTGCATGCTCAAACAGGACGCGCAGGATCTGAAATTCATTCTTGGTCAGCTTGATGACTTTCCCTTCATACACCAAGTCCGTGGACTTGAGATTGAGGATAGCTCCCCGGTGCTCCAGCAGATTTTGATCTGTCCCAAATTCGTAGGAACGGCGCAAGAGCCCTTGGACCTTGGCAAAGGAGGACATTTTGGTCAAAAGGCTTGGTGACAAAGTCGTCTCCACCCATATTGATGGCCATGACAATATCCATGGCTTGATCCCGTGAAGAAAGAAACATGATCGGAACCTTTGAAACCTTACGAATCTCTTGGCACCAGTGGTAGCCATTGTAGAGAGGCAGGCCAATATCCATGAGGATCAAGTGGGGGTCACTTTCGACAAAGATCCCGAGGACATCCATAAAGTCCTCTACTGCGACCACTTCATAGCCCCATTGTTCCAATAATTGTTTGACCTTGTTGGCGGATAATTTCATCGTCTTCGACTAAGAGAATTTTATGCATGGCTTTCTTTTCCTTCTTTTTTTCTTCTTCCTATTATAACAGATTAAACAGCAGAGAGAAAAAGGCTGTTTCGAAAGAAAAGTGGGTCCCTTTCTTAACAGTAGGCGCTTTTTCTACATCCATTTTTGTGCTATACTGAAAGAAATAAGACACGGGAGGCACAGATGTCGACTATTTTTGATTACCTAAAAGAAGTGACTTACGATTCCATATATGACCGCCCCTTTAAAGAGCTGGATGTCCTCGCATTGACAGAGCTGACCTATCTGCCCTTTGGACACATTGTGCCTCAAGGAGATACAACAGGAATTCCCAGTGCGCCTGTCTGATGCGATGGAACTGATCGATCGGACTACCGATTTTATCGTCAGTAACCAGCACCTGCAATTAGTCGATGAGTTGGCTACTTCAAAGCGCTTTAAGAACATCAAACTCCTTAACTATGTCGATGAGTACGATCCCGATGTGCAAAAACAGTTCGCGGCCATGACCTATCGCCTCACCTTGGATGTGTATTTGGTCGTTTTCAGAGGAACGGATGACACCTTGATCGGCTGGAAGGAAGACTTCCACATGACCTATATGGACCATGTTCCAGCTCAGAGGCGCGCAGCCAGCTACCTGCAAAACGTCATGAAGGAATTTCCAAAAGGGCGTTTCTTAGTAGCCGGTCACTCCAAAGGGGGAAATCTCGCAACCTATGCCTGCTCTTACCTGCCGGATTCTTTGTTTGAACGAGTCGATGCCATCTACAGCTACGATGCTCCTGGCCTCAACAGGGCCATTATCGAGACCGAAGGTTACCAGCGGACGTCCCCAAACATTCGTCGCTTTGTCCCTCAGGGATCCATCGTTGGCATGATGTTGGAAGTGCCAGAAACCGACAACCATTGTCAAGAGTCGCGCTTTGGTGGCTTTGCCCAGCACGACGCCTTTATTTTGGGAAATCAAGGATTACAGCTTTGTGACCGTTTCTGAAACCAGTCCAGATAGCCAGCAGACCGATCTGACCTTGAAGCAATGGGTTCGCGAAACATCGGCAGAGGAGCGCAAGAAGTTTTTTGACACCTTTGGCATTTTTCTGATGCCGGCATCACTTCGATCAATGATCTAACTGATCTCAAGCAGCCTAGCTAAGGCCAAAGAAATCCTTCAAAATGCCCAGGACCTTTGGATCCAACTGAGCGGGAAATGCTAGAACGTCTGGCTAAACAACTCATCGATACCCGAGTACAATCCTGGGAAAAATGGCAGACGGTCCCCGCATCCTTGGTTCAAATGGCATTTTATTTTTCAAGCTGAAAAAAGCAGTCGAGCTTACCTCGCCACTGCCCCTCGAACATAAAGAGTGAGGCTCAACTACTGACCTCTTCTATTCACTAGAACGCAAAAAGAGGCTGGGACAAAAGTCCTAGCCTCTCAATTATTCTTTTGGATTGTCGAGCAAGACGCAGTTGTTGAGTGGGGAACCTACTACGCTGATTTCATCAGCTTTTTACAGCCCTACTAACTGTGCGGAGGTGGGACGACGAAATCGAATTCTAACGAATTACCGATTTCTGTCCCTCTCTTTTCTATTTTCTATTGGTTCTGAGGAGATGGAGCATCTGGCGTGCTTGCTTCTGTTACAGCTGAACTTGCAGGCTCTTGTTTCTGTCTCAGCTGTGGCAGGCTTGCTTCCTTCTGAAGCTGCTGCTTTTTTCCACCGGAGTTTCTGTAGGGACAGGCGTTTCAGTTGGGGTAACTGGTTTGCTCTCTTCGCCTGCAGATGGGGCTGCAGCCAACTCTGCCTTAAAGCTTTGATGGCCTGTAGTAAGGCTGCTTTATCACTCTTTGATTAGCCAATTGGTCAAAGAGAGCTTCTAAGCGATCAAATACCGCATCACTAGCTCCCTTGTCCTGCAATTGTTGGTGCAGGGCCATCAATTGGTTATAGAGCTGTTGATAAAGAGCGACATCCCCAATTTGAGGTTCTTCGGTTTGCTTTTTGTTTTTGCTTTTCAATGGTATCACTGATTTCGCGTAGAAGTGCTTCCCCCACTTGAAATAGCCTTGTCTGGATTAGCTTCTTTTCCAAGTTGAGCCAAGCCTGCTTCAAATGCAGTTCGTTTGCCTTGGTCTTCGACTTGTGGTAAAGAGCGACTGAATTTGCTCTAAGAGAGCTGTCAAAATCTTGTTCTGTTGACGGGCTTCTGTCGCCTTATCCAACTCTCCATACAAGCCTTTGAGGAAATCATAAACCGCTAAGTTGTAGGATGGGGGCTTGACTTCCTTTTTGATCCAAAACTGTTTTTTCAATAGGATAGGTTTGGCCTTTTTTCTTGGGAGAGAAGAGCTGGTCAATAGCTTGCTTGGTTTGGTAGAGTTCCATAAAGTGAGACTTGGAATCCCAAGCTTCTTCAAAGGCTTGAGCTCGGTAGAGTTTCAAGGCTAAGATCTGCCGCCCTTAGTGCGGAGTTCTGGTGTCAAGCGCGCATCGCTCAAGCTTTCTTTGTAGAAATATTTGAGGTAGTCGACCGAGGTCACACCCGTCCTATCTTGCATCTCCTGAACAGCTTCTAATAGCTTCCTTCCTGCTCTAAACGCTTGCTGTCCTTGGCAGCATAGGCTTCCTGCAGTTGTGAGACCAACTCCTTCCTTCTTCAGTTGGAAGGCATCTATGTCTAGCAAAAGCGCACTTGTTCCAGTTCAACTCTTGGTAACGACGATCAGGGCTGTCTCTTCTTTGGTTTGACCGCTTGACGCATGAATGTACTGCGCATCAACCTGTTTGAGACTAGCTAGGTAGCCCTCTGTCGATGTTACTTGGGAAACTCTTGACATTTTCCAATCCGCCTCAATCCGTTTTGTTGCAATGGATCAGAAGCATATAGACTGCGGCTTTCTGCTAAGAGCTGGTTGACTCTATTCTCTACGACTTTCTTGTCCAAGTCTCCTCTTTTTTGTATGGCGATTGGATGGTTGGAAGACTTCGGTGGGCTAAGTAGTCTGCTAGTCCTGCTGAGCGTACCTTGATGTAGTGGTTGTGATCGCCATGCGGGATGACAAACTGACCATTTTTCAATCTGGAGGCTATATGGAGAAATCCCCGAACGAAGCGCTGTTGCATAGAGTTCATTGATAAAGTCTAGTTCAGGATTGCCCGTCTCAAAGTGGGATCGGACATGTTCCTCCGAACGGCATAAGGATGGATGTGGGGTCGGATCGTATTCTTGGTCTGGATTGTTAAAGACAAAGAAACCATTGGAAATCTTAATGGCCTCAAACGAAACCATGCTGATGTACTGGATCTTTTCCTCATCTGAGGCATCACGAGAATAGGTCGCAACGTCATCTGTCGGGGGCTGACCCTTGCCCTCTTCTTTCTTACCAGCTAGAGTTGCCTCTGCTGCTGCAATCTCTTGAGGAGAGAGGTCCTTTTATAGAAATAATGGGCATGGTTGCCATGAGCGACCATAGCCTTCCTCATCCTGCTGATGACCTTGTCTGCGGGAAGCCATGGTCGTGCTCCTCTTTGTGATCGTGACTATCTCCATGCTCGTGCTCATGGTCAACTGGTTTTGTACTTGACTTGAAGGCCGGCTTGACTTATTTCAGCAGGTGTAGTAGCACCTTAAATTGAAGCAGTTGGGAATTGCCGCGCCAGCTCACGTTCTAAAGGGAGATAGGGAGCTGTAAGGGATAAAGTGGAAATGATCCCCGTGAGGTAGACAATTCCTTGATCGGTCCACTTGGTAATCTTACTTGGATCAAAAGACAGAACCATCAGACTCCACATGACGAGAAGACAGAGGTGTTTTCTGCAATTCTTCCATCAGATTGCTGGAGCTGCTGAAGTCGGTTTGGAAGTAGCCGGTTTGGGAAGTCGTTGGTGTCGTCTGTGTATGGGTTGGACTAGCTGACGGCTGGTTGCTCGCTTGCTTCCCAAGGCTTAGAGAGGCTGACCTGGTGCTCCCTGACCTTGCTCTGTGCCAGTCTGTAAATAGTGAGTTCCCAAATGATGGCCAGCTTTCTGACCACCCAAGACAGATAGGTTTGCTGCTAACTCCAAGCAGATAATGCACTCTTTGGAATATAATGGTAATGTCCACCATGGGGCACAATGAAGCCATCCCCCTTGCATCAGAAATGACATCTCCAGGGCTAAAGACATAACTATCGTCCGTACGATAGCCCTCCCCGGTTGGTTTTAGCAGTCAAGCCTAAGGTCTTTCCCCTTTAGCGCTTGACTTGGCTGACGAAACTTAAAGGAGTTTTAACCCCTTTGTGCGAGGACCTCGCCTGTACCGATCCTGTTTCCTTCTTCTTTAGCGCCTTTTGTTATGGAGCGATCTCTTCTGATCGAGCGCACATTGACCGTATGCTGAGCATCCTTTAAGTAGAGATAGTATTTCCTAAAGTAGCGTTTAATGATATAGCCATCCTTGACCTTGCTGACAATATCAGCTTCTTGAGCTGATAGGTTGGATCTCGCAAAATCAACTCCTCACTAAAGATGGCATCAAATGGGACCTTACCACTATAGTAATGAAAAATGATCCCCATGAGAAGTGACAAAGCCTTCATCCGTAATTTTGATGACAATCTGCTCCGCCTGAGTCTTTTCCTTGCATTGACTGCTTCGATGCTGTCTTCCTGCTGGAGGCAGTCGATGACGCTTTCTTTCTGCCTGTAGATACTGAATCTGATTCTTTTTCTCTTCCTTAGCTTGTGGTTGCTGACTGAGCGCTAGGCACATAGCCCTATTCCCAAAAGAGTTGCTACAATTCCAATCGTTCCCTTTTTCTTCATCCTTGATTTACTCCTCTAATTCCTTGGCTAAAACTCGCCATATCTCTTCTAAATTTTGCTAATAGATCCTTATCAGTTTTGCGGATCAGCTTCCAGTGGATCCAAGACCTTGACACGCGCGCCCTGTTGCCTTGGCGATACTATCTGCCACTTTTGACGATGCGTGCTTTCTCCACAAAGATCGTTTTCACCTTGTAGTCTTTGACAAACTGCTGGATCTCTGCCAATTGTCGGGCAGTCGGTTCTTTGCCTGGGAAATCCCCTGCAATCCCTAACTGCTTGAGACCAAAGCGTTTGGGACCTAGATAAGAAAAGGCCATATGCTGTATCACAAAAAGGTTCTTTTGCTTTGGCCTTGTCAAAGAGAGGCTGGTAGCTCTGGGTCCCTACAGCGCTTTTCAAGCTTTGTGAGCATTGGTCTGATAGGAGCCTCCTTCTTTGTTCTTTGGATCGATCATCTCCTCAGCTGCTGGGACGATGATCTCTTTCCTTCTTCTGCAATTTCGCAGGATCCCAAACCAGGTATGTGGTCCATACAGGCGCTTTGGCTTCTTTGCCCTGACCAGCCTCGACATCCTCTAATCCAGCCACCTTATCAAGTGTCATTCCTTGACTCCCTCTCGATCACTCTGCAACTGGAACCTGTAGGTTAGATCTAAGCTGACCGGCCCAAAAGATTCCAGGGTCTGGGCGGAATGATAGACAAAATACATCCACATCATAGATCTGGGCCACTCGCTTTGGTTGAGGGCTCATAATCATGGATCCCTGCACCTGACTGAACCATCCAGATGTCATTTTGATCTAGAGATTTCCTCTTTACCAGGGCATAGAGATAGGATAAAAAGCCTGACAATTTTGAGACCTTTTTAGAAGGGGGTCGCCTGCATTTCCTTGACTTCTCAAGCTAAGCAGAAAGAAACCGAGGAACAAGAGTCCCAGAACCTTCTTTCTTCTCCTCTCTATCCTTTCATCCTTCCTTTTATTTTATTTAAACCATAGTTTACTAATCTATGGTTAAATTAATCTCAGCCTAATAATATTTGTTTGTTCTGGTTTAAGTCTTTTGATATTTGTTTTCCTGTCTTTAAATGATAGAGACTAACCTTTACTAGCTCCTTACACCTTTCCTGCAGAAAGAGGCTGGGATGAGAGTCAGTCTCACCCTGTCTTTGACTAGCCTCCACTGAGCGTCGCTGTGACTGAGTACGTCCTAGTACGCTCGATTGCTCCTGAGCAGTAGCCGGAGTGCCTACCACGCCGCGATTTCACTGTGCGCCCCATGATCCGTGAGACTCGACCTTTCTGAACTGAATTCTCAATCACCGATTTCTGTCCCACCTCTTTATTGATTTGCAGAAAACCAAGCTGATCAGCTGGTAGTTGCTGCAGTGATTTTCAGTGTGACCACCTGTGACGCGGCTTGCGGGTATCAGACTGGTCTCCTACCTGATTTTGGGAAAGCTCGATTTTTCAGTGGAAAGTCCAATCGCAGCACCAGTCTCAAATCTCATCTTCATCTCAAGCCATGTAAGGGACTCTGTGTTTCTTATCTGAGTCTGCAAACAGTCCCTTGAGGCTGCCTGTGGCCCTAATCCCTTTCTGTCTGCTTGGATGACGATTTCTGCAGCTTGCCATTGGTGCCAGCTCCAGCTTGTTGAGAAGTCGCCTCCTGCTAATGGCCGGGCAATATCCAAAGTCTCTCTCTCTTTTCTCGCTGTGGATAAGCTTTCCACCACTCGCAGATGTAGTCATGGTAGGCCACGTCACTAGAGAGAATCCACGTCTTGGGAAGCTACTCCGTCGTGACTCCTAGTCACAGCTGGGGATCAAGCGCCTAAGCGTCGTTTGGTTTCTGCCCTTTGATTCGCAGTCGCATTGGCCCCAGTGAAAGTCAAACTCATAATAGCCTTTCTGCTTCTAGGCGCTTCTTTTCTTCTTATTGAGCAGGTAATCCTGCCTGAGCGTGCCTCTGCTGCTCCAGAAAGTCCCAGCCGGTCTCCCCATTTTGTTGGGCCGCGTTTGGAAAGGCGTTGGTCTCTGTGGTGCAATATTCCTTCTGAGTGATGCTCATAAAGTTTAAAAACCCGAATCTCGCGATTTCCCTTTTCATAGGTCAGTCACTGGAATAAGCACCCTCAAACGGGTGTGAGATTGCCATCAAGGACGATATCACTTTGATCTCGTCGATTTGAAAGTCCTCCTGATTGGCAGACCTCATCTCGTGGTCGGGACTTTTTGTCAGACATGGTGACCCTCCTGTAATCAAAGGCTCTTATCCGGTCTTGTATTTTGAAATGTATCATCGAACAGTGACTGTAAAGTCTGTATTTGCCATCGTGATCCTTTTCATCTTACCTTGTCGAAACTTTATTAGATCCTTTCGACCTTCCAATCCGGTGCTACTCAGCGGATACCTTGCCGCCAGCTGTTTGGTAATCGATCTTCCAGGCTCTTGCTCTTCTCTCTCGATTTTGGCTTCCAACTTCCCGTCTCATTTGAGACATAGTCACCACTCGCCAAGTCATTTAGCTTTTCCCTTTGGCTTCGTGACTCCTCTTGCTACGTCTGCTAAATTCCTTTGATGCGTCTGTTTGATGTTGGAAACTTAGAGTAGAGATGACCTCCCCACTGATCGTGAAACAGCTGTCTTGCTCAGCCCCAGTCAAATCGGTACTCAGGTATGCCTTTTTCTTCCACTTAAGATTCATTTTACTACCCATGGAATAAGATCTTTACACTAGTATACCCCTAAATCGAAAGTATAGTAAAAATTCTCCTCTATGTAGTGGTTTTTCAGGGTTTGAACTGACTAGTTTTGCAGAAAATACCTGTTTTTCACACACATATTTTGTTTATCATTATATCGTTTTTCGATACTTTTTTATTGACTGTTTTTATAGAGGAGTGTACTATCAGTGAAAAATAAAATAAACTTCAGGAGGCTTGCGATGAAAAACTCAAAA
>VOFI01004157.1_pt1 | contig 17818 bp, 21 predicted proteins | sample 5384131 | NCBI WGS metagenome assembly VOFI01 (sample SAMN12384728, study PRJNA508395) | human gut metagenome | isolation source: healthy gut H | host: Homo sapiens
TGATTTGTTTATTTATCCCGATCATTCTTTTGTCTGTGAAAAGCTGCCTGCCCCTCTTCCATCTGCTTGGTCAGCATGGCCAGAAAGCTTTTATCTCCTTCTCCATCCTCTTTGGGCCGTACATAATCTTCGAGCTCGCTGATTTGCTGAATTCCCGCAGGCGAAAGCCCCAGAAGCATCACCTTCCCCTGAACCTCCACAATCATAAGCCAGCTGTCCCTGCCTATGCCTGTCCGTTCCAGGACATGGATGCTCTTGCCCATCTGTTTTCCCCCTGCGCTTTTTCCCACCAGCTTCGTGGTATAGTAGGCCAGGAAAACCACGAGCACAAGGACAAACAGATACAGCAGCAACTTTAATATTACCATGAATACTCCCTCAACTACTCTTATTCCGCTTTATTTACGATCTCCGTGATCCGTACCGCAAAATTATCACTGCTTACAAGGACATCGCCCTTCCCTATAAGCCGATCCTTCACCACCACATCGGCAGGCGCGCCCGCCTGCTTATCCAGAACGATCATCTGGCCGGGCTTCAGCGCCAGGATATCGCGCACCTTGCAGACAGTTTCCCCGATCCGCACCGACACATCCAGACTCATGTCTCTGATACGTCCCCGGTCTTCACCGATTTCATCCACGGTATCCTCCAGGCTCATATAGCGGAACTCCGGGAAACTCACACTGCGCACCGGTATTGCCGGGCTGCGCCCGCCTCCGGCCGCTTTCTGAGCCTTGTATTCCATGCCGAATATATTAAATAAAAGCATGGAGGCCGCACAGAACAGGGTGAATTCCCCCACTCCCTCCAGAGTGATCCGGTATTCCAGCATGAGAATGCTTCCTTCCTGCCACATTCCGGGAGTTTTTACCATACTTCCTGCGGAATCGGACAGATAGGCCCTGCCGAGCTCCTGCTGCATATCCCTCGCAAGAAAATTTCTGAGTTCCGTTACCGAGGTCTCCAGGCACTGGGAAAGCACTTCACGGAACGCACTGATAGCGATCTCATCCATAGCGCCTGAACCGGCCTGCGGCAGGCCGCAGATCGCGCTTATCAGATGCTGCGCCTGTTCCCTGTCCATAAAATACAACATACGCACCTCTTCTTTTTCAGAAAAAGCACGTCCTTCCACCACCATGGAAAAATGTGGAAGCCTCTCTGCCAAAGCTTCCAAAGACACTTCCTTTATTTCTTTCAATGTAACGGCCGCGCCGCCCATCAATGAATTCAGCGTTTTTTGCGCAGGAACAGCCGCCAGCTCAAGCAGCTCCCGCATCGCATCCCTATCCGCACTAATCATGATTTTCTCCTGTTTCTCCGCCTGTCTTTACAGCACCTTACTGATGCGCACGGCTTTATGCATGCTGGTATGCCCGGGCTTCGCTTCAAAGCAGGGCATATCTTCCACGTAAACCTGGATATCGCTCGCCATATTTTTACCGATAGGTACCACATCCCCCGGCTGAAGCTGAAGGATATCCTGGGCGTCCAGATAAAATTCATGAAGCACCGCCCGCATTTCCACATCGGCATCCAGAAGATTTTTCTCAATGTATTTCTGACGTTCCGCCGCCTTTGCCTCATCCTTATTCTTACGGTTCATGGCAAACTTATATCCGAAACGGGAGGTCAGCTCTTCCACGTTGGGCGCAGGCATAACGATATGAAGCTTCGCCTTCAGCTCATTCACCACAATACCCAGCTCCACCAGAATGACCACATCCTCTGCCGCCCCCAGCTGAAGCAGATGAGGATTGGTCTGCAGGCCTGTAAGCGTCACTTCCGCGTCCATGTAGCCGCCCCAGGCATCCCCGATAAAGCCGGTGATCTTTTCCAGAAGATAGTGCAGCATCGCCTTTTCAATATCCGTAAAATCCCGATGCAGCTCATATTCTGTACCGGCCCCTCCCAGCAGTCTTTCAATCATAAAAAATCCAAGAGAGGTATCCATTTCAAAAATCATGGGAGCATCGCTGTAATCCTTATTTTCCGGCGCAAGGGTAATAAGGCCGAACAAAGAACGGTCATCCAGCTCCGCACTGTATTCCTGAAACCGCATTTCCTGGATCCCGTTAATGGAGATTTCACAATAGGACTGCAGCAGTCCGGTCAGGTAAGGTGCAAGAGACCGTGAAAAACTGTCGTACAGATTTTCCACGGTGCTCATTCTTTCTTTTGTAAATTTTTTAGGGGATTTAAAGTCGTATGCCTTTATCATTTGTCCTGCCCTTTCTCTAATTCCGGCAGTGTGACAGGCGCCAGAGGATCGATTACCTCCTGCTGCCTTTCGTCCACATCGGACATTTTAAAATCGTTTCCGAGAATAATAATATCCACACGGCGGTTCAGCTCCCGCCCTTCTTTTGTGCTGTTATCCGCAATGGGATAATACTTTCCGTACCCCCTGCATATGAGCTTCTTCGGATCGAAGCCCACATGATCCTCCAGATAGATTGCCACATTGTCAGCCCGCATGGAAGATAACACCCTGTCATTGACGGGAGATCCCGCTGCCTGTGCGGTATGGCCGTTAATATAAACCGCAAGGATTTCATCCTCTTTTTCCATCAGCATATTCCCCAGGGAATCCAGCATGGAAACGCTTTCCTCACGCAGCTGTGCACTGTCCGGCCCGAACAGGAGATCATTCTTAAAACGTATGTAAATCACATCATCGCTGCTGCTTGTCTGTGCATCAATATTGGAATTCGCAAAATATTCCCGGAGTTCCTCCGCCATCTTCTGAATGCTTTCCGTGGAAGTACTGTCCGGGACGCCGCCTGTTTCTTCTCCGATTGTGGGATATTTGATATCCTCCGGAACCTCATCCAGACTCACCGCCTGTTCCATGCCCAGCTTTTTCTGCATGGCTGCCGCTATCTGTTCCAGTTTGGTTATATTCACATTGGATATACTGTACAATAAAACGAAGAAGGTCAGTACCAGAGTGATCATATCCGCGTAGGTATTCAGCCACTCCTGGCCGCCGCCCTCTTCTTCTTTTCTTCTCTTCATATTATTTTTCCCTGCAGGATCTGTTATTTTCCGATCTCCAGTGCCTTCATCGCCATGCTCTTGGCAATGTTCAGCGCCGTAATGTTGGCTTCATAGGCTCTTGTCGCCGCCATCAAATCCACCATTTCCTCCGCGCTGTTCACATTGGGCATCATAACATAACCGTCCGCATCCGCATCCGGATGTTCCGGATCGTATACCGGTACAAAGGGATTCCCGCTCTCCACCACCTGCTCCGCGTATACTCCGCCTCCATCTGTCTTTTTCACCGCTTTATCCAGCTGTGTTTCAAAGCTCATGGAATTTTCACGAAGCACTACCTGCTTCCTGCGGTAAGGCCCGCCGTCTTCCGTCCTGGTAGTGTTCTGGTTAGCCATATTCTGCAGTATGACATCCGTACGGAACCGTTCCGCCGTCAGTGCGGAACCGGTTATATTCAATGAATCCAGATATCCCATCATTCGCTCCTTCGTATTCCGTTATTTACCGGCATTGTTGATCACATACCGGAGAGAGGAAAATTTCTTTGACATGCGGCTCGTCAGTGTGGAGTACTCTACATAGGTCTTCCAAAGCTCAAGCTCTTCAGACTCCACCTGGACATTGTTCCCATCGGCCCTGGCCTGTGTGGCCTCGTCCACAGATACTACTGTCCTGTACTCTTTGACGGGTTCTCCCCCGTCCTCTGTCTTTTTCAGAACCTCTTTAAATTCCACATGCTTTGCCTTATATCCCGGCGTCTCCACATTGGCAATATTATGGCTGATTACCTGCTGCTTCTGCCAAAGCGCATCCATGCCGCTGCTCAATGCCTTTACTGACGGGTCTTCCCAAAAAGCCATCCTCTGTATCCCCCTCTGCGCGTCTTCTAACCGACGCTGTTCTCTATCCGCACCTGCTTATCCGCCTGTACAAATACTTCCTGCAATTCCTTTATCATCGGCAGGATTTCCTCTACCGGCCCGGCTTCCTTCCGGATGTTGGACTGTATGATCTGGTATTTAAAGAAATCATACAGTGCCGCCAGCTTATCGGCCACCTCATATTTGCGATCCAGTGTCGCAGTGAGATGTGTCAGAATTTCCTGCGCTTTTTTAAACGCTGTGTTACAGCCTTCATAGTCCTTATTTTCCAGACAAATCAGCCCTTTTCCAAGACGATCACCAAGCTCTGAATATAAGAGGGAAATCATATCTCCCTGTGTCATAGTCATGACCGACTGCTGTCTGTACTTTTCATATGGGTTCTGCATTTTGCCGCTCCTTTTCCTACCGGTTTCATCAACTGCCTGATGAGAACTGCTGTGTCAGCCAGGAACTCTGATTGTTCAGATTGGAAATCGCCTGTTCCATTGCCGTAAACTGATTCCAATAACGCGTCCGTTCCGACTCATACCTTATGTTCAGATTCGCCAGCGTATTACTCACGCTCTTAAGCTGCTGATAGAGGCTGTTGTCCGTGGTGAGGACCGCTTTCGTTCCGGCGTAGGAAACAAGGCTTCCCGGACTGCCCGTACTCACATTGGCCGCCGCTTTCACCGCGTTGTCCAGCAGTACGCCTATTCCGTGTTCCTTATCCGTCATCAGCTTCTTCACACCGTCCAGATTGGTGCTTATCGCCGCATTCAGCTTGCTCTCATCCAGAATCAGCTTGCCGTTATCCCTCCAGCTGTCCGAAGTCTCAATGCCCATATCATACAGAGCCAGGCCCGCACCGTCCACAGACTGGTACAGCGCTGTTCTCATATCACTCAGGAATGAACTGATATTGGAATCGTTTCTGAGCAGACCTTCTTTTGCTTTTTCTTCCCAAAGCTCCACTTCCCGGTCACTCATGGACTTTCTCTGTTCCTCTGTCAGAGGGGCATATTTCTTATATGTAGCGCTTTCATTAATGCGATCATTCAGCTGTTCAATCAGCTTATTATAGTCTTCAACAAAGCTCTTAAACCCTTCTACTATTTTATCAGTATCCTTAGTCGTAGTCAAGGTAATTGGGCCGCTGGATTTTTCTGTCAGTTCCAGTGTAATGCCCTCTAATTCAAAGGTATTGGTGTTCCTTTCAACGACCTGTCCGTTTACCACAAACTTTGCATTTTGCCCTTCCGTTACCACGGCTGCACTGCCTGCCGTGCCAAAGGTGAGACTGTCTGTTCCAAACAGAGAATTAAGGATTTTCTTTCCTTCCCCATCCCCTGTCACACTGCTGGCAGAACCAATCTGAACTGCTCCATTGTCAAACGTGAGTTCCACTCCTGCAGCCCGTACCTGATTTACCAGCCACTCTACCGTCTGACCTTGCGTGTCAACATTATCAAAATCTATGGTGACAGATTGCATAGCGGACGAACCGGAAGCATCAGGCTGCGTTCCGGTAAATGTTATTTTTCCGTAAAAACCCAACTCACCCAGAGTGGACTGCATACCGGCCTTCTGCGTATTCGCCGTCGTAAAGCCCAGCATGGAGGTGATATCCCTGTTCAGATTTTCATCATTGAAGCTGACCAGATGGTTTGCGGAAGAGACGGTAGCTCTGGTAGGTGAATCCGGATCATCAACGCTCAAAACAATTTCGCCTGCCCCGAATTTTTCATCCAGCTGTCTGTTGATTTCGTCAGCCAGCTCACTCATATTCCAGTCCGTACTGTCTGCGGTTAATTCTCTCTTAACTATGATATCCACATCTTTTCCGTCAACATTTAGTGAAAAGATATGCGGGGTTCCGCCGTTTACACCGCCCAGCACTGCATCTCTCATGATATCTTCAATTGTATTTACAGAAACCAGATCCTTACTGCTCTTCACTCCGTCCAGGCTTCCTGTCACTGTATCGGCGCTTTTTGTACCGAACATGACTGTAAGCAGATTCCCTGAAGTCTGTTCCATGAGAATATTGGAGATATCTCCGGTGGTCTTTGATTCCATAATAAACTTATCTTCTATGGAAGAATAGGAAACCTTTACCCCTGCTTCTGATGTATTTATTTTATTGATTACATCGCCCAATGTACTGGAACTTGTTATCCCATCTATAACAACGCCGTTAATCTTAAAGGAAAACTCCTTTCCCTGAAGAGACTCTGCCAGCGGAAGGGAATCCAGACTGGTATTATAGTCAAGCTTATTGGAAGCTTCATTTTTAAATCCCAGAAGGGGAAGTACCGCTGTTTTCCCCTGCGTATTTTCCATATACAGCTTTCTGGAGGTATCCACAGGAACATAACCGCCTGAACCATTACTTTTCGGTACTGCTCCGCCCTGACCGCCATTCTGTGTTTCATCCCATACCAATTGGGTCAAATTCAGCCTGGGGCCGCCTGGCTGTGTTGTATCCAATTGAAATCCTGCGGCAGTACCGAAAGCCCTGTACATACTGTCATTCAGATTATTTACCGTTTCCTTAAGCGCCTCTGTTTCATCCGCATTCGTTCCTTTTTTAAAGGAAATTGTCCTGCTGACACCATCCAGAGTCATTTCAAAGGAATAGGACTCTTCCGTAAACTGACCGGGATCGATAACCGTACCTTTCAGTTCGCCGCTCACCCGGCCTCCTGACTTCACCGTACACGCAGATGCCAGCTGGTCGATGCTATCTATGGTCACCTTTCCTGCTGCATTGGAAGCGGCGGATATCACTTTTATTGCACTGGTACTGCTCGCCGCATTCATTGTATTGTAAAAAGCATTGCTCAGCAGGTTGGTATTGGCGCTGCTGTAGAAGGAAAAGTATTTATCATGGAAGGAATTGATATCCGTTATAATTCCCCTTACCATTTCCTGTTTCCATTCCAGCTGCTGTTTTAATCCTGTCTGTTTATCGATCTTGGACTGTGTGCCGGAAAGCATTTTTTCCACTATACTTTCGGTATCCATCCCGGAAGCCAGGCCTGCAACCCGGTTCCCGCTCACTGTATTAATTGAAGATGCCATACTGCCTCCTACTTTTTACTGTCATACAGGACACCCTTGGATGCTCCGTAATTCATATGATTCAGATAACCCGCGAATTTCGCCCCTGTATTGTTCCTGTGTATGGATTCCTGGAGTTTATTCCGGATGTCCTCAAAATTCCTGTGCACCAGGACCTCCTGATCCTGAATCTCTAACAGAATCCGGTTAACGGACTGGCACAGGGAAAACAATTCTTTTTCCGCTTCGCTCAACAAAGAAAAATCCGCCCGGCACTGCAGAATTTCAGTCAGATGCTCTTCTCCTCCATCCGCCCGGCAAACTTTCCTGCTCTGTATTCCCAGGTCATCGATCTGCTCGGCCAGCGCTGCTCTCTGTTCCATCCCTGCCGTAATCTGTTCCACGTCCTCTTCCTTCAGGTCAGTGAGCTTCTGCGTGATTGTTAGATATTCTGTAAAAAGCTGTTTTCTGTTATCTGTCAGTTCCTTAAGCTTATTTATTGTCTGTATCTGCATCCGGTTCGTCCTTTCCTTTTGCTTTATCCGTTCCCTGCTGCGCATACAGGCTGCGGGACAGCTGGAACACCTTCAGCAGATCCACTTTATCCGATGCTTCTTTATTGTTTTCCACGGTCAGATAGAGTTCTTTTCGGGATATCTTCATATCCTCCGGAGCAGATATGCCAAGACGGACCTTATCCCCTTTCACATCTGCCACAAAAATCTCAATATCTTCTCCGATTATAATGGATTCCCCTTTTTCCGGGACAGGATCAGCATGATACCCCACCACCTTTCGAATCGAAAATCGGCTGGCGGATCGGGTAATCCTGATCGAGAATCACCTGCATTCCCAGATTGGTTTTATGGTTTATGATAATCGGACTTTTCAGATTCACTGTAGACTCACGGAAGGTATCTCCTATCACTGCGATCACCCAGCAGTCCAGGTCATCCTTAGGCACCGCCTGCAGGGTGAAAAGCACATCCTGCATGACTGCCGGAGCGTAATCCGGGCAGATCTCCAGAGGATTAAGCATAATAAAACAGATTCCCTTCTGTTCTATGGACTGCAGCCAGCATATCCCGTTTCCCATGTTGGAATCCGTCACGAGAACGAACTGGGTATAATCCTCAAACCCGAAAACCGGCTGCTTAAAGGTAATGATATTCTCTTCCTCCACATCAATGATGCCAAAATCCCTTGTCTCTATTTTCAACTGCCCATTCCTCCTGTAAGCCATTCCTTCCGAGCGCCTCTTTATGAAAGTCCGTCTCTTTCCTCATACTCAGGGCTCGCGCTGGGAGGGACATACATCGGCTCCCCTATATATTCGATCTCCACCTTGGGATACTGCTCCACATTAATATTCAGCTCTCCGGGAACATAAACCGCATCCTGTATATCCGGCTGCGGATCAAATTCTATCCGGGAAGGGGTATAATCTATGGCAAGGCTTCCCGGATCCCAGCTGATATCCGGCCCTACGGCAGGAAGGAATTCAAAGCCTGTCGTAACCTTTGTCTGAGCCATCATCTGGTTCTGTACAATTTCGGGAATCGTCACCCCTTTTTGGATCTGCATCATCTGATTGCCCATCTGGGCATAACGCCCTGTGGCATCCGCTGCCGCCTGCTTTCCGAAAACCGCCGCATCCCGGTTCAGCGAACGGGCCGTCTTGAATCCCAGGCTGTCCCTGGCCGCCGAAGTATCAATATTCACCTTGATATTTTCCGATTTCATATTCAGACGGGACGGGGTACGAATAATTCCCAGCTCCGGTTCCGGAAGATGGCTTTCCAGACGGGCTTTCTGGGACGACATGGAAAGCTTGATGGGTGTTGTGGTTATTTTAAGCACATTCATTTGAATGACCTCCTGTTATCCACTTACTACTTCATAAAATCAAAAATAGATGGAGGAATCAGGCTGCTTCCCAGCTGAAGCGTAACCATCCAGGCTGCTTCATACGCCTTATTATTAATGGATTCCCCCGCCAAATCCACTGCTTCCAGATCCTTCTGCCTCTCCTTCAGGTTCACCAGGCCGCCCTCAAGCCGGTCCTGCGCCCTGTCCAGAAGTGTTTCTCTCGTACCGATTTCCGCAGTGGCAATGGAAATATTATTCTGCTTATCCTTCAAATGCTCCAGCGTATCCATGGCATCCTTAGTGTTTCCGCTGCGCAGCTGCCCCTCTATCTGGGATATCAGACTGTATATATTATTGGGCTGGCCGTCCTTTGTTCCATATCCGAGCACATCCACACCTGAGGTGGATATCTTCACACCGGTTTTGGCATTTACCGCACCGGAACCATAAGCGCCGAAGCCCACATCCAGATAAACTTCCTTGTTGTTGTCAAAATAGGTATCCGGATCGTCCTTATCATAATCATCCACAGCTTTTCCGTTGAAAAAAAGTCTCCCGCCATCCACGGTAAACGGCGCTTCCTCATTACCGGATCCGGAAAAAAGATATTTGTCTCCGTATCTGGCATTCATGGTCTGGAGGATTTCTTCATTCAGGCCATGCAGCTCCTCCGCAATGGCATTCAGGTTTTCCTGATTTGTCACACCACCTGCCTTAGTGGCTTTCTCAAAAACAGTTTGGAGGATAGAATTAATGGACTGGATATTTTTATCCGCCGTATCCAGTTCCCCCATGGCGCTTTTTACCGTTCTTATATGTTCTTCGCTTAAAGCAATCTGATCCCTTACCGCAAAAGCCTTTGCAGCCCTTGCCGGATCCTCCGATACATGATTGTATTCCCGTTCGGAGGAAAGCTTCAGATTGGACTGTGCCAGATTGCTGATATTGCGCTGAAGGTTCCTGGTATAGGATCCTGTCAGCATGCTTTCCGTAATTCTCATTCCGACTCCCATCCCGCGCCCGGGGCGCGCTCTGCCATTATCAGCGTCCCACCATGCCCATCTGATTGATTATCATATCAAGCTGCTCATCCATGGTGGTCATGAGCCTTCCCAGTGCCTGATACGCTTTGTTATAGGTCATCAGGTTGATACCCTCTTCATTAAGAGATACCCCTGACACTCCCTGGCGATCTTTTTCCACACTTTCCGCAATGGCAAGCGATGCGTTCAGCCTTGCCTTGGTCGTTTTGATATCACTGCCCAGAGTATCCGTATAATTGGTAATGAATCCGCTGAAATTACCGGAATACTTATACTCCTTCCCAAAGGTCCGTTCCTCTGTCAGACCGGCCTTGAGCTTCATGATATCGGTATTGTCAAGCGTTCCGTCCGGATTCTGATCCCGGATAACATAGGACGGGTCTTCCGCCCATGCAGTACTGACCGATATATTTCCCGCCGTCAGCGCTCCTCCGCCCTCTGCCTCGATCAGAGTCTTGAACACCGCTGTCCCGTCATCCTCATGGATTGTATTATTCATAAGTTCACCGAAAGCCGCCGCGAAATCATCCAGCTTCTGCTGATAATAAGGAATTCCCGCATTGCCCGGCGCATTCCCCGTAATCACATCCGTATAAGCCTTCAGCGCGCCATTCTCCAAATGCATGCCTGAATTGTCACTGTTCCAGGTAAGCGTCACTCCATCCGGCCCGATAAGAAGTTCATCACTGGTGAACTGGTTTCCGCTGGAATCCACCACGGTTTTGCCGTTGAATTTCACCTGAATCCATCCGTCTCCGCCTTCCGTAACGGAAACATTGCCATAGCGGGACAAATCGTCCAGAATGACATTTCTCTGATCCAGCAGATCATTCGGGCCATAGCTCACACCGTCCAAGTCATCACTCACAAATACCTCATGGACGATGGATTTATTCAGTTCCGCCAGCTGTTTCAGTTTTCCGTTGATATCCTTCACTGATGCCGCAAGATCATCCTTCTGTTCCTGCATGGCATTTTTAAGCTTGCTGTCGTATTCATTCAATATATGGGTAATTCCCTTCACCGCATTCAGTGTGATGTTGGCATTTGTTTCCTGATAGGGCTGCTCCCCGAAATCCGCCAATGCCTGGGAAAGGATGGTAAGGGCATCCTTCAGTCCTGTCCCTTCCGTTTCCGGATCGCTGATGATTCCTTCCAGCTCCTGCATGATAGCGGTTCTCTGATCGTAATAACCCACTTCCCCGTACTGCTCCCGGAACTTACTGTCCAGATAGGGATTCCTTATCTGTGCCACTCCCAGCATATCAACGCCCTGGCCCGCCAGCGGAATGGAGCTTGTCTGAAAACCGCCCATTCCTCCGTATACCTGCACGCTCACCGTATCCAGCCGCTGCCTGGTATAACCCTTGGTCTGCATGTTCGTAATGTTGTTTCCTACAATATCGATAGCCTTCTGATTCACCATCAGGCCTCTTTTGGCTGTTTCCAGCCCCATGAATGTCGGTCTCATCCCCTGTGCCCCTGCTTTCTGTATATGCTGCAGCCGTATCTGACAACCGCTATATTTTCTTACTAAACATATTCTTTCTTCCGCCGTAATCCGGATGGTAAACCCCGCTGGACGGATCCACAGTCCCTGCATCGGATCCCGTTTTTATCAGCTCCGAGCGGGCAAAATCCTGTGATTTTTTGTTATAGTACCGGATGTTGTCAATCGCCTTCTGCAGCCTGTCATAAAGCAGCTGCCAGTCCTGCCTGCAGGAGGAAGAGCCCTCTCCATTCCCGGCCTCCGGCTGAAGAGGTATGAGCTCACGGAAGGTTTTCCCTTCCACTCCATGCTCCTGAAAAAGACGCATCCTGGCCTGTTCCAGATTTTCCAGCTGCTTATCCATCGCCTGCTGTACCATGATGCTCTGTTCTATTTTCTTCAGATCCCCGGATAGCAGCAAATCCAGCTTCTCCTGCTGGGTCACTTCCATTTTTTCCAGGAATTCCGTATATTCTGTTAAAAATACAAATATTTCTTCCACATCGGCCGCCTTTTCTTATAAACCTGACATCAGTTTCTTAGCCACCAGCTCGGCGGATATCTGATAAGTGCCATCCCCGATCTGCTGCTTCAGCTGCGCAATACGCTCCTCCGAAGCCGGTTCCTTAAGGGAGGAACTCACTGCGGAAGAATAAACCGATGCCTCCTGCTTCTTCACAGCATCGCTGCTGATACAGATCTCATCGCCCTTCCCGCCTGCACTTCCGGCCGGGACAGCTGTATTTTTTTCCAGTTTCCTGCCGCTGCTTACGGCACTCTGATATATTGCATATTTGCCTGTTATCTTTATATCCATTTTCAGCACCCTTTCCCGGTATTTACTCTGTCAACTGTATTGTCGTACATCCGTTGTATATCTTTAGCTATTTTACAAAAAAATTTGGATAGTTGTTTCCCCTGCTGTTTGTTGTTATAATATAATGTGATTGAGGTGCGGTTTTTCTCTCTGCATCTACGCTTTCGGGGTTCCTCCGACACTTTTTCCTGTCCTCCGGACTCCCAAGGTACACAGAGAAAAACCGCATGATAACCATGTATAAATTGTTACCGCAACACACGGAGGTTACTTTACTTATGGCTAAAACCATCGTTCTTTCCAACCAGAAAGGCGGTGTGGGAAAAACTACCACTGCTAACGCCCTCGCCCTCATTTTTCGGGAAAGAGGATATAAAGTTCTTGCGGTTGACCTGGATCCCCAGGGAAACCTGAGTTTCAGCACAGGGGCCGATACCGACGGCACGGCGACTATTTATGAAGTTCTGAAGGAGGAAGTCAAACCCCGTTTTGCCATTCAGAAAACCGGGCTTGTGGATATCATTCCTTCCAATATACTGCTCAGTTCCATCGAACTGGAATTTACCGGCACGCAGAGGGAATATCTGCTGCGAAGGGCGCTGGAACCGCTGCAGCAGGTTTATGATTATATTTTTATCGATTCCCCTCCTGCCCTGGGTATTCTGACTGTCAATGCTTTCACTGCGTCGGATTTTGTCCTGGTGCCCATGATGTCCGATATATTCAGCCTCCAGGGACTCACCCAGCTTTCGGAGACCGTTTCCAGGGTGAAAAATTTCTGCAACCCGGATCTGCAGATTCTGGGAGTTTTTCTCACCAAACACAATCCCAAGACCCGTTTCAGCCGGGAAGTCAAAGGAGCCTTGAATATGATCGCCCAGGACTTTTCCATCCCTGTTCTGGATACTTTTATCAGGGAAAGCGTAGCTCTGCGGGAAGCACAGTCCATCCAGCAGTCCGTACTGGATTATGCCCCTTCCTGTAATGCCGTACAGGATTATAAAACGCTGACGGATGAACTTCAGGAAAGGGGGCTGTAGGCATGGCTAAAAGCAAAGCTGAAATAGACAAGGAAATCATGTACCGCAAAATCATGCCTTCCTCTACCCGTTCCCAGCCGGTTCATACAGAGGCACCTACCTCCGTTAGTAATATGGACAGCGCCCCTTCCCCTACTTCCGCAGGTATGGCCGATGCACTGCGCCGCTCCCTCACCACACCTGTACAGATGCGGGAAAATAAGGATTCCGTACTTGTGAACCTGATGGAAGAGCTTGTCCTTACCCGACTGGATTCCACCATTCAGCGTTTTAACTGCTGCCGGTGTGATAAATGTAAAAAAGATATTGCCGCCCTTGCTTTAAACCGCCTTGCCCCTCACTATACGGTAATCGAAGGCAACCGGGAACAAAAGCAGAAAGAAGCGGAAGAAAAATATGCATCTGAAGTAACGGGAGCGCTTGTTCAGGCAATCCTGGTTGTAAAAAAGGAGCCGCGGCATTAGCTGCGGCTCACTTCAGTTCCTGACTCATATTTTATAACTTTTTCATTTCACGATATATTGCTTCACTGTCATACTCCGGTGCAAACTTCGCGGCCGCCCGGCAAATCCGAGTCACGGTATCTCTATCCTCATCCAATTCAAGAGCAATTTCTTCTTCCTGTTTTCCTTTCAGAAGTTTCTTTGTGACAAACTTGATCAACATCATTTGTTCTCCATTTTCCTGGCCTTCCTGCCTTGCCATCTCAGCAATTTCTTCCAATGCCCTGCACATATCCACTTCCCCTTTCTCTTTTTTACTTTCTGCCTTCCACCACTTATCCACATGAAGCAGTTCTCTCAGACAATCATATGTTTCATAAGGAATATGACTGAACTCTTCCGAATGTTCCTGTATGTATTTCCTCATACCCATTCCATCTGACGATATTGCCAGCAGAGAAAAAATAAGCTTTAAATCAGTCCTGAAATTTTCCGGATCCACATCGGATGCCTGTACCAGATTCACTTTGTAATTCGTCATGAATGGTTTCATATCTTCATATTCTTCCGGTATATCCAAAAGGTCATAAAGCTCCCTCGGCCCTTCCCATTCCCCTGTCCCATAATACAGGCAAATGGTAATCACCGGCGCAAGCCTGTCTTCCCGCAGCAAACCGGACAAAAATTCCGAACTGTCACGATAATCCTTATCTCTCCGGTGCATGTCGGAAATTTCTTTTACCTGCGTTGCATAATTCAAGGCATCATAAACCATTTCCCTGACCGGCATGGCATAATGGTGTTTTTTCCTGCCCTTCCACTGCGAAAACTGCATACGTTGTTCGGCCGGATGCTTTACGGATTATGTCACGGTACCGTCTGGCCGATACCTTTTTTCCTTCTTTATCTGAGAAAGAAATCATAGATTCTCCTGGCAGATCACCCAGCATATCTGCCTTCAGCACCTGCTTTCCCTGAAAGAGAGAGCCATTAAATAAATCACTGAAATTCTCAGGCTTCTCCAGGAATTTCTTTATTACCGCGTCCTTCTCGTTTGACATATAAGCACAATACCTCCTTATGAATTGATGGTTAATCCAAAAGATATGTGCTTTATATGGATTATTATAGTGATATACCAGCAAAAAAGCAATTCTTTTGGGATATAAAATAGAAAATAAAAATGAATAAATGGCTGATACAGCCTGAGAAAAATACAAGAAACTGATAACCAGATAAATTATTTATATCATAATTTTCCGAAAAATGAAATGAGGATCTTACTTTTGAATCATTAAAAAAGTATAAACATAAAAGCAGCTATGATATGAAGATTTATTATTTATTTCATAATAAAAAAGAAGGCCGCGCTCCCGAAGGAGTCTGCGGCCTTCCCATTTGTTTATAAGAATTACTGTAATAACTGTAAGATGGACTGAGGCTGCTGATTTGCCTGAGCCAGCATTGCCTGTGCGGACTGCATAAGAACGCTGTTCTTTGTGAATTCCATCATCTCTTTTGCCATATCAACGTCACGGATACGGGATTCCGCCGCTGTGATATTTTCGGTTGTTACGCCAAGGTTGTTGATGGTGTGCTCCAGACGATTCTGGATGGCACCTAATTTACCGCGGCTAGTGGAAACCTGATTAATTGCGTCTTTGATTTTACTGATTGCAGCAGATGCTCCAGGCCTTGTGCTAATATCTATATCACCAATGCCTAAGGAGGAAACATGCATATCGTCTATAGAAAGTTCTAACTGATTCCAAGCATCATTAGTATCTCCGATTTGAAGTTCTATACCGCCTCCAGCCGCTAAACCGGCACCACCAGCTAATGTTAAACCTGCTCCTGCTCCTGCTTCAGTTACAAAAGAAGATCCATCCATTGTACCCTCAAAGGATACACGCATATTTGCACCAGCATCAGCCAACATTTTATTAATATCACTAGCACTATATTTTTGATTTCCAACTAAATTAACGGTAACATTACCATCTGCACCTTGTACTGCCCCAAGTACATTAGCATTATTAGCAGTAGCCTTAAAAATTTTACCATCAAAATCTTTTCCTGCTTTAATCGCAGTTACTGTTAATTTACCTGTCGCTCCATCTTTTTGCGATTGTGCTGCTTCTTTTGCTTCCAATGTAGCAAGAGTATCTGTTCCTGTACCTGCCGTAAAACTATTTTTATCAACTGTTAGATTTATTTTGCCAACAGCTTCACCAGGAAGTCCACTAAGTCCATTTATCAACTTATTTAGCTTATCCTGATTATATGTATCACCGTTCTTCATAGTTAAGGTAATTGTCTTTGTTCCATCATTCCATGCGGCACTTTCTGCTGTACCATTTTTTATAACTACCTTATACCCTGTTGGAGCTGATAAGGTAAACTCAGCACCTTCAACAATTTTATCTGCTGCTGCCAAAACATTTGCAGTATCACCGACCTTGCCAACACCCATAGACCCATCCAAAAGATTAATCCCATTAAAGTTAGTACTATCAGCAATACGGTTAATTTCATCCTTCAATGCACTGACTTCATCCTGCAGAGCCTTACGATCAACATCATCGGTATAAGTACCATTGGAAGATTTGGTAGCCAGTTCCTGCATACGGTTCAGCATGGAATGAACTTCCTGTAATCCGCCTTCAGCTGTCTGTACTAAGGAAATAGCATCCTGGGAGTTATCGGAAGCTGCGGTCAAACCTTTAATCTGAGCTCTCATCTTCTCGGAAATAGCCAGCCCTGCAGCATCATCACCTGCGCGGTTGATTCTGTAGCCGGATGATAACTTCTCCAAAGATTTGGATACTGCGCTGTTGTTGTTTCCCAACTGTCTGTGGGAATTTAATGCCATAATGTTGTGTTGAATTCTCATACTATTACCTCCATGTAATAATTTCTTCGGGAAATCCTTTTCCCTCATTTTTATTTTATTAAGCAGTACCGGACGGGCCCTTGCCCGGCACCAAACAGGAGGAACTTACTGTCCCTGCTGTTCTACCTAAGTGATCGTACCTAATTTTTTATTCTTTATCGTGATATTTCACAAAAAGTAAATTTCATTTTGTGCTATTTTACATATAATACTCAAACTTCGCACTTGCCCTTGTCCCTTCCGGCCAGTGATTACGGTGCTGCTGCCCGGCTTGGATTCCCTTCCTTCCCTCTGCCGGCCATACAGGGTTTCCTGTAAGGGGCGTATAAACTCGCCGGTCCTTAGGCCGCGTCCTTTGCGGCCTTAGTACCGCTGCGTGTTTGTCCGAGCGAGAGTGTCCCCTGAAAGGATCCCTGCAGAGCCGGCAGAGGGAAGGAAGGGAATCCAAGCCGGGCAGCAGCACCGTAATCACTGGCCGGAAGGGACAAGGGCATGTGCGAAGTTTGAGTATTATACCTATTTTTCAAATCACAGTTGTACCCGACTCACCACATCACCCATACAGGCTTTCTTCAATATAAAATTCCTCCAAGCACATCCCTGTCTCCTTCAGATACTGGGCAGCCGCTTTCCCCACATATCTGAAATGCCAGGGTTCATAATCAATCCCGGTCAGTTCTTCTTTCCCCTGGTCATAACGCAGGATAAACCCATAATCCCAGCAATTCTCACGCAGCCATTTTCCCTCTTTGGTATCAGCAAAACCGGCTTCCAGCTTCTGATAGGATTCACAGTAAATATCCACAGCCAGGCCGAGGCAATGTTCACCGGATCCTGGAATAGAAAGCAACCTGCGGGCCATCTGATTGGCTTCTTCCATGGAATAGCCCTGTTTCACATAGGCGGAAACCTTCCGGTTAAACAGCATTTCCTGCTTATCCAGAGTCCGGTAGCCGGAACAGACAACAGGTGACAATCCCTGCTCCTTCATATCCGAAAGCATCTCCATAAGCGGATCGTAAATGCGTTCGTCTACGGACTGCCCCTGTCCGGGAACCTCCTTCAAAACAGGCAGATAGTCTTCCGGGATAGGATATTGGGCATTGGTCAGTATCAGGCACCACATATCTTCAGGATTAAGTATCAATCCTTCCTGACCTTCCGCTTTCCCGTCTCCCTTCTCCTGCTCCATCACCTGTTCTCCGTTTTCTTCCTGCCCGGCAGCAAGCCCGGCCTGCGCAGCGTTTCCCGTTTCCAACGTCTCCGCCTGCAGTGCCTGCGCCCGCTCTTCTTCC
>VOFI01002491.1_pt1 | contig 17799 bp, 29 predicted proteins | sample 5384131 | NCBI WGS metagenome assembly VOFI01 (sample SAMN12384728, study PRJNA508395) | human gut metagenome | isolation source: healthy gut H | host: Homo sapiens
TCTCCCAGGAAGTGAATCTGTCCGTTGGCCAACCAGGGAACTTTGAACTAGTTTTTTATATTATTTTGCTGATCGTTCTTGTATCGCAAAAAAATCGCAGTGTTCTCATAAAGGAGAAATATGGCCGATTTATATGATTTCATATGGGGTATTTGATTTGTTGTGGAATGGATGTGGGAAGAAAAGAAGCTGGTATTTGGGATTCTTCCATTATGGGCATATATGGGCAATACTGAGTGTGGTGATAGGGTTTTCCGTGTATTTTGAAGTGAAGAAACGAAGAAATAGTCATAGATGAGATATTAAAAGGAGAAGGAACATGATAGGTGGAATTTTGAAAACGTTTACTGGCGCAGATATTGGCACTGCTGCTCATATTCAGCTTGCTTTTGCCAGTGATTGGACCGTCAGAAGCGTTTGCAGCTGCAGAAATCGAAGGCGCTGGTCTGACAGATAGGGGAATTGGACTTTCTGTAGATGGTGGGACATGGTTCGCTGAGGGTGCAGCTATCGAGGGGAGTGTAACGGGTACAAAAACTGTAATAGTGAAGTACCGGGGACATCAACCCTGACAATTACCAACAATAAAGCAAATACAGCGACCTTGGCATTTTCTTATACCATTGTAAACAAAGGAACTATCGTGATAGACGGAGAGCCTGTTACGAAGGCAGGTCGTTTTCAAAAAAAAAAAACTGATGCAGGTGCGTCAATCACTGTAGAGCTGACTGCTCCAACAAGCAAAAAGTAGAGACATCTATATCCATTCAAAAATATAGAACTTTTGCAGGACCTTTCTCCTTCTGTGACTTTCGTGATGCCTCGAAAAGGAACCTATACTATTGATGGAACTGCGCTAAGTGAGGAAACCACATATAACAAACATGCATCAGAAGGGTATGTTTTAACTGCAGCGCCTGATGCAGGATATAAATTTGCTGGCTGGTATCAAAATGGGATTTTTTCTGTCTGAGAGACAGGCGTATACATTGAAGACGGATACTGATGCAAAAAAATCAGCGCTAAATTTATTGCAGAAACAGCACCGACGCTAAAAGTAGGCAACGACAAGTATTATGACTGGCAGGAGGCTATCGATGCAGCGTATGCTTCGGCTACTGACAAAACCATTACAGTGCTGCAGAACAGTGTGATGGAGGATAACTATACGATTCCTGATGGAGTCACTTTGCTGGTACCTTTAATGCTGCTGGAGATTGCTATACAGAAAACCAGAGAGCGTGAAGACTCAGGGACGAGAAGTGAATACTGCAGGCTGACGGTGAACGGTACACTGACTGTCAGCCCGGGCGGTGCGGTCAGTGTCAGCGCCAAGCATTGCTCAAGGCAACAGGGTTATATTGGAACCACGGGCGGTGCATATGGTCACTTGATTCTCGGTCAGAATGGAAAAAATAGATGTTCAAAATGGGGGCGTCTTTGTATGCCTATGGTTACATTACCGGCGACGGAGTCGTCGAGGCAAAAGGGGCAAAGGTCTATGAGTATTTTCAGATTATGGACTGGAGGGGCGGTACAGCTGGCTCCAACATGCCAAGTGAAAGTAATAAGGCACATAGAACGTTTTGTTTTTCGCAGTACTATGTGCAGAACATCGAGGCAAAAACTGCGGATCCATAGTGGGGCAGTTGAAAATATCGTGACATCGGTAACTGCTTCCATTGCAACCCAATCTGTGACTGTACCGTTTTTAGGTACCGACGGACTCTTTTGAACTGATGGGGAGAAGGGTACATCGAAAAAAATTGGTATGATGGGACAACAGACCGTCTTCACATAGATTTTTATGGAGATGCAGCTTTAAACTCGATTTCTAATGAGTGTAGGCATCAAAGTATCTTCTGAAGACTTCGTGTTGCCGATTACAAACAATTTGTCAATTGGGTGAATCGAGGAACCTTCGTTCTTAATGAAGAAGTTGAACTGCTCCCTGGCGTAGAAGTAGCGGTTGCTGAAAATGCGACCTTAGAAGTCGCTGAGGGCAAACCCTGTTTGTATATGACAGAGATAATTGGATCAACAAAAATTCGTCTTTAACAATACTGATTTCAGGGCGGTCGGATTTACCCTTCCACGATATATAAGCGCACACAATCAGATTTGAAAGACGCTGTACTGGACATTAATGGAAAGCTCATCGCTAAGGGCGGATTCTATACGACGAAAGCAGATATTGGAGAAGCGGCAGATGGACCCTGATCATCAGCAGCGAAGGAACGGCAAGATTCAAATGTGACACCGTCAGATCCAGAGCGTAAGCTATGATGAGGCTACGCAGGCAAACACGACGATAACGTATCAGGAAATTCCAATCTTGCCAGCTAGATTGAAAAAAATGCAGACGGAAGTTTTATGGAAACAGAAACAGATTTCTGGTTTGCACATCATATATGCAGACGGAACATGGAAACAGGAAAAGGCAGAGACCCTAGTGCTGACATTGACAGCGGAACCTATGAGACCAATTTGAAGATAGCACTGCAGACTGTGACAGAAGGGGCAGATTTACTGGCTACACCACAGACGGATCAGGCCGACTGCAGAGAGCAGTTTGTATACAGAGCCAATCCAAGTTACTGGAGAAGAAGGAAAAAGTCTGTACAACTGTAATAAAAGCGATCGCAAATTAAAGCCAGGCGCTATTGACAGCCCAGTAGCTGCATTTGCATATATCATCGAGATTCCGCACCAACATCAATGGGCAGAAACGTGGCAGTCCGATGAAACTTCCCACTGGCATGAATGTAAAGATTGAATTGCCCGATCAAAGAAGATGATAAAAAGAGGGATATGCGACACATAGAAGTTATCGACGAGGGAAAAGCGCCGACCTGCACAGAAACAGGGCTAACGGAAGGAAAGCACGGGCAGTGTTGCGGCAAGGTCTTGATTAAACAAGACATCATCGAAGCAACGGGACATACAGAAATCATCGACGAGGGAAAGGCGCCGACCGTACAGAAACAGGGCTAACGGAAGGAAAGCACTGCAGTGTCTGCGGTGAAATCTTAGTTGCACTGGGAAACGATTGCAGCTCCTCGGTCATGATTACGTAAATGGAGTCTGCAAAACTGCGGAGAAAAGCAACCTGTCATTCCGCCGCCAGGAGGCGGAGGCATTGTACCGCCGCCAAACCCTGAGAGCATTGTGACTAATACAGAGAATCAAGGCGAGAGGGTCACCAGTGTGAATATCGGAGCAGAAATAAAAGAGAGTTCTGACGGTATCCGGACTGCAGTTACAGAAATGACACAATCGAGTGTGGAGGAAATCATCAAAAAAAGGCTGCAGCGCATAATTCGGAGCAGATTACCATTGAAGCAACCACATCTGCAGGTAAGACAGATACAGCAGAAGTAAAGATGCCAGCTGATGCCCTATCCCAATTAGTAGAAAAGGTACATGCAGACATTATCGTTAGGACTGATGCCGCAGAAGTAAAGCTAGATCAAAAAGCGGCTGCGGCGGTAGCGAAAGCGGCGTCTGCAGATTCAAGCGTTACGTTTGCAGTTGTAAAGGTTAAGGAAAATGCAGATAGACTAGAGTTGGAACTGAAGATTGTAACCGAAAATGGAAATGTCACTGACTTCAAGGGTGGAAACGCCACTGTAACTATTAAAATTCCTGAGGGCATGAAGGACAAGGAAGTCGTATGCGTCTACATCGACGAGGACGGCAATTACGTCAAGATGGAAGGCAGGAAGAATGCTGACGGCACCTACACCTTCAAAACAGGCCATTTCTCCATCTACGCCGTCATGACAGCTGAAGAGGCTGACAAGGTAATCGCAGAGCAGGAGAAGGCGAAAATTGAAAGAATCAAGGCAGGCGTGAAGGCTACGACCATCAAGGCATCTTCCTCTGCGAAGAAGGGGTCCATCACAATCAAGTGGAAGAAGAGTTACGGATACAGGGTGGACTATTTCCAGGCATTCCGCTCCACGAAGAAAAACAGTGGATACGGAACGAAGGCCTTCTACACCACAAGAAGGGAACCCAGAAGAGTTACAAGAACACCAAGAAACTGAAAAAGGGAACCAGATATTACTACAAAGTGAGAGGCGTTAGGAGAATAAACGGCAAAAGCGTGTATACCAGGTACTCCAACAAGGTATGGCGTACCGCTAAATAAAATCGGCTAATGGCAAATTGCTTTTAGCATATATCAATTATAACATTTAAGAAAGAGGAAAAGAAAGATGAAGAAATTTTTTATCGCTATTTCTGGCTGCTGCGATGATCCTTTGCATGATGCCAGCCATGGCGTTTGCAGACGAAGACTTCTCAATGCAACCTGACGAAAAAAAGTGAAGCTGGAATTGAAGTCAGGCGAGACTACCGCTACAGTGACTGCAAAGGATAACTATTCTATCGTTGCAGAAGTAACGGGAACAAAGGTTGACAAGTCGCAGGTTACAGTGACACTAGGCATGCAGAATATCGCAGGCCTGGGGAATCAAGGACATGAAAAAACACGAACTGACATTTAACACGGACTTGCCAGCAGTGAAGTGGACTTGAACGTTTGGCTTGAAAAATGTGTTGAAATTTAGCGGATGTACCATCAACGGCAAGGTGAATGATAAAGTATTTGATTATACTGTTGCAAAAAGATGGCGATAGCTCTAAATGGACGGCAACTCCAAATACAGAAGATGCCGTAAGAGCCGCATGGCAAACATTGACTGGCACAGATTTGCTCACCGCAAACACCAATGAAACAGCAGACAACAGTAAGATCATAATTGGACACGGTGCATATCTGCAGATTGGCAAGGAAAAGCTGGTCTTTGACGAGAAAGACGGGGACTGCACCATTGACAACATTTCTACGGCAGAGGGGTTGAGCGCTGCAGTAAACACGATTAAAGAGCACGCGCAGCTGACTACTGATGCGGCACCTGCAGAGAAAAATATAGAGATCTATCTGCCAAAGGGAAGTGTACTGCAGATCAGCAGTTCCAGCGTAACACTGAAAAGAGACATGTATATCAGAAGCGATGTAGATGTGGCAGCAGGCGAAAAATGCGCCGTTAGCTGCTTTGAGAACAGCTGTCAATGGTAATAATGATGCAATGGCAGAAGTGATCAAAGCACTGGTAAACATGTTTAACAATGTAGTAAAGAGTGTTGACAAGGGAAGTTTTGACGTAGAACTTCTCGGCGGCTATACTGTTACATATAACGGAACTTCTGTCACTGTTCCATACGGAACTGCTGTAAAGCAAAGCCATAGAAAACTGAACCTGACAGGAACACAGTTTAATGAGAGCGGCACTGTAACAGAGGATATGACCTTAACGAAGAAAGACCCAACTCCACCAAGCGGCGGCGGTGCAGTGACTCCTGGCGACAACGTTACCAATGACCCTGGTGACAAGACTACGACTGCTGACGTAAACACTTCAACAGGGACGGACGGCAAAGCAACTGCAACGGTAGACAAGACTACAGCTGACAAAATCGTGGATAAGGCTGTTGAAAGCCAACGCTGCAGAAATCAACCTTCCGGCAGAAACTGTCAAAGATATCGTTGAAAAAACAGAAGCGAATGTAGTTGTGAAAACTGATGTCGCAGAAGTCGTCCTCGACCAAAAGGCTGTAGAAGCAGTGGCTGAAAAAGCGACGACCGGTACGGTATCCATCGTCGTTGAAAAAAGTAAAGGAGGACGACAAGCCAGGTCCAGGTGGAGCTGAAGGTCGTAACTGACAATGGCAACGTAACCGATTTCAAGGGCGGTAATGTAAAGGTAACATTGGCACTTCCGGCAGCCCTGAAGGACAAGGAGGTCGTATGCGTCTACATCGATGAGAAAGGCAATTACACCGAAGGTCAGCGGCGTGAAGAATGCCGACGGCACCTATACCTTCACGACAGGCCATTTCTCAACTTATGCTGTCATGACGGCTGAAGAGGCTGACAAGGTCATCAGGGAGCAGGAAAAGGCGAAGAATGATAGACTGAAGGCAGGCGTAAAGGCCACCACACTCAAAGGCATCTTCCACTGCAAAGAAGGGCTCCATCACAATCAAGTGGAAGAAGAGCTATGGCTACAAGGTCGACTACTTCCAGGTATTCCGCTCGACGAAGAAAAAACAGCGGATATGGGACAAAGGCATTCTACACCACCCAAGAGTGGAACCCAGAAGAGCTACAAGAACACAAAAGCTCTGAAAAAAGGGACGAGATACTACTACAAGGTAAGAGGCGTCAGAAAGATCGACGGTGTAAAAGTTTATACCAAGTGGTCTAACAAAGCGATCAGAACTGCCAAATAATAGAATACAGACGCTACTAATAAACCCGCAGACTTGACTCTGCGGGTTTTTCAGTAGCAAAAATGGACAGGACTCTCGCAGTTTTGGTTCCGAAAATGAGAGGACAAGGGGGGAGGATATCCCTTATAATGGAGAAAACCAGCGAGGAGGAGCATACATGAAGTTACCATTTAGGATTGAAAAGCGGGACAGTTTTCGTGTCGTCGGCTATCGCATACAGACAACGAATAAGGGAAAAGAAGGGAAAAAGATGATTCCTGCCCAGTGGAAGGAATTCCGGGAGAAGGGACAGCAGGCAGTTTTGCTGCCTTTGATGAATCAGGAGCCTTACGGCTTGTTTGGAATCAGCGTCTATAATACGGATCAGGGGATTCGAGAAAGTTCGATCACTATATTGCAGTTTCCAGCGACCAGGAAGCAGAGGGGCTGGATGTGTATACCGTGCCGGCGGCAACCTGGGCTGTCTTTCCGTGTACCGTGGAAACCATCGGAAAGACCGAGGCAATGGCCATCACAAAGTGGCTGCCCAAGTCAGATTACAAGCCTCTTAATGCGGGCTACCTCACAGGCAGGATGAAGTCGGAAGCACCGGACATCGAGTATTATGGCGAAGGGATTCAGTGGAAGTATGGGTTGCAGTCAGAGAAAAATAACCAAAAGAGCGTATCATCAATTTGACGATATGCTCTTTTGCTTAGTTTGTCAGTGATCCCTGCTATGTGGTAAAGTTTGCATGAGTGCAAAGAAACGTTCTGGTTCTCCAGTACGGAAATATTCGTACCAGGCTTCTAAAGTATTGGCTTCAAAAAACACCCAAATGCTCGATAATTTGTTTCGCCCACGGCAAAGCCCCGGTGGAACTTGCAGTAATCAGGTTGTTGTCTGCTACAGAGGGCCTGTCTATATAGAAGCTCTGCCCTTTATAACCAGGAGAAAACATTTCAAGAAAGCCCGGCCCATTACTGGTATGGGGACGATGATCCAATAGCCCGAAGCTGGCAAGGGCAGTAGTCGCTCCGCAGATTGCACACACAGTCGCCCCTAAAGAGAGAAATTCGCCAGCTTTTTCGATAATGGCGCCGTGTTTTGGGTCATTCAGGTATCTGCACCTGGCAACACCAACACGCTTGTTTCACTTATAACCATATCATCAATCGAGCAATCGGGCATGATGGTCAGCCCGCCCATTGTAAGGATTGGCAATTTTGAATCGCTGACTGTTTTGAGAGATAGACGCGGCGCATCCTTTTTTAAAGAAACGACCAGAATGCAACTCCGCAGTAACGTAGCCTATCTCCCAGTCAGCTAAGGTATCAAGAACATAAACATAGATTGTATACATAAACTTCCTCCGTCTCTATTGTCTTATTGATTTGCTTGTATTTTTTATAGTACCATATAATTGTTGACAACAGTATGGCAACAATCAAAAAAAAGATGAATGGCGGTGAGCAGATGAAAGTTGACAGGCTTGTCAGCATTATTATGATACTCCTTGACAAAGAACGCATTGGGGCACAGGAGCTGGCAGATATGTTTGAAGTATCGCCCCGCACCATTTACCGCGACATAGATGCGATCAACATGGCAGGGATTCCGGTTCATTCGACATCGGGAGTGGGCGGCGGTTTTGAAATCATGGAGCGATATAAGATTGATAGAAAGGTCTTTTCGACTGACGACCTTTCTGCCCTCTTTGATGGGGACTTTCCAGTCTCCGGGTGTGATGCGAGGTGATGAACTGGTACACGCCCTTGCGAAGGTCAAAAAGTTTTATCCCCGCTGAGAGAGCAAAAAGACATCGAATTAAAAACAAATCAAATCTGTATTGATTTAAGCCCGTGGATGGGAAACAGGAATCTGCAATCCTGTGTAGACCTTATTAAAACTGCTTTGTCTGAAAAGAGGCGGCTGACCTTTGCATATATAGCTCATCACGGAAATAAAACCGCACGAACAGTCGAGCCGTATCAGCTTGTATTGAAAAGCAGCCATTGGTATTTGCACGGGTATTGTCAGGAAAAGAAACGACTTTCGCTTATTCAGACTATCCCGAATTTCAGACTTACGAATGCAGGTGGAAACCTTTACGCCGCGAGATTGTCAAAAAACCGAATCTAGACTTTGCGGAAATTTTAGAAACGATACAAACAAAAAATCAAAATCCGTATTCATCAATCGGTGATGGACCGGGTGCTTGATTATTGCTCTTATGAAGATTTTTCGCCGGACGGTGATGATCATTACCTTGTCAGTTTTCCTTTTATAGAGAACGAGTACCACTACGATATTCTTCTCAGCTTTGGGGATAAATGCGAATGCCTGGAGCCGCTGCATATCCGGTCTGAAATGAAAACGCAGAATACGCCAGATAGCGGCAGTATATGAAAGTTAAAATTAGAGAGGAACGGAAAGCGATTGCCCGGACGATGAAAGCAGACGGATACCCTGTGAAAGAGATATGCAGGCTGACCAAGCTGTCCGAACATGAGATAGACAAATTATGAAAATGAACAAAGCCGCGGACTTGTGCCGCGGCTTTTGTCATGATGATATCGTCTTTACCCATATTTCCATCTCAGTGGTATCGGAACTGTGGCTATGGTAACGTTCGGCAGAAAAAGGCTCTGTCGTAATGCCGTGGCGTGGAAGCCAGGTGCCGAAAAGATACTGATGGGCTTTATAGAGCACATCCATGACCAGATGCTCAAAGTTTTCTGCTTCAAAGGTACAGACGACGTACTCTCCCGGTGTCAGCTGCCAGCTCTGAAAGCCGTCGACATTGGCACCTGCAGAGGCCCTTCCGCCGGCAAAATAGTTGAAGAACCCTTCTTCATCACTTGCATAGGTGATTCCTATTTCATCGCCGCCTCGGACTAAAGCGGGGATGGAATTTTTGATCGTGGAATGTCCGCCAAAGGGTATCCAGGGATCGGGACCCGACGCTACGCCGAGATCGTTGATGAACTGGAGCGGCGCTTTTGCTGACAAGCCTACAAAAGATTCTGCGCTCTGCAGCTGCCTTCTGCCGATTTCCAGAACGATGCCGTCGCTGATCAAAGGGACGTTTTCATCTATCAGCGTGTAATGGAGCAGGAGCTGCGGTTTGGTCATTCGATTGAAGACAGCCGGGTTTTGCCGGTATTCTTCCGGTGTGAGGCCAAAAGTCTTTTAAATACCCTGGTGAAGTGTTCGTGGGTAGCAAATCCTAGATCCAGGGCCACATCCAGAATCCGCCGATCCTTTTCCAGAAGTTTTTCCGTCGCAATGGCCATGCGGCGCAGCTTGATGTATTCACCTGGCGGTTTTTTCACCAAACGGCGAAAAAGAGCCTTTGATAATAGAATGGTGATAGAGCGGCCATCTTTGCCAACTCTTCAATCTCTAAGGGTTCTGCGATATGATTTTCAATATAGTCTATGGTTACTTGTATTTGTTCCCATGCGTGCATGATCAGCACCTCCTTTTCCTCTATAGAATAACATAGGGACAGAAAAAAATATGCTTGTCTGGCAGTGCTCTTTTTTGCCGCCAGCGAAAAAACACTTGTTCTCCTCGTTTATACATTGTAAAAAATAGAAGAGCATAAAGAAAGGGGAACGTCATGAACGACAAGATCAAGGCAAACTGCCAATTATTCATAGAAAACAGGGATCGCATCAAAGGGGAATTCCCATGGGAGAGCGCCTATATGTATCCTCTCTGTGCGGCGCTGTATACTGCAAAAGGCCGCAGGGCTAACGAAGAAGTTCTGCGGGAGGCAATGGATCTGCTCAAGGCGCGTGCAGGTCTCTTTTCCAACTTTCGCAGCACGGTGAAGCTGGCGATTGCCGCCATGCTGGATCTCAGCGGGAACCCGGAAAAAACTTTAAACGACGGACTCAAGGTCTACGACAAACTCAAAAGAATCTTTCTTTTCATCGGCTTTTCTGCCCATTGCGGCGATGACTATCGCCCAGATGGCAGAACCCTATCAATATGAAGAGATTGTCCTGCGGACCAGACGGATTTATGAGCGGATGAAGTCCAATCATTTTTTTCCTCACTTCCAGCGAGGACAGCGGCTTTGCTGCCATGCTGGCGTTATCTGAGAAGACGGACGATGCCCTGGTAGAAGATATGGAAAGCTGTTTTGCTATTTTAAGCGGCATGTCCATGTCCAGCAATGCGGTACAGTCACTGAGCCACGTCCTTTCCATCAGCGAAGCGGCGGCCGATGACAAATGCAGGCGCACGGCAGCGCTCTTTGATGCGCTGAAGAAGGCAGGATATAAGTACGGCAAAGGGTATGAGCTGCCGACTTTGGGAGTTTTGGCGCTCTCAGAGGGAGACGTGGAGGACATCGCGGGCACCATGGGGGAAATCGACGATTTTCTGTCGGAGCAGAAAGGCTTCGGCATCTTTGGCATCGGTGCAAAACAGAGATTGATGTATGCAGGGATTCTGGCACAGAGCGAATATCTGGATAAAGACGTCATGAGCGCGCTGCAGTGAGCAGCACCGTATCCATCATCGTAGCCCAGCAGGCGGCCATGTGCGCTGCAGTAGCAGCATCGGCAGCCGCGGCATCTGCATCATCATCAAGTTAGAACTAGCGAAAGGGGAAGGGAAAATGATTATCATGATATGCCTGGATGACAGGGGCGGCATGCTGTTTAATAAGAGACGGCAGAGCCAGGATGTGCTTCTGCGCCAGCAGATTTTGACGGAAACCGCAGGAGGAAGACTGTGGATGAACAGCTACTCGGCAAAGCAGTTCGCAGAGGAAAGCGCGGCAAATATAGTCGTAGACGAGGCTTTTATGGACAAAGCCCGGCCAGGTGACTTTTGTTTTATAGAGAATGTCGCGCCTCTGCTTACGAAGATAAAATTGAAAAAAAATCATATTATACAGATGGAACAGAACTTATCCGGGGGGATCTTTATTTTGATATTCCCCTGGAAGAACACGGCTGGAAGCTGATCGAAACCGATGACTTTGCCGGCCGCTCTCACGAGAAAATCACAAAGGAGGTATATGAGAGATGAAAAGAATGAGCAAAATTTTGATGCCTCTGATTCTGATTCTCGCTTTGACGGTGACTGGCTGCACCATGGGTGAATCGAATTCTGACGGCACGATGCACGCGTCGGCGGCGGAGTCTGTGGTCAGCCTGGATGAGGTGCCTGAGTACGGGGGCGACCCTTATGTGGTGGTTAATGACAATGAACCGTCTTTCAGCAAGATCGACTTGCAGTCGGCGTCTTTTGAGGAGTACAGTGACCTGGATAATCTGGGCAGGTGCGGCACCGCCTTTGCTAATATCGGCAGGGATCTGATGCCCACTGAGAAGCGGGGCAGCATCGGTTCCGTAAAACCCAGCGGATGGAAGCCCGTCAAGTACGACAATGTAGACGGCAAATATCTCTACAATCGCTGCCATCTGATCGGTTATCAGCTTACGGCGGAAAACGCCAACGAAAAGAATCTGATTACGGGAACCAGGTATATGAACGTGGAGGGGCATGCTGCCTTTTGAAAATCTGGTGGCAGACTACATCAAAGAAACGAACAATCACGTGCTCTATCGTGTGACGCCGATTTACGATGGGAAGAACCTGGTGGCAAGCGGCGTGCAGATGGAAGCGGAATCTGTGGAGGACGAAGGAGAAGGCGTCAAATTCAACGTCTATGTCTACAACAACCAGCCAGGCATTGTCAGCGACTATGCCACGGGTGACAGCCGCAGGGCAGGTGATACGTCAAAGAAATCTGATGCATCAAAGGAGCAGACTTTTGTGGTCAACACCAACACTCACAGATTCCACAATCCGTCCGCAGCAGTGCCAAGGACACGAAAGCTTCCAACAAAGAGACGCTCCGGTGCCCACGCCAGGAGCTGATCGACCAGGGCTATGAGCCTTGTCAGAGGTGCAGGCCGTAGCTGCCTGCTGCGGCAGAAGTAGACACAGGATGTCTACCAGGGCTAAATACGATATTTCTCACTTTGTGTCGTGTTAAATGCCGCCGGATTTGTGTATCTTGAGAGTGAAAGGAGGAAATTTCGTGGATCAGAAAAAACGGGCCGCTTCTTTAAAGAGCTGCGCAATGAAAAGGATGGACACAAGAGCAGTTGGCCGAAAAGCTGAATGTGTCGGGAAGAACCATATCGAGATGGGAAACTGGAAACAACATGCCTGATTTAGACATGCTGATTGAAATGACCGACTTCTATGACGTGGATATCAGGGAACTGATTGATGGAGAAAAGGAAAAGTGAGAAGATGAATAAAGACATGGAAGAAACCGTATTAAAAGTAGCTGACTACAGTAATGAAGAAAAGAACCGATTGATGAAAAAACTGCACTATTTTTCCTGGGCAGGGGTTATCACATTTATTGTTTTTTCTCGTGCTGGATGCCATGGACTTAGCAGACAGTGGGCTAACGGAACACATCGCCTCCCTCTGCCTGGGATTTTCTTTTGGCATGCTGATCGTAGCGGTCCTCTACACGAGCCGTCATATCTATAAGTTCAGAGCATTTAAGAAAAGGGTATTTCAACAGAAGTAGAGAATGAACAGGACACCGTTAAGGTGTCCTGTTGTGTTCTCGCCTTTCAGGGGATCATTCAAATTGCCCCCTGACTATCGGTATGCCGTTTCTGACCATGATACGCCCCATTGCCACGACCGTGTCAATCTGCAGATTTTCCCTCAAGATGCATAGATCGGCATCAAAGCCCCTCCGCTATCCGGCCTTTTTCTGCAGGCCCAATACCCTTGCCGGATTGGCTGTAATAGCTTTGATGGCAGTTTCTAAAGGAATGTTCTCTCGTTCTGTGCATTCCCGCACTTCTTTTATAAAGGGAACTGGACTGACCCATGCCGATTCCAGGAACTGACCATGTTCATCGAATAATGGCAGGCTGCCCTGGCCGTCGGAGGAAATTGTAAATGAATCGCTGTCTGCGCCTTCTTCTAATAAGCGTTTTATGCCTTTGCTCACACGGACTTCATCGGAAACGGTTTCCCAGTAGTCGATATCTTCATTGCCTGTAAAGTCGATGACTCCGCCCAGTTTGGCATATTCTATTGCCCTTTCAAAAGTGCGGCATTGCGGTTCACATGGGTGGGCAGAAACTGTGAGGGTGGAATTTCCGTCTCTTGGACTACCCGTTCGATAAGATTCATATAACGGCTGCCATCTCCCAGATGAACATTGACGATGCCCGCTTTGCCGGAAAGAATTCCTCCGACTCGTGCGTCGGCGCAGACTCTGGCAAATTCATCAAAAGTAGGCTGCGATGATCTGTGATCTGAAATAGCGATCTCTCCTACGCCGATGATTTCGTCAATCATCATGATGTCCTCCGTCACATTGCCCAGCAGAGTGTGAACAGGAATCTGATAACTGCCCGTGTATGCGTAAGCGGATAGACCCTGCTCTCTTAGACTTTTCACTTTGCAATCAGGGGACGCCATGCTGCGGCCGACTCCGTCGGTTCCCAGACAGCCGACTACCGTAGTGACACCGTGTTTGGTAAGATCCGACAAGGCAGCTTCTGGTGTCCTGTTGGCGAACCCGCCTTCGCCGCCGCCGCCCAGGATGTGCACATGGGAATCAATGAAACCTGGGAGGAGCAGCAAGCCTGTTCCATCGATGATTTCCACGCCCAGATCGGAAGGGAGTTTGATGTTCTCACCAATTTTGCAGATTTTGCCCCCGGCGATAAATACATCTCTTACACCTAAATATTCCGGGCTGTATAGTTTGATATTTTTAATCAGCTTCATATTCTTTTCCTTCGCTAAAATCCGATGACACTGGCAATAATCATGGTGGCAATGGACATGATGACTAGTACGCCTAAATACTTCCACATAAACTTAATCCACTGCGACCAGTCGATTCTTGCCACAGCCAGTGCGCCCATGAGACATCCGGAAGTGGGAACGATGATATTGGTCAGACCGTCGCCCAGCTGGAAGCCCAAACCGCAGTCTGTCTGGTTACGTCGAGCAAATCTGCCAATGGCGCCATGATCGGCATGGTAATTGCGGCCTGGCCGGAGCCGGATACGACAAAGAAATTGAAAACTGCCTGGAATAGGTACATCAGCACTGCCGCAAAGGTTCCCGATACACCGACAAAAGCCTCGGAGATACCGTGTAGGATGGTGTTAAGTACGGTTGGAGCGGCAGGATCAGAACCGCCGAGTACCAGCATGATTCCTTGGGCCATACCGACAATCAGCGCGGCGCCTACCAGATCGGCCGCACCCTGTTTAAAGGAAGAAGCGATGTCGTTGAGTTTCATACCGTTGAGTTTGAAAATAACGCCAATGATACCGGAGACCAGACCCATGATGAAGAATTGTGTGGAGATTTCAGGAATATAGTATCCTTCTTTTAGTACGCCCCAGATAACCCAGATGATGCCCGCTGCCATGGTCAGGAGAACCAAAGTGTGTCCAGTCTTAAATTTTTCTGTCTTGTCGATCGGCGTATTTGTCTCTAGGTCATTTCTGAAATATGCGTCAGATACATAGGAAATAGACGATAGAGGATTTTTTTTTTAACTTTGTTGGCGTGGAACAGCATCATAGCCATTCCCGTACCAGTAAAGATAATCCAAAGAACGACTCTGAATGTAGCGCCAGAAAGGACGGGAACGCCTGCCACACCTTGGGCGATGGCAACAGAAAATGGATTCATCCACGATGTGCCAAAAAGCCAATCTGGGTAAGCCACGTAAGTAATCAACACGCCGGTGACTGCGTCGTAGCCCATGGCGATTACCATTGGCACTAAGAGCATGGCGAAAGGAATTGACTCTTCACCCATACCCCCAGATTGCACCGCCTAGAAAAAAAGATGAATAAAACTGGCAGTAAGAACTTTCTTTTCCATTGCCTTTGCGAATCATGCCCATGATTCCGGCTTCGACTGCGCCGGTTCTCATGATAATGCCAAATGCGCCGCCGCAGACCAAAATGATTGCGAATGACGCCGATAGCAGAACCCCATTTGTCGCCGCTGACCATGCCTTCAAACAAATAGTTTAAAAGACCTACGCCGCCGCCAGCTTCAAAAGAGGCCAACGCCTTTTTTCAAAGGTTCTCCGTTGGCATCCAGCACATATTGGAAGCTGTTGTCTTTGATGACTGTTCTGGTAGACTCGGCCCCGTCAATCATATATAGGAAACCTCCTGGGTTTCGTACATGCCCTGGGGAATGAGATAAGTGAGCAGAGCAGCAAAGCATACGACGAAAAATAATGACATAGGTGTCAGGAACCTTAAACCCTTTGTTTTAAGGTTTCCAGGGTTTCACCTTTTTTCTTTTTACTCATGGTGAGTACCTCCTTAATATATTTTGTATCGCAGTGGATACTCTACATATAGCAAGGGACGTGCCAATCAAAAAATCCTCTAATTTACACCTTCTCGCTGACAGAGATGTAAATACAGGATTTATATGGGATTGATTTTGGATGAAATTTGGCTTTACTGCTGATTTTAATTGCTGTCGAAATCGAGTATAAACAGGCAAAAAAGCCTTTTTCGGTCAGGGTCAGGCCGTATTTTCCTGGTGATTTGCAATGAGATTTTTTGGAAAGCAGGGTTGAAATACCTTTTTCTAATCTTGTACTCGAAACATGGTGGGCATGTTCTTTTCAGAAAGCGTAAAATGCTGCCGCGGCCTGCGATATCGCCTTCAAGTTGATTTCCCAAATAGCAGAAAGGACCAGCAGAGCTATCTCGTCCATGTGAAGTGCAGGCGCGCAAGCAGATATTGGCCGCGGGCATTCAAAACTGTCAGCGGGCAAATCTTCTTTTGTAATTACATCTCTCTCACTTACTGCAAAAGCGAATTTGATGACATTGAGCAGTTCCCTGATATTTCCCGGCCAGTCGTGTCCCATGAGAATTTCCGCTGACTTCATGGTCGATGGGTTTTCGAGAGAGGTAAAAACTCGCCAATGGCGCGCACCAACAGGGAATATCTGTTTTTTCGTTCTTTCAAAAGAGGGCAGATGAATGTATCCTTCGCGAAGACGGTAATAAGATCCATGCGGAAGGTTTCTCATAAATCATCTGCTTTAGGTCTCGATTTGTTGCAGCGATGATTCATTTTTCGATGGGAATGATCCGGTCTCCGCCTATTTGCCATGATTTCCCGTTCTTCGATGACGCAGCACTTTGCCTGCATCTTTGCATGGAGATATCCCCCAATCGTCGAGAAAGATCGTACCGCCGTTGGCCTGCTGAAATAATCCCACTTTGCCGCCCTTTTGCACCGGTAAAAGACCCTTCCTCATAACCGAACAGTTTCAAAAGATTCCAAAAGATGGTCAGCAGGGCAGAAAAGTTGATCGCCACAAAAGGCTGGCGCACCCGCTGCCGTTTAATGGAAGCGTTGGCAAAGAGCTCTTTGCCAGTACCGTTATCTCCCGATCAAAACGGTCAGATCAGTTCTGGCAATTTTTCACGAGATATGACCTTGGTCTTGAATGTTTTCACTTTCTCCGATAATGTCATCAAAACGATATTTGGCGTAGTATCCGGTTCCAATCAGTTCTCTGCGCACGGTCTTCATCATCACTTTGCTGGCCTCATCGGCGATGTTGGATACTCTCTTGGCAAAATCTAAAATGTTGGTTAGATAAATTGGCGTAGTCTTGGGTTTTTGCTCTAAGACGCCATATAATGAGACATGATTTTGACCACGGTGGGAAAGTCCATAACTTTCTGGTGCCGTTGCGGACTGCATCGATGCCGGGCGGCACTTTGTCGACCCTCCAGGGGTTATGGCGATTGAAATGTGTCTTTGGGACAGACTGACAGCCTGGATAATAAGGCACTAGATGTAAAAAAAAAGTCAAAACCGATGTCTTTAAATGATCGATACTTTCTAAAGCGCTGACAGGAGAATCATTGACTAGCAGAATTCTTTGATTGCGCGGCAGGGGAGAATGGTATCAAGCTGGTTGTTAAACATGGTTCTGTTGGTAATGATGTGCTCGCTGATGAGAGTGGACGGAAACCGGCCTTTAAGAATCATCATAAACCTCCTGACTGGAAAACACGGAGAAATAATTGCCCTCAGGCTTGTCTTTTTGTCTTTATAGAAAAAGAAAGGAATGATGGGAACTTCCACGGAAGAAACCCCGCAGCTGCTCTAATAATGCGTTTTCTGTAGAACGGCTTCCACAGATTAAAAGCAGCGGCCTCGTAATTTAAATTGTAATTCATAGTATCTCCTTCATTTGACTGTGCTCACTGTTCTTCTATATTATCAACATCATAGCATATCTGCCGTCGTTTGTAATCCTTCAAACAAAAAAAAGAAGAGACTGTCGCTACCAGCAGATTTCTTCATCTACCGTGACACCCCCTCAATAATTAACAAGTACCTGTTAGCTTTAGCCAAAAAAGACGCTTGTATCAAGGGCCCTCCAGCAGGAATAAAGGAGCAGGCACGATAGCGCCGGGGACGCAGCCATCATTTCAACTT
>VOFI01001923.1_pt1 | contig 17786 bp, 21 predicted proteins | sample 5384131 | NCBI WGS metagenome assembly VOFI01 (sample SAMN12384728, study PRJNA508395) | human gut metagenome | isolation source: healthy gut H | host: Homo sapiens
AGGTTTCAACGTGACAACACGTGGTCAGAACAACGACTTCCTGACCAACGTAACTTCAGGTACACGTGCCTTAAGCTGGCAGGATAATACAACAGCTTATTCATTCCTGTCTTTCTTCGGTCGTGCGGAATATAATTACGATGACCGTTATTATGTGGAGCTTGGTCTACGTACTGATGCCTCTTCACGTTTCGGTAAGGATCACCGTTGGGGTAAGTTTTGGTCAGTAGGTCTGATGTGGAATGCCAAGAAAGAGCGTTTCTTGCAAAAATACGACTGGCTGCACAATGCACAAGTATCGTTCAGTACAGGTACGTCAGGTAATTCTGAAATTCCAAACTTCGACCATCTGGCACTGGCCAGCGGTGGTTGGATTTACATGGATGCGGCCCGTATCGCTCCACAACAGAAAGGAAATGAAAAATTAAGCTGGGAGACAACCTGGACCACGAACTTAGGATTTCATTTTGGGATTCTTCGAGCGTTTCAATGTAGATTTGGAACTCTACCACAAGCGTACCAGTGACATGCTGATGGAAGTGCCACAGTCTTATTCTGAAGGAAACAACGGTTTCCGTTGGGACAACATCGGTGTGATGACCAACATGGGTGTGGAACTGGCCATCAATGCAGACGTATTGCGTCTGAGGGATTTTGTTTGGAATCTCAGTGCCAATGTATCCTATAACAAGAATGAAATCAAGGAACTGTATAACGGTGTACAGGAATACGAATTGCCCAACACTTCCACCAAATGGGTGGTTGGTCGTCCGCTGGGAGAATTCTACATCAACCGCTATGCCGGTGTGAACCCTGCAAACGGTGATCCTCTGTGGTATGACAAAGAGGGTAACCTTTACCACCGAATTCAGAGAATCGGACAAGGTGATGGTGGGTAAGAAGATGCCTCTTTCCTGCGTTTGAAGAATTTAATGATCAGCTATACATTCCCGCAAGAATGGATGAAAAAGACGAATTTTTTCACTAACGCACGTATCTATGCACAAGGTCAGAACCTGCTTACATTTACCAAATTCAGCGGACTTGACCCGGAAGCATTTACTAACATGTATCAGGCACAATATCCCATGTCGCGCCAATACTCGTTCGGTTTGGAACTCTCTTTCTAATATTTTTAATTAACGAATCAACGAAAAATGAAAAATATAAAAATATATCTGCTCATGGCCACTCTGGTATTCAGCACCACTGCTTGTCTGGACAAGTATCCGGATGATATGGTGCCTGCCGACAAGGCCATCACCACTGTGGATGAAGTAGACCAGGCCATAATTGGTATCTACGCTTCCTGGCTGAACGGAGCGTTATACAGTGGCTATCTGACCCTACTGCCGGATATCCAGGCGGATTTGGCTTATGCCGTGAACGGCTACTCCAACCAGTTTGGTAATACATGGCGCTGGAATATTCTGGCTACAGGCCGAATATGAATCGGTATATGCCGGACTCTACAACGTTATTACCCGCTGTAACTTTATGCTGGACAACGTAGACCGAGTACGTCAGAATACTACTAATGACGATGACTTGGATCGTCTGGACCAATACTGCGGAGAAGCATACTTTGCCCGCGCACTGGCTTATTCAGAATTGATTAAACTCTTCTGCAAGGCTTACGACCCGGCTACAGCAGCCAACGAACTGGGTGTGGTACTGAAGTCGCACTACGACGGTAACGAACCTACTATCCGTTCATCACTGGAAGCCTCTTATCAGTTTGTTCTGGATGATTTGGAAAGAGCAGCCGAGTACTTGAAGCTGGAAGATGATTTCGATGGAGTTCTTTACAGCACACCTTACTTCTGTGAATACACCATTTATGCACTTCGTGCACGTGTGGCTCTCTACATGCAGAACTGGAAAGACGCTGAGAAATACGCTTCCAAGGTGATTGACAGCAAATACTACAAACTGTCCAATGTGAACGATATGATAACCAGCTCACAGAACGCTTATCAGTATATGTGGTCGAATGACGAAAGTACCGAGATTATCTGGAAAGTGGGTATGACAATCAGCAGCTACGGCGGCGCTTTAGGTCAGATCTTCTTCAACTACGATTTCCAAAGCTTTAAGCCTGACTATGTACCGGCAACTTGGGTACTGAACCTCTATTCTGAACAAGACCTGCGTTTTGCAGCCAACTTCGTGACACAGCCTACCGGTTATCCGCACGGACTGCAGTGGCCATTGGTAGCCAAATATTTCGGAAATGAATCTTTCATAGCTCAGAATATGTTGCATATATGTATGCCGAAAGTATTCCGTCTGTCAGAGCAATACCTGATTCGTGCAGAAGCCCGCGCCAATCAGAAGAATTACAGCGGTCCAGCAAAGACCTCAGCGATTTACGTCGTGCCCGCTTTCAAGGCGGTAACGGAAGTATCTCGGTCAGCGAACAAAACTGGCTGGAAATTATCGAAGAAGAACGTGTGCGCGAATTGTATATGGAAGGCTTCCGCCTGCAAGACCTGAAACGCTGGCACAAAGGCTTCGAACGCAAACCGCAGGAACAATCACTGACCAACGGTAGTTCGCTGAAGATTGAAGCGGATGACGTACGCTTTGTATGGCCCATTCCGAAACACGAACTGGAATCACCGGGTAGCCAGATTCAGCCTAACGAGAGCAATAAATAAGAATAGATTCATCATTTATAAAGCATAAGTATAACAATGAGAAAGATAAATTACGGACTGATGAGCATGCTGGCACTGCTGATGTGCGCCATCACCAGTTGCGGCGATGCAGAGCGTCCCAGCTATGACGGTCCAAACTATATCCTGTTCTCGGATACGCTCACTGTACTGGCTGTACAGAACAACGAAGAAAGTCTTCGATATTCCTGTAGCCGCTACAGAAGCCTGTAGCTATGACCGCACGGTAGCCGTAGAGGTTATAGACCAAAAGAGCAACGCCATTGAGGGAAAACACTACACTATTGAATCAAACACCATTACCATCAAGGCCGGTGAACGGGCTGCCAACGTACGCATCCGCGGTAATTACGATGCCATTGCAGCTACCGACTCGCTGGGTCTCACCCTGCGTTTGCTCACGCAGCAAGCTGACCAATGGGATTTGTATGAAAAGAACTATGAAGCCAAGGTTATCCTACAGAAATGCTGTCCGTTCGACATCAATCTTTTCAACGGATATGCCGTGCTGACTTCTACGTATATGCAGGAATTTATGCCCAACGTAGATAACCGTCTGATCAAGGCAATCATCGACTCCGAAGAAGAAAATACCATTATCATGAAGGACTTCTTCTACGATGGCTACGATGTGAAAATCCGTTTCACGACAAACGACATCCTGAATCCGCTGATTGAAATGGATGAACAGACCTTTGCCTCTACAGCCGAAGCTTTCGGTACCAACTACGGCGATGGTTATCTTCACCTTTATCAGCCTAGCAGCGGTGTATCTTACTACAGTACCTGCGAACAGTTCATCTTCCAGTACTTCACACTGTATGTACCGGGCATGGCTGGCAACAATGTAGTAGGAACTTTTGCTAACGCCATTGAATGGATAAGCAACGATGAAGCCAAGAGGCTGTATCTGGAAGGCAGCATGCAGGTATCTGAAACGGTGAAAACTGATTTTGAAAAGAAATAATTTACTAGAAACAAAAAACATAGAATAAGATGAAAAAGAACAAATTTACGTTGGGATGGTTTTTCATCAGTCTGCTGATGGCTTTTTGCCGTAACAGCTTGCGACGACGAGGATGACAACGTAGCAACTGTAACCTTCCCTGAAAAGCAAACAATTGGCGGTGCAGCCAGTGAGACTAAAAGCTTGACATTTGATGCTGTAGCCGATTGGACGCTGACTTCCTCCAGCACATGGTGTTATTTTATTACGGAAGAAACTCCGGCTGCCAAAGCTGCAGAGGGTGTGAAGGAATATTCCATCTCGGGCAAGGCTGGTAAACAAACCGTAACCATTGGTATCTCTGACGAAGGTCAGGACTATGATAATACAACCGTTGCTTCCATTACCATCAGTATGAACGGACAGGAAGCTGTGTTGGCCGAAGTAACCCGTAATGCAACCGGACGTACGTTGAAACTCTATAAAAAAGGTGAAGGCGATGCCTGGGTAAGAAATAGATAAAGACGAAGCTATCGAAGCCGGTTATAGCAATTATATCACTTATAAAAGCTGTAGCCAACTTCCCCTTTGCAGCAACCAACCGTCCGGAATGGCTGGATATTGAAGGAGGAGCACTTGTAGGTGCAGCCAACAAAGAAGTGGAATTCGGTATCAAAGTAGTGGATGGCCATCCTGAATTCAGCAAGTATGAACAGACAGGCAACATCAACTTCCAGGATGAAGAAGGAAAGAGCATTTTTACTTATCCGGTAAATTACAAAGGTATGAATCCGGAAGCCATGAGTTACACAGGTCCTAGCCAATGGAACTGGAATGTTTCATTGGATGGTCATACCTTTACGCAAACCAGCACCGGTGTATCGGGTACAGAAGAATCAACCAGCGAATATCGAAACTTTGTAGAATACAAAGTTACTGCTCTGAATGATGATTTCGAGCCTATTTTTGTAGAAAAATATCAGGAAGGTAGTTATAAAGTCAGCACTGATTCAGAAGATGAGGTAGACTGGATGCATATGAAGAAGTATGATAACGGAAAAGTTCGTATCACAGTAGATGAAAGTAGCGAAGAACGTACGGGCTATGTATTCGTATTCCCAAAAGCTCTGTATGAAAAGATTGCAGAAGATGCATTCGGAGATAATGGTCTATTTGAAATGAATCCGGAAACGGGTACTCAAGAACTGAAATATGCCTATACAGAAAACAATCTGTTGATGAACTTTGTCACAAAAGGACAAGAAAGAGCAGGGTACTGAAGAGGAAGAAGCTTTCAAAGTTACCTACTATGATGCAATGTGGAATCCAGTAGAAGCTGAATTAACGAAAGTGACTGAAGAGGATTTGGTACAAAACTATAAGACGGAACTTATCTATTCCATGCCGCTGCCAGATACTAAAAGGGGATTCAGCTGCGATGTATTAATGGAAGGTGAAAACGGAAGTGACTGGTCTTTGAAGTACTCAAGGAGGAGATAAATTTGAAGACTCTGATGAGCACAGTATTACTTGTGAGGATGGTAAGATACTGACCATCTATTTTGCAAATGCATACACTTTGGAACAGGAAATCCACATTATTATCAAAGACCAAAATAGGGAAAACAAGAAAGTATTGATTATAACACCTAAACAATAATCTGAGTGATAATGAAACTAAATAAATTATTCCACTTCATTCCCTTTGTCATTGGGCTCTTACTGATGACAACGGTATTCACCGGTTGCTCCGATGACGATGATGAATTGCAGCAGACTGCCTTCGGCTATGTGCAGTTCAAAATCTATAAGAGTGCATCGGCTGCTACCAAGGGAGCAGAAACGAGAGGCACCGACATGCTGGATAAGCTGGACGATGCCAAGAAAATCAAGGTGGTGATGCTCTACAACGGAAACACCATTGAACAAACCTTGATGCTCAACAGCTATAATGCTGACAATGCTGAATTTGGTCTGCGCAGTGACAAGCTGGAACTGCTGGCAGGCAGCTACAAACTGATTGGCTACTATCTGTATGACAAACTGAACAAGCAGATTTATGCCGGTACACCCAGTAACTATCAATTCAGTGTAGTGGCTGGCGGACTTAAAGAACAAGAGTTGTTTGTCGATGCAGTAGCCCGCGGGTTGGTCAACTTCAAGCTGGTCAAACACGGCCTGCCGGAAACCGAAGCTGCATCTCGCGCCAACAGTGGCTATGAAGATTACCCGTTCGCTAATATCAAGGGTATCAATATTACGGTAAAGAACCTCTTTACGCAAGAAGTGACTACCATTGAAAAAGTACAGGTGAAGTATGTGGAAAATCTGAAAGACAGTTATGCGCTCTGCGACACAACCGTATGGTTGAAAGCAGGTAGCTATCAGATTAGTTCCTATTCTACTTACTCTGACAAGAAATGTGAAACCAGCAAATTGCTGGAAATAGCTACCGTACCTACTTCAGAAACCTTCTTTGTGAAAGATAACGAAGAATCAGAAGCCACAGTACCTATCAGTTGGCTGCAACGGCTGAATATTTGAAGGACTACATGGCTCTGAAAGAAATTTGGGAGGCTTTGGACGGTCCTAACTGGAAATACTACGGTGAAGCTGCACCTATGGGCTGTAACTGGAATTTTGACAAGGAAATCGATATGTGGGGTTACCAGCCGGGAGTACAGTTGCTGGACAACGGCCGGGTAGCATCGATCGTAATTTCGGGCTTCGGCGCTAACGGCATAGTGCCCGATGCCATCGGCCAGCTGACCGAGTTGCGCATCCTGAACTTGGGTGCACACGACGAACTGGTGGGCGGACACCTGTTCAAGGACGTAAACAACATGACGCAAGAGCAACGCCTGAAAATCCGCATGGACTACGAGCAGAAGTTCTTGTATCGTGACGTACGCGAAGGTTTGTCCGACATTCTGATTGACGGTATCAACGCCAATCCCAACTTCAAGCCTATCGTGAAAAGCAACCGCATCGACAAAGAAAGACGTGCAGTTTGGAAATCTGCCAACAAGATTACCGGTATCTCCAAGGCTCTGATGCGCTGTACTAAGCTGGAGAACTTCTTCATCGCCAATTCTCCGATTGTGGCGGATAACTTCTGCACGAAACTGGTGGATGATGCCAGTCTATCGGCTTACCGCGAAGCATTTGAAGAAGAGGAGGAAGAATGGAGCTGGAACAACTTCACCATGCTTACCGACATGGAGATTTACAACTGCAAGGAGCTGACTACCCTTCCGATGAATATATTGGCGGAACTGCCTGAACTCCAAATGCTGAATGTGGCCTGCAACCAAAAAATTCCAGGCGATGTGCTGTTGGAAAACTGGAATGACTTCATCGACGGTAAGAGCGGTGACAAGAAAATTCAGGTATTGTACCTGGGCTACAACAAACATGACAGCCGTACCCCCGAACACGACCAGCTGAAAGATGGTGAAACTGGGCTCGACGTGACAAGCAATGAGATAAAGTACCGTACATGCTTTCGGTAAGGAAATCAACCTGTCCAAGGTCTATCTGGACTACAACCAGATTGACAAGATAGAAGATGTGGACGGATATTACTGCGGATACTATGACATGGAATCTTTCACCTGCTCGTACAACCAGTTGAAAGAGGTACCCAATATCTTCAACGCCGCTTCCAAATATACCATCGGTTCGGTGAACTTCTCGCACAACCAGATTACGGGTCTTGAGGACGGAGATAGCCACCGCGGTATCAATACCAGCAACGGACCCTTTCGTACAATCACCTGACCGAGTTCCCCGGTACATTGATTAAGAAAGGTTCTCCGCTAACCGTACTGATTATGAGTGGCAACGGTATGACCACCATCAAGAAAGGAGACCTGGTGGGAAAGAACTCATACCTGCTGACCAGTCTGGACTTCCAGTTCAACAAACTGAAAGAGATACCTTTCGAGGATTTCCTTCCTGAGAACATGCCCTATGTCTATGGTATAGAATTCAGCTACAACCAGTTCTCCCAATTCCCGGTAGCTCCGTTGAACTGCAGCAGCCTGACGGTATTCGGTATCCGCCACCAGCGTGACGAAAGCGGATTACGCTGTCTTAGCCAATGGCCGGAAGGGCTTTACAAGTGTCCCAGCCTGTCGGCATTCTTCATCGGCTCAAACGACTTGCGCAAGATTGAAGATACCATATCACCCTATATCCGCATCTTTGAAATCAAGGACAACCCGAACATTTCAATCGACCTGACTACCGTGTGTCCCTATATACAAGCCGGACAATACCAGCTTATCTACGATAAGACACAAAACATCCAGGGGTGTGATATTTTATTAGAATAAATGAAATAAAAAAGAAAATGAAACAGTTACTTAAAATAGCATTAGGATTGGTGCTCTGTCTGGGAGGGTTCACCGCTTGCGACGACGACGAAAATGTTGCTGTCAGCGGATTCAGCCTAAGCAAGACCGAAATAGCCGCCAATGCAGAAGGAGGAAAGGAGATAGTCACCATTAGTTCGGAAGGAGAGTGGGTAGCTAAATCATCTGAGCCGTGGCTAAGCATTTCACCGGCCAACGGATTCGGAAATACAGAATGTGTAATAACTATAGACCAGGCTTTACAAAATGATGTGCGTGAAGCAGAAATCTGTTTCATGCCTAAGGGACAAAGTCCGCAAACTGTTACTGTCACCCAGTTGGGATACGGAAAAATGATTCATGTAAAGGAAGCTGATGTGAAGATAAAGGCTTCCGATGTGCTGGAGAAACGTTACTTTGAAGCCATCATCACGGCAAACGTCTCTTTCAAGATAACCTATGAATGGTTGACGGAAAATGAAGAAGGCGCAAAACTGGAAGACTGGATTTACGTAGATAAGAAGAACGAGCCGTCATTCAACATAGAAAGTGCACGCCCTCAAAGCTACAAGGTACGCTTTGAATGGAACATGAACCCGGAATGGATAGAACGTCAGGCCAGAGTCAACTTCCAGCCCATTCTGGAAGACGGAGGAAACCCTGATGACGTGACTGTCACTCCCATCCTGATTACCCAAGAGGCATCGCCCGAAATTACCGATGACCGCGCAGGCGACTCGCTGGCCATCCTGACCATTTGCGAACGTATGGCATCAGGTATCAGCATTAACTCCAGTGAGAATATGATATACTGGGAAAACGTGAAGCTGTGGGAACGCAATGCCGAAGGCTTGCCCGCACCGGAAGCCGTGGGACGGGTACGTGCTGTGAATTTCGGTACCGTGGGAACGAAGGAATCACTCCCGCAGGAAGTGAAGTACCTGAAATACCTGGAAACATTTCAAGTATATGGTAACGAAAACACTATGCTGCTGAACATTGAGTTGGGTAGCGACATCTGTGAGCTGAAATACCTGAAGAACCTTCAAATTGGCGGCTACGGATTGGTAGCCCTGCCCAAAGACTTCTCAAGACTGGGCAGCTCACTGGAAGTACTCGACTTGAGTGCCAACAACTTTACCCGTGTGCCCGAAGTGCTAAACAAAAATGATTTCAAAAAACTGAAAAGCTTGAAATTCAACGGTAACCGTCGTTGGACAGTAAACAGTCTGAAAGATTCGCAATATGACAAGGACACCGAATTGGGCTTCCACATCAACATGAACGAAAACCCCACTGAAATAGATCAGTTGTTCTTGTGGGAGAATTTGGAAGAGTTGGTATTGTCTTATAACTATCTGGAAGGCACACTGCCTACTTACGAAGGACGACCCGGATGGCAAGAAGAAGACCTGAAGCAATATGGCGATACGCTAAACTATCTGCGTGAACATCCGGAAATTCCAAAGATTCTGCCGAACATGAAGAGGCTTTCTCTTAATCTGAACTATTTCACCGGAGAACTGCCAAAATGGTTGCTCTATCACCCCGAAACTGATGGAATGGTTTCCTGAAGTACTGATTTTCAACCAGCAGGAGATGGGCTACGACTCTCAAGGTGCACCGGTAAAATTCAGTAACGTACCTACCAACTTTGAATATTACTTGAAGCATTCCCACTCTACCGAAACAAGTACGAGGTGGAAGGCGATGAAGAAATTACAGACCCCGAAGAATAAAAGAAATAACCTATGAAGAAAGTATATATTTATGCATTAGCATGCGCTCTATCGGTCATTTCTTGTCAGGACAATGAGTGGGTGGCAGACAATGCCACCTCTCAGGTTCCTGAACTTGAAATTCCCATGGGAGCTGCTGACGGCGAACTGCTTATCAAGTTCGTCCCTGAAATGAGTGATATTCTGGACCAGACGTTGACGCGTGCTGGTGGGGTATCCACCCGGTCGGGTATTCCTTCGACCGATGAGGTGCTCAACATTCTGGGTGCCTATCACTTTGAAAGAGTGTTCCCGGTAGATCCTAAAACTGAAAAACGTACCCGTGAAGCAGGTATGCACTTGTGGTATATCGTTCGCTTTGACAAAGACACCGACTTGAAAGAAGCTGCCCGGAAACTCAGAAAGCTGGGTGAAATCTCCAAGATTCAAAGTAACCCTACCATTCAACGTGCCTACGACCCGAAGAAAAAACCTCTGTATCTTTCGGCTAACGATTTGCAACATGTGACCCGAACCAGCGAAGGACTAACCTTCAATGACCCGGGACTGAAACACCAATGGCATTACCAGAATACAGGTGATTATGATTTTGAAAAAAAGGGACGTGCCGAAGCCTTTCCCGGTGCAGACGTAAATTGCGGCGAAGCCTGGAAACTTTGTAAAGGAGACCCATCCATCATTGTAGCAGTACTCGATGAAGGTGTAATGTGGAACCACCCGATTTGATTGGCAACATGTGGACCAATGAGGCCGAAGAAGTCGGTTTTCTACTGAAGACAAGGACGGAAATGGCTATAAAGGCGACCGCTACGGCTATAACTTTGTGAAGAATACCGGAATAATCAGTTGGACATCTGCAGAAGATACCGGTCACGGTACTCACGTAGCAGGAACCATTGCAGCAGTAAATAACAACAACGAAGGCGTAGGAGGTATTGCTGGTGGTGACGGAACAGAAAATTCAGGAGTTAAGATTATGACCTGCCAACTGTTCGACGGTACGTATGGATGTACCTTGGCAGCCGAAGCAAAAGCCATCAAGTATGCTGCTGACAATGGTGCTGTGATTCTGCAGTGTAGCTGGGGTTACAACTCACCGGATGCTAACGAGGCGTTGGGCTATACTCCCGGACCGAAAGACGAGCAGGACTGGGTAAACCAGTATCCGTTGGAAAAGGAAGCACTGGATTACTTCATCCACAATGCCGGTTCACCCAACGGAGTGATAGACGGTGGTTTGGCTATCTTTGCTTCAGGTAACGAATATGCGCCTTCTTCTTCATTCCCTGCAGGCTATTCGAAATGCATTTCTGTCAGCGCCATTGCTGCCGACTATACTCCGTCTAGCTATACCAACTATGGTGAAGAGATTACTCTTTGTGCACCAGGCGGTGACGGCGATTACTACGGCACGCCAGGAGTATCCGACGACCAGTTTGCCTGGGAAGGGAAAACGCAAGGTCTGATACTCTCTACAGGTATCAAGAACGGACAACCGTACTATGCCTATATGGAAGGTACTTCCATGGCTTGTCCCCACGTATCGGGTGTAGCAGCCCTGGGTCTGTCGTATGCAGTGAAAGAGCGTCGCCATTTCAAGGCAGCGGAGTTCATTGAACTGATGAAAGAAACTGCCAATGACCAGTTCTATAACTTCTACGATGAAAAAGGGGAAAAACTGTATTATTACAATCACACAACTTTTGGTGCTCCTCAACTTTGATGAATCTGGTAGAGCGTAAAGGAAAAATGGGTAGGCTGGTAGATGCCGGTGCATTGCTCAAGGCTATTGGTAATCACGGTTCAGACATGATTGTGCCAAATGTATATCTGGCAACGGGAAAAAGTACATCTATTGATCTGGCCCGTTATTTTATAGATGGAGAAAGCCTGAGCTACAGTTGTACCGTTGCCGATGAAAATATCGCAACTATAAGTGTAGACAAGACAATATTGACTGTAAATGGCGTTGCAGACGGTAGTACGACTGTGACTATCCAGGCTGGCAGTAAATCACAGACAATAACCATTACTGTTCGTAAAAATGCTGGTGAGAATGGCTGGTTATAATTGAGAGATTAAATAGACATGAAGAAACGACAGTTGATGATACTGACACTCTTTGTGAGCGGGTTAACCGGTTCCATTCCTGTAATAAAAGCGCAGGAATGGCGGTTAATGTCCCGTGAGGAGATAGAAGCCAAGGTACATCCAGTTTTGTTGGAGCAAGCCGGGGAGTTTCTTCATTTTGATACGTGCCGCCTGTCGGTAGGTACTCTAAATGAAAAAGTCAGCCCAAAACCGTATACTTCCGTTTTCAGAATGTAAGTCAGCAAACCATTACGTTGAACAAAGTTACTACTACGTGTGGTTGTACTGCTGCCGGATTCAGCAAAAAGCCATTGGCGCCCAATGAGGAAAGTATTATTAGTCTGACTTTTCATCCCAAGAACAGACCAGGCACAATTGATGCAGAAGCATTGGTATATGCCGATCTGTCCGATTTTTTCACCTGTGGCACGATTGTCACTATGCGGCTATGTCAGTTCGTCTGATGAATGGAAGCACCTGCCTCAAAATATGGGACATCTGCGGCTTACACGCAAGCAGGTGTCATTCAGCAGAGCAGGAAAGACAACCATTGAGCGCATAGCATGTGCCAATAGTGGAGACCATCCGCTCAAACTGAATGCTTTACTGCTACCTTCATGCCTAAAATTCTATACCGAGCCTGCGGTACTTGCTCCCGGACAGGAAGGTGATCTTGTGATAACACTTGATAAGGCAAAATTGCCCAGCTTCCATACTGAGGAGAAACATCTTTCTCTCATTATAGATGGTGTGATAGGCAAACCTTCGGAAAAAACGATAGAAGTAATTATTAAAAACTAAAAAAATAAAAACAAGAAATATGAAAACCTTATTCAGAATAATGACGCTTTTCTTGACGCTTTTCTGTTTCGCAGGCTGTGACGATGACGAGGAAGTACTGGCCACATTGGACGTTACAGCCGCTAATCTGGACGGGACCTGCCGAAGTTAGTGGAATGGAACGGCAAGAAGGCAGTTATTGCTACATTACATTCAGCCGCAAGGATAAGACTTATAAAATGTATGATAAGTTTAGCAGTATGTACTCTAATCTCAAGACGGGTAGTTTTGAAATTGAGAAAGAAAAGGATTTAGGCTATATCATTAGTGGGAACTATGATTTCGGCAATGGTGAATGGGCTAATTCCTATATCGTAACCAATCTTTTGGCCACTTCCATGATTTGGACTATAAAAGATACTCCATCAGATGTACAAAAATTTGAACGCTGTGATAAGGTACCCGAAGAAATAGAAAATGAAGTCCGAGATTTTTAGAGATGTTTTGACACCTCTGTTTAACAATATAAAATTCTCAAAATAAATTTCATAGTCTTTTCTATTTTAAGAGAAGAACTGTTAAAGTTTAACAATGTTTAGAGGGCATGTCTGTGAAGGCATAGCCCTTTTTTAGTAATGGAAGGAACTAATTGGAACACTGAAGAAAGATTTATCACGCATCCGGCACAGTTCCCGGTGCGCCTTTTCCTTATAGGTTTGCAGGTTTCTGATTTAGTTATGCAATCGGTTATTTTCTTCTTGTATACGTTGGAGTTCCTTTTTCTGTTCTTCTGGCTGGCTTTCTACCTTGCCTTCCGTTGGCGTAAGGTACTATATGCCGTCATTATGTATGAAGGTGAATCGTGCATTACGACACACCTTCATGTTTAAATCCGTAGGGTTAAAAAAGGTTAACAGTTAGCGAAAGCTCCATAAATTTAAATCTTGCATGGCTTCAACCTTTTTCTCAACATCATCCGGCAGAGCAGGAAAAAGTCGATGCCAGTGATGCGTTCCACTTCATCCACGCTGTTGACATAGTTTTTTAACGGATGATTTCCTGATAAATTTTTAAAGATAAAGCCAATGGCCTTAGGATGCCCGTTGCGGGTACTGAGTATGACTTTGAAGAAAGCTTCGGGCACGGTAACTTTGTGTTTCCTGCCTATGGTACGGTGTTTTTGCCGGTAAAGGACAGGACCGCATACGATGTATAGCTTTCCTTCTTTTTTTGTCCACAGGCGGCGGCATCTTCCGGTTCTTTCCAGTCGCCCCGGTTCAGATTGTGGTTTTGAGGGCAGATGGAAGGCCACTCATGGAGGAACTGGATCGCATTGCAGAACGGATGCACGCTGAAACGGGCATACCGGTAAAGTGTTTCTTATTAATAATATACTTATGAAATCAATAGCAATTAAAAGATTTAAGCGAGAACTTCTTCGGAAGTGATAGGCAAAGAGTGGATGCTGGATTTACGGCAGGCAGTAAAGAACATTTCAACACCATGACTGCCAGTTGGGGAGGTATTGGCTGGCTTTGGAATAAGCCGGTGGTGTTTGTCTTTATTCGTTCCGGAGCGCTATAACGTATGAGTTTATGGAGGAGAACGAATATTTCACCTTTCTTTTTAGGAAAGGAAAACCGGAGACATTTACAACCTTTGTGGCAGTAAATCGGGTAGGAAGTGGATAAGGTAAAGGAAACTGGTCTGAATCCTATCGTTACCGAGCGGGGAAACATTCTCTTTGAGCAGGACCGCCTGGGATTGGAGTGCCGCAAGCTTTTCATTACCGATATGAAAGAAGAACTCTTTCTCGACCATTCCGTCTACGAGCGTTGGTATGGCGGTGACCACGGTGGATTACCGGGTTTATGTAGCCGCAAGATAGATGCCTGGGGTAAAGGAATAGCTCCTTTACCACAATTTCAAGTCATATTCGGCTTCCACCTTCTCTTCTATTTCATCCGGAAGGGCGGGGAAGAAGTCGATACCTGTAATACGTTCCACTTCGTCCACTGTATTGACGTAGCTGTCCAATGGATGATTGCCTGATGCATTCTTATAAATGAAGCCGATGGCTTTGGGGATTGCTGTCTGCACACAGAACGACCTTGAAGAATGCCGGGCACTGTAATTTTGTGCTTCTTACCAATGGTACGGTGACGTTGGTCATAGAGAATAGGACCGCATACAATGCATATCTTGCCTCTTCTTGTGCCCAACGGCGGCATGACTCTTCCAGTTCTTTCCAGTCGCCACGGTTTAGATTGTGGTTCTGCGGGCAAATGTTTGTCATGTAGAAGCTCTCTTGCATGGCTTTCCAGTGCCAGCGGTTGTCACCGGCCGGACACATATGTCCGCGGTCCGGCTCCTTTGTAGTCATCGGTGGTTACTGCCTCGTGCTCAGGCAGGTCGGGGTCGGGGCAGGAACTTGTCTGTACGGCTTTCACGCTCCACCAGTTTTTCGGGAATGAGTTCCCAGGCTACCCAGTTGGGTATCTTTAAATCTTTGTTGTAGGATACTGTGTAGCCTTTCCGCTGGAGAATCTGTTCGGAGACGTTCTTCAGCTTTGCCCGGTATTTCAAGGCGTGTGCCTGCCGTGAGTTCTATTTTTGGCAGGCGTAGAACTCTTTTGCCTGGCATCCGAAATTACGCATGCGGATGATGCGTACTTTAGGACGGTCACCCAATTGTGCCATTGTTTCTTCAAATTTGGTGGCAATACCAAAAAAGTACGGACCATTAATTTCATATACCTCCACGCCGGCAGGGATTATCAGATGCTCTTCGCATACGGCAATGTCCAGTTCGTCATTCGGATCGATTTCATCTTTGATGACAGATATCTCGGTTGTTTCCATCACACGTCGCATAAACAGGATACAGGCGATCACCAAACCTACTTCGATGGCAATAGTCAGATCGAATATAATGGTGAGGAAGAAGGTGATCAGCAATACGGTCACATCCGATTTGGGATTCTTCAGCAATGCTTTGAATGTACGCCACTCACTCATATTATATGATACGATGACTAATACGCCTGCCAGGCAGGCCATTGGGATGTATTGCGCCAGAGGCATCAGAAACAGGAGGATCAGCAATAAAACTATAGCATGAATGATACCGGCTACCGGTGTTTTACCGCCATTATTGATATTAGTCATTGTGCGGGCAATGGCTCCGGTTGCGGGGATGCCACCAAATAACGGTGTGATCAGATTGGCTGTTCCTTGTGCGATCAGTTCGGTATTTGAATCGTGTTTATCTCCTGTCACACCGTCGGCTACGGTTGCCGATAGTAATGATTCGATAGCTCCCAATACAGCGATTGTAATGGCCACCGGGAATAAATCCTTGATGGCTTCCCAGTTGAGGGTGGGTATGGCTGCTTCGGGCAATTCTGATTTGATGGTAAAACGATCGCCAATGGTATCGATGGAATCAATGCCGGCATATGTCTTTAATACATATACCCCTATCGTTACCACAATAATAGCAATAAGAGAACCCGGTATCTTTTTCGAAAACCGCGGAGTAATGGCAATAATGATGATGCTGAGAATACTTACGACAGCGTTCCACCAGTTGACTGTGTCGAAATGCCGGAAATAGATCATCCATTTTCCGATAAAGTCTCCCGGAACTTTCTCTCCACCGAAATTCAATCCGAATATGTCAGCAATCTGGGTTGTGAAAATAGTGACGGCTATACCGCTGGTAAAGCCTACAATGATCGGATAGGGAATAAATTTAATAATCGCTCCCAATTTAAATACTCCTAATAGGATCAGGAGTATGCCGGCCATCAGTGTAGCTACGATTAATCCCGCTTCTCCATATTGCTGGATGATGCCATAAATGATGACGATGAATGCTCCGGTCGGTCCTCCGATTTGTACCTTGCTTCCTCCGAGCAAAGAGATGATGAATCCTGCAATGATAGCTGTAATAATTCCTTTCTCGGGTGATACACCTGATGCGATACCGAATGCGATGGCCAGAGGTAAGGCTACGATACCTACTATGATACCTGCCATCAGATCTGACATAAACGTTTCCTTAGAGTAGTTCTTCAAGGTAGAGAATAACCTTGGTTTGAAATCCAACACTTTCATTTCCTTCTTTTACTTATATAATGTGATAAATGTCGTTATAATCTCCGTTTTGCAAAGTCGAGGTTGCAAAATTACATAAAATAAATGGCAATATTATGTTTTTGAACATCTTATTTATTTTAGATCGGTTTTGTCTATGTTCTTATAGATATTATTAATGGATAAAGTTCCGTGTTTTTTGAACTAAATCCTTATATTTGCGTTATTAATAACGGCATATAATCGACAAACGTAATTACCAATCTAAAATAAATCAGATTATGACTAAAAGTATTAAAGGCACTCAGACAGAAAAGAATTTGCTGACATCATTTGCTGGAGAATCACAGGCAAGAATGCGTTACACTTATTTTGCAAGTGTAGCTAAAAAGAAGGTTACGATTTGCAAAGAAGTCAAACTATTGATGATAACCTCATAGAGACAAAGTCCCGGCGAAAGCAAAGCTCTGCGGGGCTTTTGTTTGCTGTGACAGTCATATAGCTTGTAATTGCTGCACATTTGCTGTTGCAGCGTCACTGCAAACAAATTGCAGTGCGACTGCAAAAAACTGTTGCAGTGCTGCTGCAAATCAATTGCAGTACTGCTGCAAACCGGTATGCAGTGACGCTGCAAAAAGTATGCAGTCGTTTTGCAGTGGCTGTACAGTACGACAGCAAGCTGTATGGCGATGCTGCAGCGGGGCAGAGAAGGATTAATAGCCGGTTGTTGGAGATGTAGGGGGATTAATGGTTGCTTGGAACACTATTGAAAGTGCTTCATAACTGTTGGCAGCATCGGTTATTTCAAGCAGTTTCCCCAGTTGGCTACCGGTTCCGTCTTGTGGTTGATGCGTTTTTCGGCTTTTTATTCTTAATGTTCCGTCTTCAGTGGTGGCTTGACAATGAAAGCGCCGCAGTCGTTTTTTCTACTTTTACGTTCAGTCTTTCCAGGCCTTCGGGAGAAATTCGATAACCTTCCGGCAGATTGACTGTGATGTCCCATTGGTAACAACGGGGCATCTCCCAATAAATGTCCTCCCTTGCGCAGGCGTTGTTCGCCTTTCAGCTCTGGCTGTGACCCTATCAACCGACCTACGGA
>VOFI01002984.1_pt1 | contig 17778 bp, 27 predicted proteins | sample 5384131 | NCBI WGS metagenome assembly VOFI01 (sample SAMN12384728, study PRJNA508395) | human gut metagenome | isolation source: healthy gut H | host: Homo sapiens
CATAAACCGCTCCAGCTGGGCGTCATTGAGAATCTTTCTAGGGGCTGTCTCCTTTTTAGGCAGGGTAACACCCTGGGTGGATTCTCTGGGGGATGAGCCGTGCCCGCACCGCCGCGTCCATGGCCAGGTGCAGCACCCCGTGGAGACGGCGGACGCTGGAGGCGGACAGAGCGTGGCCATACTCCGGGTCCTCCCGGATACGGCCATGCCTCTGGACATCCCGGTACAGCTTCCGGACATCGTCCGGGGTGATCTTGCTGATGGGCTTGCTGCCCAGCCGGGGCTTGATGTGATACTGGATATAATGGCGGTAGCCTTCCAGGGTACTCTCCCGCACGGAGGGGGCTACCAGCTCCTCCAGCCATTGGTCCAGCCACTCCCCCAGGGTCATGCGGCTGTTCTCGGTGAGATCCACACCCCGGTAGGTGCTCATCTCCCGGTGAAGCTTTTCCGTCAGGGCCTTCTGGCTCCCGGCAGACACGTAACGGAAGATGGAGTCGCCGTTTTCCTTGTGGCCCACCACGATGCGGCCCTCCCAGCGGCCATCCTCCCGCTTGCGGACCATGCCGTCACCGGACGGTCTGCGCTTACTCATGCCCGTTCACCTCCCGCTCCTCGGCGCCTTTTCTTTGATATAGCGACCTTCATGGCGCTTTTGCTCCGTCCGGCGCAGCGCCCGCTCCTCTTCCCGTCGTCGAGTTAGGGTTCCAGCCTCCGGCGATCCCCAGGCCAGTTTGAACCCGGCCATGAAGCTGGCAAGGGACGTCTCTTCCCGGAGCAGATTCTGTGCCCAGATCCACCAGCCGCAGCAGCTTCCGCCGCTCCGGTTTTTGAAGGGTCTCCCGCAGTTCCTGCCGGAGAGCCTCGATCTCTTCCCACACGTCCGCACACCCGGTTCCTGGAAGAACCGCTGGTGCAGCGCTCGCATATAGTCGTTCATGTGTATCGCCTCCTATCAGCGACACACAATACCGTAAGACACGGAGAATATCCAGGGATTTTGACCACAGTTCAGAAAGAATTATCATTTGCGTGGTTCGAGCGGCGGAAGCGCTTATCTTGTTTACTGCGGCGCAGATTTTGAATTTGAAGATTATATTTTCATCTTATGTGTTGTGGTCCTTCCTGCAACTGCATTTATGTATGTAGATTTAGAAAAGAACATATTTCAGATTGTTTGCAGTTGCTTACTCCGGTCTTATCCAGTTAATTTAGAAATTAGTAATAAGGTAGGATAAGCGAATATATAAATCAGAGAAATTGTAATGCACTATTGCAATTAAACTCTGCCATCATTTCTGATTTGCATTGACAAACAATTACCTCGCCTATAATAGTATCATATGATACCATTATAGCGCGAGGTGAAAAATAGTGCCACCTACCGAAGACATTGAAAAGATTTTGGGCGATATGCGCTTAGCAATTGATACAGGAAAATTTCAACCTATCTGTCGGCGTAAAAATATGAATACACTCTCCATTCTTGGCATAAGTTGGGAAGATGCAAAAAGTGAGATATATGAACTGACTGCTCGTGAATATTATCAAGGACCGGAAGTGGATCGGGATTTTCCTAATACTGACCGTTTCTGGATGTTTAAAAAAGAACATAGGCGGGCAGGTTATATACATTAAGTTTAAAATTTTATATTTGGAAAATGGTGCGGTAAAACTGGTCAGTTTTCATATTGATAATATGTAGATTGGCTGTGGCGCGTTAACTAAAAAAGGAGATTATAATATGTATTGCCCAAAGTGCGAGTCTGATGTTGAAACCACGGTTAAAGAAGTTCTGGAAACTTATCCCGTGAAAGGAGAAAATATCACAATCAAAGCTCGAGTACGGTTTTGTTCCATATGCTGGGGAAGATATATGGGACGAAACTTTGGATGCTGAAAATCTTCTCAATGCCTATGCAGAATATCGAAGAAATCATGGACTTTACAACCCAGTGATTCGAGCCATTCGCGCAAAATGTAAATTATCTCAAGTGGCCTTTGCGAGAGTCCTTGGGTTGGGCGATAAGTCAGTAACTCGCTACGAAAATGGAAGCATTGCTTACACAGCACAAAATAACTTAATTGCTCTATCTCGGCACCCAAGCGTTTTTAAGGAATTGCTCGATCTTAACAAAGCAAAAATTTCGACAGATGACTATAATACGGCAGTCTCTGCATTGGAGGCTCTACGTTGACGAGTTGTGTGGGGGAAAAGAAATTTATTCTTATTCCGACACTACCAGTATGGAATTTAATACTACAAGAGCTCAATATTGGGGTGATTTGTATGCCTAAAAGAAGCATGTTACAGTTTTTATATTATTCTGTTGATGAAATACACTACAAAGATGTTCCTTCAGAAAATGGAATAAATAAATTTCAGTTACATCCTCGATATGAACGCAAGTTAATTGAACTTGGCGACAACAAGTACGATTTTATTGTTTCTGTTAAAATTGCTCCAAGTAAAGATAATCCTGCTCCATTTGAATTATATGTTGCCATTACTGGGCATTTTATATTGAATGAAGCAGATAATGAACCGCTTAATACAGATTTAAAGGAAAGCATTTTAAGGAAAAACACTGCAGCAATTCTTTTTCCATTCTTACGCGCCATTGTTGCTTCGATAACAGTAAACGCCAATATTCCCTCGCTGGTACTCCCCGTTTTAAATTTTGCAGAAGATATACCGGGTGAAAATGAATAATGCAAAAAGGTCTTCCCAGGCAAATGCTTGGGAAGACCTTTTTGCAGGAATATATAGAGGAAAGAATGTAAACCGCATCAGGAGATTTCTACGCATATTTTACCCCCCCCTTTATGGTCATGCCGCCCCAGTTCTGGGTTTGCGTTTGTTCCTCTTCATGGTCGTCAGGCTGGTGACCCAGAGCGATGCGCAGCTCCTGGAGTTCCTGCATCCGCTTACGGTCGATGTGCAACCGTGGCTGCGGCAGGCCGTTGTCCCGGAAGATGTTGCTCATGTGGTAGAGCAGGCGGCTCACCGTCAGCAGCAGTTCCGGCCGCTGCCACTGCTCTTGGCGTTCCAGAACATACTGGGCATAGGAATGTCCAAACGCATTCGCCATCCGGAACAGTTCCACGCTGCTTCTTCGTCTTTGGGAACGCCAGTGCCTGTGAGGTACAGCTTCCCCAGCAGGTAGCTGGCCCAGGGGTGATCCTGATCAGCTGCGTAGCGGAGATACTCCGCCGCTTTGACTGCGTCCTTTGGCACGGACTTGCCCGTCAGGTATTCCTTTCCCAGACAATAGGCAGCATCAGTGTTGCCGTTTGAGCTGCTCTCTCCAACCATTGGAGGCCATCATCAGCGTCATGGACTTCCGGATCGTCAGAGAGATATAGCTTCCCAGAGCATACTGAGCGTCGGGTAGATCTTGCTTTGCCGCCAGCTCCAGCCAGTGGACAGCTTGTTCCGCGTCTGGCAGCAGCAAGCACCGCCATCCCGGTACAGCAGTCCCAGGAAGTACTGAGCGTGGACATCACCGTACTCCGCCAGCCGCTCCAGATCCTCTGACGCCTCGTCCCGCTGATCCAGTGGCAGATTGCTGTCTTCGATCCTGGCACGCAGTCGCAGGCACTCATAGGAGACTTCCCAGTTGTCCACCCACTCGCCCCGCTCTTCCATCTTCTCATCTTCGAAGGTGATCTTGCCCAGACGGATTTTCTCTGCCTCCCGGATAACCGCATTCCGGATGGCCCGGAACTCTTTCTGCTTTGACAGTGGGGGCCGCTGCTGTTTCTTTCCCGAGTAGAACTCATTCACCTGACACTGGAGCTCCCACCACTTCTGGTAGCACTCGTTGACAATGGGGATGCACTCCAGCTGATCCACGATCTCACCCACCTGCCGTTTCATGGGCCTCGGGAGATAGCCGTAGGTCCTCTTGCCTTTGACATCCCCCAGCTGCTGGGACAGCTTCCAGATCATCTGCTCGGCCTGAGTGTGCTCACAGATTGTATCCCGCATCTGCCGGGACAGTTCCAGCATGACTTTCCTGCTCTCTTTCACCAGTTCATCCCGTGAGACCGACTTCTGCTCATAGACGTGGAGCAGTTCCTGTTGGAAGATATCATTTGTGAGTTGTGACCTGATTGATCGAATGCCATTCCGATCCAGATGGGCTTGTCCCGGTTTCACTGACCAAGCCATCATGTGAATGAGGATGGTGACCTTCATTATGGAATGCCGCATACCACCGGAAGTCTTGGGGCGGGATGTGCATAGCTGCCGCGATGTCGTTGCGGTGAGCACGGAGCAAGGCCCGCCACGCCTGCGCGCTGTTGTAACCGAGACGCTCCGCATCCTCCCGGTGCAGGGAGAGAATGTGTGTCCAGACGTTGCCGGTGTAATGCTCCAGTTCAGACATGGCGGAATCCAGATCACATGATCTGTGTCACCGAACAGACCATGGTCACCAAGCCGCTCTACACGAGGCCGCGTGGCGATATACTTCATGTAGCCATCCGTCTGCTGCACCTGCTTCCAGTGCTCCTCCAGCGCCAGCGTAATCAGTGACGAGGCGTTAGCTTCGTAGGTTTCTGCACGTAGTCCTCGTACTCCAGCAGCCCTTTCACATCCGGGAAGTCTTTCGTCAGCTTTGTGATGAGCTGGTCTTGCTTGCGGGTTGGCGGACGGTCATCTGGGATGATCTCCACCCGCTCCCGCGTCGCAATGTAGCGAAGATAGCTACCTGCACCCTGCCTCCGCACTGGATGTATGGGCTCTTGACGATCAGTCTTGCCATCCATCATCACTGTCCCGCTGTTCCTGCGCGCGCTTTGCCATCTTCTCCAGTTGCAGATGGCCGTTGAGCTTCTTCACGCGAGCCACACTCTCCGCGTGTTTTTTCCTGAGATACTCCTCGTCCAAATTGACGCAGTCCGCGAGAATACTCACACCCATATCCAGTTCTACCGCTTGCTTGTAGAGCAACGACGACATCCGATCCTCAAGCTGATCCAGCCGTCCATCCAGATAGGACTGCACTGAGGCAGGTAGAAACATGCCGGCGTTATTGGCACTGAGATAGTCCAGATAGAAGTTGATGGCATTCTCGATAAATCCGGTGAGACTGCGGCTGCCGTCTACAGTTTTCACTGCACGATCAGAGACATGAGCGCAGGAGAAAAAATCCTCATAAGGGGTAGGGATAAAATTGCAGTTTTTTACAACCTATTTTTGCAAGGTTTTCAATTTGTTTACAACGTGCGTCTCCGCCAACTCGTTGCTACCTCGCAACGCGGAAAAATGCCCCTCACTTACTAGGACACTCAGAGGGCATTTGTAAACCAGAAAACGAAAAAAGTTGAAGGGCTCTGTCAGATGACAGAGCCCTTCAACTTTTCGTGGAGCTTTTTCAGCCGCTTTGATACCGCCATTTTGGACACGCCGTAGAACTTTCCGATCTCCTCCATGGTCAGACCCCTGTCATAGCGGAAATCGATGAGCTCGCGGCTCTGGTGATCCAGAACCTCCATGGCTTTCTGCAGACTTTCAAGGCGGAGGGTCCAGAGTACAGCATCCTCCACGGGACGCCTGACACATTCCGAACCGGACAGCACCGTTTCAAACTCACTTTTACTCAGCCTTTTGTCCTGCTTTTTCCTGCGCCTGTTCCGTTTCCGATGCTGCTCCAGGAAGTCTGCGACCTCCTTTGGCACTGATACTTGTTGCCCACTATAAGTAATCACGACAAAGTCGTTCATTTGTGTCCTTTCCGCTTTCGACGGAAAGTCACACACCCGCGCTGCCGGCACAGCGCCAAAAACTGAAGACTCTCATGGAAGTTTCCTTCGTACAGGGGTGGTAATGGTGCCCTACGAGGCCCATGAACGTCTGAGGTCCCACCGGGGTGTGGACCTCACCGGAAAGCTGCGAGTTTAGGCTTGTGCCTGGTCTGATTATATCATATTGGAAACGTTTTTGCTCGAATCGTGTCGAAAAAATATATTTTGGAATCTTCAGAAAGGAAAAGCCCGGAGCTGGCGATGGGGGCCAGTTCGGGCCTTCTGAAAAATTACCGTTTCTTCTCACACAAAATTAATGAAAATAGGGGGACCAGTCCAGCAAAACACCTTAACTGAAATTTTCCTAGAAAATCCTGAAGAAAACGCAAATACTTACATGTCATTCTTAGAGCTAATTATCTTGATGTTGTTTAATTGATTCTAGTGATCCCAAAAATTCAGAAATACTTTTCTTAATGAATCCAGGATTACGCTGTTCGAATATGCTAATTGCAAGGTTTCCTAAATAATTCCCAGGGTTAAGATAATTAAGTTTATTGTCAAATTATATTTGATTTTCATTGCCTTTCGGCAGTGTGAGGCGGGGAACAATCTGATTTTCCCGCGCAAAACATGCGGCAAACCAGTCCCGTTTCATGTGTTCAGCCTAGCCCGGGGATAATCATGAACCCATTTAGGAGCATTTTAAAAGCTGTCTGGATATCCGGGTCCCCGGCTCCAAACAGTCGGGCAGCTTTTGGACGGAAGGCCGAAACGGTATCCCGCAAAAGATCTATCCCTGGTGCTTTTACAATCCTCTCACTGTACACATGGTTTTTGTGCTGAGGAGCACCTTTCTTTGATCGATGCGGCATAGTTTCAGCCTGACATGTGCCGTTCCGCTTTCAGGCGGACACAGAACAGAAACGTCACAGGCAGAAGTCACGAGGCAGGCGGAATACCGAGCCAGTACCTTCCCGACACAACAGCACACAACAGAGCGGGAACGGGTATGAGCGCAGGCCCCTTTTTTCACGCACGGGGCCGCCGGCCTGCGTCCGTCAGTCTCCAGCAATCCTGCGCTTTCTGGATTTCATAGCGTGCAGGAGAAAAGTGAAGCCAGATGGATGTATGAGAGACTATTGGCCTTTTATATAAGGTTACCCGAAAATAAAAACAAAAATTTTTTATTGAGCTTTGCCGTACCGGTATCAAGGATGCAATGCACACTAAAATAGCCACACCCTTAGGTGTGGCTATTTTTATATGTCACAGGGACTTCCAGACGTTCAGTGAAAATGTCTGACCGTGCATAAGTGCCGCCTGCTCTGCAGATGCAGAAGGTTTTTGTAAACATATAACAAAAAAAGCACTTACATTTACACAAAATGACGTTTTTTGAAAAAAGCCAAAAATCCTCCCCCTGTCATGTGAAAAACAGGCGTTCCAAAAATGCCGGGTGTTCGATAAAATAATCACAAAGAGGTATATGTGAGGGGGGAGAACTGCATGGAGTATATCTTGGAAATGAAGGATATCAGCAAAACCTTCCCAGGTGTCAAGGCGCTGGACCATGTCCAGCTGCAGGTACGGCCGGGAGAGGTCCATGCGTTGATGGGAGAAAACGGAGCCGGTAAATCGACCCTGATGAAAATCCTGATGGGGATTTACACCAGGGATGCCGGTGGTGAGATCCTGTTTGATGGCAAGCCCTATATGGTTTCCAACCCATCTTGGATATGACCGTATACGAAAACATCTTCGTAGGACGGGAACTGCGCAAGAACGGTCTGGTGGACAAAAAGGCCGAGATTGAACAGGCTCAGAAGCTGATTGAGGAGTGCGGACTGCACGTCTCGCCCAAGGAGACGCTGCGGAACCTGACAGTTGCCCAGTGCGAGCTCATCGAGATCATCAAGGCGATCTCCGTCAACGCCAAGGTTATCATCATGGATGAGCCCACTGCCGCCATCACCGACCGGGAAGTGGAGCTGCTGTTTGGACATATCCGCCGCCTGAAGGAGAAGGGCGTTGCCATCATCTACATCTCCCATCGTATGGCGGAGATCTTTTCCATCTGCGACCGGGTCAGCGTCTACCGGGATGGACAGTACATCGGGACAGGCACCACAACGGAGCTGGACGAAGGCCAGCTCATTAAAATGATGGTGGGACGGGAGATCACGGATGTGTATCCAAAGCTGGAGGCGGACATCGGCGAGGTCGTCTTTGAGGCAAAAAACATCGTCCGGGCCGACAACAAGGTCAAGGGCGTGAGCCTGTCCGTCCGCCGCGGTGAAATTCTGGGAATCGGCGGGCTGGTGGGCGCTGGGCGCAGCGAGCTGGTGGAAGGCATCTTTGGCATGCACGCCCTTTCACAGGGAGAGATTTTTGTCCACGGCAAGCGGGTGAAGATCTCCTCTCGGAGGACATCATCAAACAGGGTGTTGCGCTTATCACCGAGGACCGAAAGGTCACGGGACTGAATCTCAGCGGCACGGTCAACGACAACATTGCCATGGTGGCCATCAAAAGCTCCTGACCCACGGACTCTACAACAAGGGAAAAGCCCGCCGCGCGTCTGAGGAGTATATCGAAAAGCTCAACATCAAGACTCCTTCCGCAGACCAGATCGTTGGAAACCTCTCCGGCGGCAATCAGCAGAAAATCGTCATTGCAAAGTGGCTTTTGAACGATCCGGACATCATCATTCTGGACGAGCCCACCCGCGGCATCGACGTGGGTGCCAAGCGGGATATCTACCTGCTGCTGGGCAATCTGGTGCGCCAGGGCAAGGCGGTCATCATGATCTCTTCGGAGATCCCGGAACTGATGGGTATTTGTGATCGGATTATGGTCATGTGCGAGGGCAACTATTCCGGAGAGGTCAGCCGGGAGGAATTCTCCCAGGAGCGGATCATGACGCTGGCCTCTGCCATCAAGGTGTAAAGGGAGGAAGAACTATGAAAGAAAAGAGTCGTGCAAAATCGCTGATCAGCGAATACTTCATCTTCGTGATTTTTATTGCGCTGGTGGTGGTGCTGACCTGCCTGAAGCCCAGCTTCATCCAGCCTGCCAACCTGGTCAATATTCTGAAGCAGGCCTCTATCGTTGTCAAGGCGTGGGCGTTGCCTCCGTTCATCATGACACTGGGAACCATGACGGCGGTCCGTGGTCTTGCCCCCTGATCTCCGACGGCAAACCCATCATGGCGGTCTTTCTGGTGATTACCATTCTGCTCTGCTCCTTCGTGCTGTCGAAGACAGTCTACGGCCGCCGGGTATATGCCTGCGGCGGAAATCTGCTGGCAGCGCAGGTCTCCGGCATCAACACCACCAAGATCCGCATCTCCACCTTTGCCATCGCGGGGCTTCTGGCAGGCCTGAGCGGCTTTTTAATGACCTCCCGTGTTACCATTGCCCAGCCCACAGCGGCTGAGAGCTATGAGATGGATGCCATCACGGCCTGCGTGGTGGGCGGCGTCTCTATGACCGGCGGCGTGGGCAAGCCTTGGGGCGTGGTGATTGGCTGTCTGCTGATCACGGTCATTGCCAACGGTCTGGACATCATGGGCGTGTCTTCCCACTGGCAGAAGATCGTCAAGGGCGCCATCATCGTACTGGCTGTGCTGATCGATGTGAAGGGCAAGAGCAAGAAACGCTGAACGGTATTGAGAGTGACCGGCGCCATGGCGCTGGCCGCCCTCACCGGCTGCAGCAGCGGCACCGAGACCACCGAGGAGAGCACTGGTGGGGATGCGTCCGCCGAGAGCGGAGACGGCGCCTATAAGATTGCCCCTCATCCAGCAGCACCAGACCAACGCGTTCCAGATCGGCGTCACCGAGGGCGCACAGGCGAAGGCCGATGAGCTGGGTGTGGAGTTGAACATTCTGAGCGCCGATCAGGACGCTGCCAAGCAGATCAGCCAGATCGAGCAGTGCGTGTCCGAGGGCTATGACGCCATCCTGTTCGAGCCCGTGGATCCCGATGGCCTGCGCGACGCCGCTAAGGCCGCTGCCGACGCCGGCGTCATCATGATAAACATCGTATCCGCCTGCACCGACTGGGAGTCCGCCGGCATCTCTGCCGTGTCCTGCGGTGACAACGTCAAGGCCGGCGAGAATGAGATGCAGCATGTAGCGGATCTGCTGGGCGGCAAGGGCAACATCGCCATCCTGACCGGCCCCTCCTCCACCACCGACACGACCGCACGCCTGGAGGGCTATCGCAATACTGCGTGGGGAGGTGCTGCGGATGCTGCGGGTCGTTTTGGCCGATGACGAAAACAAGGTGATCCTGCTGATGCAGAAGCTGATCGACTGGGAGGCGCTTGGCTACGAGATCGCAGGCACCGCCAACGTGGACTGCAGACGTGGAGACTGGTGCGGGAAAAGCAGCCGCATCTGCTGATCACGGACATCCGGATGCCCGGCTGCGACGGCATCGAACTGATCCAGAGGGCCAAGGCCCTCAACTGCATTTCGTCATCAGCGGATACCGGAAATTTGAATATGCCCAGAACGCGCTGAAATACGGCGTGGAGGACTATCTGCTCAAGCCCCTCAAGCAGGAGGAGCTCACCGGCATTTGCTGCGCCTCAAGGAGGGGAGAATGGGGCAGGAAGCCGCGCGCTGGAATTCCAGCTGAAAAGGAGCGGAGAACACCAGCAGGGCTGCTGGACGCCCTGCTGGGAACGGCGGGCGTGGCACCTCCTTTTTTGAGCGCCGGGCAGGCCAACGGGAGTACGGATTTCACTTTGGGAGCGGCACTTACGCCGCCGCAGTGATCCGGTGGATGTGCCCGATGCGGAATCCTATCAGGACGGCTATCGGATCCTGCTGCGCCATGCGCTGGAAATCGTGCGGCGGGGAGAGCGGCCTGCTGACGGAGGAGTTCGCGGCTTCGCTGGGCCATGCCGGGATCGCAGTGTTGCTGTACCTGCGGGCCTATCATGCGGTGGAAGTGACGCAGTGCTTCACCAAAATCCGCAAGGAGATCGAAAATCAGCGGGACTTGTTCTGGAATGTCCAGGCCACCGTCTGCCTGGGCAGCCGGAGGGACTCTCTGGAGCAGGCAGGGGGGAATCCATGCGGGAGGCGCTCTGGCTGTGCAGGGATCGGCTGTGCCGGCCGCAGTCCTGGCGGGATGCCGCGCTGGAGATGCCGGATCTGGCCCGGCGGTATCAGATGGACGCGTCCCGGAAAAAGAGCTTTCAGGTGGCGGCCGAGTGCCTGGATGAGGTGCGCTTTGTGCAGGAGCTGGAGGAGAGCTGCCGGACGGTGGAGGCGCTGCCGGACCTGAACGGGCAGATGGTGGAGGACTGGTTCCGCCAGGTTCTGGAGGCATGCCTCTACGGAATGCGCCAAAGCGGTGAAACGGAAGCGCCCCTGGAGGAGGAGATGGATAAGCGGTTCTGGCACTGCACGGACATGGCGGCAGTATACCGGCTGCTGCGGCAGGGCATCCAGGCAGAGATCCAGCGGCTGAAGGAGGCGAAAGCCCTGCGGGAGATGCGGCCGATCACAGAGGCAAAGCACTATATCCAGCAGCACTATCAGGAGGCCCTGCGGCTGGAGGATGTCAGCACCGCCGTGGGCTTCAACGCCACCTATTTTTCCACACTGTTCAAAAAAGAGACCGGGCAGAACTTCATGGACTATCTGACGGAGCTGCGCATCAGCAAAGCTAAGGAGCTGCTGTGCGGTGAGGAGCTGTCTGTGCAGGATGTGGCAGAGCAGGTGGGGTACCGGGATCTCAAATACTTTTCCAGATTGTTCAAAAACTTACCGGTGTGAGCCCGTCAGATTATAAGAAACTTTACAAGTAGGTGATACCATGTGGCCGTGGACGGACTGGAAACTGCGGCGGGCGCTGCGGCGCTACCGGCGGGAGCGGGACCTGAGGCCGTTTTGCAGATGGACTGGCACCGGGATTTGGATCTGAGCGCATTTTTTCACAGATGTGGAAGAGCGGCTTCACGGAGAGGAGATCACCAGACTGCGGCAGAAACAGGCGGAATATCTGGCGCTGCAAAACCAGATCAACCCCCACTTCCTCTATAACGCCCTGGAGGCCATCCGCACAGACGCCCCTGCTGGCGAACTGTCGGATATTGCCGAGACCACGGAGGCTCTGGCGACCTTTTTCCGATACACCATCTCCAATGTCCAGGAGTATGTGACCTTTTTCAGATGAGCTGGACAATGCGGAAAACTACTTTACCATCCAGCGCTGCCGATTCGGTGACAAAATCTCTCTGGAACTGGAGCTGGAGAACGAGCGGCTTTTGGAAGTGCGGATGCCGAAGCTCATCCTGCAGCCGCTGGTGGAGAACGCAGTATCACATGGGCTGGAGGGCAAACTGGGCCACGGCACGGTCCGCATCATTGTGGAAAACAGCGACCGGACATTTTTCCTGCGGGTGCGGGACGACGGCGTAGGGATGCCGGACGAACAGGTGGAGCGGCTCAACGCGCAGTTCGGCGGAGTTGGGGGCGCGGATATGACCCAGCCGTGCGGAGGAATCGCCCTGCGGAATGTCAACAGCCGCATCCGGCTCATGTTCGGAGAGGACTACGGCCTGCATTTGTTCAGCGCCGCGGGCGTTGGCACGGAGTGCTGCGTGACGCTGCCGCTGCGTTTCCGGGAGGCGTAGAACCGTGAGAGGAATTGATTCGGGTGGAGAACGGCTGCTTCCGCAGGGAGGACGAATTCTACCGTTTTGAAATCTCCATTTCGGGGGGAGTGCATCGGGGTCTATGTGGACGACCATTTTACCTCCGGCACCGCATATCTGGACCTGTTCAAGGGCGGCACACACCTGGAGCGGGGACGGGCCTTTTCCTGCGGCCGTCGGGTGGGCCCGCTGGAACTGGAACGCTGGATCCTGCAAAACGCCAGGATCGTGAACTGGCACCGGTTCCATTCGCAGGAGCTGACGGTGCGGGACTTCCTGCTGGCGCTGGACCGTCCGGCCGGCTGGCCGCAGAGATGGGGCGCGGTCCGGCACCTGCACAGTCCGGAGAGCCAGGAGATCCGGCAGCGGATGGAACTGCGTGTGCCGCTGGAGAGCCGGCTTGCCGACCTCTCCCTGCTGGATTATTACCGCCTCTGTGTATTTCGGGTGTGGTTCTGGCGGGGGAGAGCTGCTGGTCCTGGACCGGATCACAGAAAATCCTGCGGCGGCGGGATGTGGAAAAACTGATGGAGTGCGTACAGCTGCTGCTGCGCCAAGGGACGGCGGTATTCCTGCTGGATCTGGACGAGACATTCATGTACCGCTACTGTGACCGGATCGACGTCATCCGGGACCGCAGGACCTGCTATCGGCTTTACCCGGAGGAGTACGGGGAGCAGCTCTATGCAGTTCTGGGCTGGAAGCCGCGGGACCGCGGAGCGGAGCATACAGAGTGCCGCTGGGAAGACAAGCAGGTGCTGCGGCTGGAGGGTCTCACTTTTCCGGGAATGGCGCCGCTGACCTGCCAGATTCACAGCGGAGAGATCGCCTACTTCCGGGACGAGAACTACACGGCTGCCGCCAGACTCCGGGAGTGCTTTCTGGGCGGCAGGAATTGGCTGAGTGGGATGCTGTGGCTGAACGGGCAGGCACAGACACATGAAGAGATGACAAAGCAGATCGGCACGGAGATCGGGATTCAGACCGAACGGCCGGACCGTCCCGGCGGTGTATTGTTTGACAACCTCACCGCGCTGGACAACCTGACGACCTGCCTGCTTCCCAAGGCCGGATACCGTCTGGTTCGCCGGCGGGTCGCGGAGAATATTTTGGAGGAGGCCTCCAGATGGTTTCCCCTGAGAGGATCTGCTGCGGCCTCTGCGCACTTGGTCCTTACCGGCGCGCCTCCGGTTCTCCTATTTCAAATGGTATCTGCTGAATCCGCAGCTGCTGGTCTTTTTTTTCCCTTTTTCCGGGCAGGAGACGGCGCATCATGAACTGATTATCGACCTGCTGGTTGCCTGCGCAGAACGCGGGATGGCGGTTTGGGTCATCTCCTCCAACATTGACGCGATCTGCGAAAAGACGGAAAACCAGGAATTTCTCCAGCGCCTGCGAACCATCAACTGACTTCCATGGAAAACCGGCGGCAGACTTGTGGCACAAAGACCTCCTTTTTCCTCCATCCAGCATTTTTTGCTGCAGGACGAAAGGCATCCGCAGAATTTTGCATGGCGCGGCAGTTGCCCGTCTGTATCGGCACATGCCCGTTGGCGGTGCCCCGGCCCGCCATGCATCGCTATTCATGGGTTTTATCCCCATTTCAGATACCCGCCGAAAAGCGTTTGGCTGCCTTGCGGCAAGCCGGACGCTTTTTTCCCCAAGCGGGTGAGAAATCGTTCCCAGAACCACCTTCCCAAAGACCAGCAGGGCGGATTGCAGCTGCCGTAATACTGCTCCCAGCACACTGCGTACACCTGCCACCCGGAAGCTGCAGGCGCCGCTCTCATAGATGGGCGCCCGCACCATCTCCCAGGGCGGAGTGACAGAGGAAAAGGTCTGGCTCTCCCTGGTGGTGGTCAGTGTGTCCGGTCCCATGGGAGCAGATCCACATTTTTATCCCTCCGCCAGTGAGATCCGGATACAATACCGCCACATGGGATGTGGGGGCCTGAAGCCCGCGTACTTTGGCGCAGTGCCCTCGTTCTTCTGGCGCCGGTTGCTGGACCAGTTCACCGCCACAGCGCCGCCCTGACGGAGCGTGATGGTCCGACCGCTCTGTGGGATCACCAGGAAGGGAGCCTGTCCCACAGCAAAGTTAAACCGGAGGGCGGTGCTCTCTGCGTCGGGAAGGCGCGCCACGGTAAGGCCATTCGCGTTTTCCACATTCTGGCCACCGTTGAGAGCCACCAGGGCAATGCCGGCACGGCCGGGAGGAGCAGCCCTGGCATACATCCCACGTCCGCGTTCTGTGCCGGTTCAGTGTGATGGTGATTGATGGATATGGAGAGCTTTGCTTTTCGCTCCGGTCTGCTCCACCTCCACATCGGCCTGCGCTCCCTGTAGTCGATGCCGGAAGGCCCCTCGTCCGTCAGGGCGTTCACCATCAGCGGCTGGATGCCGCCGGTGAAGGAGATGTCACCATTGTCCCAGGGGTCGGCCGGATTATAAAAGCTGTCCCGCTGTTTCTCTGCGATGTCCCGCTCTGTAAAGTAGGCAGCCTGGACATGGGCCAAGTATTTTTCGATGTCCAGGACCAGTTTCAGCTCCTCCGGAGTGTAGTTCCCCCATCCACGGTGATCTTCTTATCTGTGATGAGATTGCCCCGGCTGTCCACCAGTCCATGGAACTCCAGCATGCGGTTGCGCATCAATCAGCCCCCACCGCGGCGTAGGCCGGGGCAGCGGCGCCAGCGGAGGAGATGGGAACGGCTGGCCTGGCTGGCCCCTCAAGTTTACACGGGCCATTCCGCCATCAATTCCATTCCGCAGAGCACGGCCGCTGCCGCGCAGCGTCAATGTCCGGGGTACTTGCCGCTGGCGCAGATCCGCCTCCGGGGCCTCGGCCAGCTCCTCCCGCCGCACTGGTTTAAAGAGATATTGAATGGGGTGGCCTGATAGCCCGCCTTCAAATATGCGTTGCTGCGGTGGTGATAAAAAAGACTCCTGCCCCTCTCGTCCCAGGACCGCAGCTCCCAGGCAAACTCCATGCCGCTCTTGCCAGCCATACAGATGTCCAGACAGAACAAGGTTGAACCACGCTCCCTTCCGCATCGTGGCTTCCAGATTCTCCGTGCTGGAAAAAGGGCCTCCCCTCGTGCTCCACGTTCCGTCCCCTGCAGGATATCCTCCTGTATGGCGCAGATTCCTGCATGGGTGCCGAAAGAGTCCGTAGCATATAGCAGGTCGATGCAGAGGAGAAATTGTGCCCGTGGAATGGACGGAAAACAGCGTCAAACTTGCCGCTATAACAGGCGATTCAAACCCAAGTTGTATCTGCAATACCATGAGGCAGAAGCATCCGTCTTGTAGTGTCTTTGGAATTAGGATAAAAGGGTCCCCGGAAATCCGGGGGGACCCTTTTTGCTGTTCAGAGGTTTGTCTGAACAACAGACTTGTGATGAAGTCTCGACAAAATTTGCTTCCTGCGTTATCTCTATATTTTTATATATAGGGAGCCCCCGGGCAGATACCCGGGGGCTTAGGGTTCAACTGTTTTCCAGTTATCTCTGACGCTCAGAACTCCAGGCCAGAGAAATCATAAGTGATGTCATTGTAGGTCAGTGTGGCATCTTTTAGTTTTCAAGCAGCGGACCTCACCATTGTCGTTCACAACCATGGTGATTGCATTTTCGTCCAGCGGCAACCTCAGTGACACCTTCAACGTCCCAGCCTTCCTTGGCGAGGCCAGCCATCAAGGCATCGAAGCTCTCATCATAGCCAGCGCCGCCCCAGCTCTTGATGCCAGCTTGGTAATCCCCAAACGAGCTCCCGGACACTACATCGACATCTCCCTCGATGTGGACAACTCCGTTGTTATCAATAAACTGATCAAGGCCCAGACTGGGGAGATCGCCGAAGTTTTCCCACGCAGTACCTTCCCATCTGCTATAAATCTTCCTGGCCTCCTCGCGGGTAGTCGGCTGCAAAATTACACCAGTCTTGTCACTAGAATCGTAGGTAAAGGTAGACTTGAAGCCAGTTTTGTCGTTCTCAGCAATAAACTGATACTTACCAGACTCCATCTCTTTCTCGATTACAGTGTATCCGTCCTTCTCAATAGCGTCCTCAATGGCCACCAGGATATCGTCAATGTCGGGCTCCTCGCCGATGTAGAGAACATCCACAGAACCACCTTGTTGAGAACCACAGTGATGTCAGAGTCCACAGGCCGGTTGGGCTTCTCATAGGTGTTGGTCTTATCGTAGATCACCACAGAGGTGGCAGCGCCGTCCTCCAGGATCGCGCTGATCTGATAGTTGAACGTACCGTTCTTCTCATTCAGATCATCAATGATATTCTCCAGCTCATCCACGCCGGTCTCAAAGGTGGTCTCCTGCTTGTTCTTCACAATCTGGATCAGAGGGATGTTGACATCCTCCGCCACGAAGAAGCCCTGAGTGGACTTTGGTAACAAACAGGGTGCTGCCCTTCATCTCAGGCTGATCTTTACTGAAGCTCTCCATGTAGAGGACGGTGTCTTCCTTACCATTGATCGCAGCCTCCAGATTGTCGATGTGTGACATAGTCTTCATTCAGAATCAGCGCCTTGGAGGCAGGCTCAACGTTCATGACCTCGTTATCGGCGTTGTACTTCACCTGGTACCAGTTGTACTGATCCATGGTGTCCAGATAGGTCAGCGCGTCGCCGAGTTCCTTGATCTCGACCTCCTGGCCGTCGGAAATCACCTTGCGGGTCCAGGTCCACCCGTCGGCAGTCTTGTCGTAGGACTCCATCTCCACATCATCCGTGTGGGCGTATACCAGGTTCTTGGAGGCGGCTGCATCCTCGCCCACCACAACGGCTGCGATAATATAGCCATTCTCCTTGTACAGGGTATACACACCGGAGGCTACGCCAGATGCCTCCCTGTCTTTGATGTCATCCTCGGCGTCCTTGCGGGCATCCTCTGCATCCCAAGGCGTGATGTTGGCATTCTTAATGCCAGTGGTCACGGAATCCACGCCATCAATGATGATATCGGACCGGTTGCTGTCAGTCATGATCTCCTTGATGGAAGCAGTCAGGTAGACAGTCGCATCATTGCCGTAGACCTTGTTGTAATCCCCAGTACCGCCACCGGGCAGGGAGATGTTCTTCTTGTCGATGGTCTTGGTGTAAGCCGCATTAGCATACTGGGCGACATCGTCGTCATCGCTGATCTTGCCGGCAACCTCAGTCAGCGTGTACACGCCGTTCTTGTCGACGGTATAGGTGCACCAAGAGTTCACCAGAGCGTTGTTCTTAGCCTCGGGAACATCGCCCTTGTCGGCTTTGACCTCGATGACGTCCATAGAGCCGTCAATGAAGATGGCGCTGGCGTCCAGAGTCTTGTTGGACAGGTTGCTGTA
>VOFI01002126.1_pt1 | contig 17777 bp, 29 predicted proteins | sample 5384131 | NCBI WGS metagenome assembly VOFI01 (sample SAMN12384728, study PRJNA508395) | human gut metagenome | isolation source: healthy gut H | host: Homo sapiens
GATACAGCGCTGTTTAAAATCTGTGATAAAGCAAAAATTTCAAGATTTTCGATGCATATCTTGAGACATACTTTTGCTACCAGATGTATTGAAGCAGGAATGAAACCGAAAACACTTCAGATGTTACTTAGCCATTCTTGAATATTAAATTACAATGAACTTATATGTTCATACTACCGGTGCATCCAGGAGCCAGGAACAGCTGGAAGGGCATGCTTAGCAATCTTGGAATTACAAAGGATAAAGAAATTGATACCGGTCAATTTGAGACCCTAAGATGGATGGGGAGATGATGCGAGACTGCTCTGAGACTCCGCGCCCGGATATGAAGATGTGAAGATGGTAGATGGCGGATGGAAGCGTTGCCGAAAGACAGTGGAATCAAGACACAAAGTTCCTCGCATCCAAACCGGAACCGGCAAAGTAAAAATCGATGAAATTGATTATTCCCATGTGATGACAACCGAAGAATTACAGAAGAATTATGACGAGTACAAAAATTGTGGATGTGCGTACCGATGAAGAATATGAAGGAGCAATCCAGTAAGGATGAAGCAAAGGGGAGTGACATCTTCCGGGAGCAATTCATATCCGGTACACGGATCTGTTCGATGATGCAGGATATCTGAAATCAATGAAGAACTGACAAAATGTTTGTGAGGATGCCGGACTGTCAAAGATGATGAGATCGTCACTTATTGTACAGGAGGAATCCGTTCAGCATATACACAGCTGGTAATGGAAATGTTATTTGGATTTGAACATACATACAATTATGATCAGTCATTCTGGAGATGGGCTGTTGTTGTTGGAGATGTAGAATAATGGTTAGCGTTTGATGTGTACTTATAACCGGAATTTTGTTTAAGGCGATTGACAGCGCTGTCAGACATATCGGATTTTGAATTTGTCATCGTAGATGACTTCTGCAATCTGGGAATTTTCTTTGTCATCCTTCGGCGCTGGTCAGAAAATCCGTTTTTGGACAAGATTGATATTTCAATCTTTTGTATCGTCAGCTGGCGGATTATGACCTGTGGCTTCGGCTTGTAAGTGAGTCAGAGATCACGGTGGTTCTGGAAGAGAGACTGATCCGCTTTCAATGGGATATGTGAAAGAAACAGATCAGTATGTCAACAAGAGAAAATTCAGTCCGCGCATTTAATGAATCTGTCATGATCCGGAAAAAATTGTGTTGAATCGATGACGATGAAAATTTGTCAAGCCTGGAAGATTTCCGGAATCCGGACTTGTATCACATTACAGCTGGAATTTGAAAAAGCATTCTGGTTGATGAAATGTATAGAGGTGCAATGGACTGAAAAGTGCTGGGGATGGAAATGCTGGGGCAGATTATGAGAGAAGCAAATGCAATGGAGACTTTAAGAGAGCATTTCCATCTGGATATTTTGATCTGTATCAGTGGAATGGAGAACATATGTATAAGACGCCATGGCTGATGAGTGAAATTGAAGAAGGAAGCCAGCAACTGGCGTATATAGGATGGAACAGAAAAACAGGGCAGCTTAAGAAATATGAGGATAAGATCAGGAGCAGGATGAAATGATCCAGACATATGCAAATTCAACCAACTGGAAAATAACAGAACCGATGAGAAAAATCATGCGTCTGCTGAAAAAGTGATTTATAGAAAAGATGAATATACTTAATCCGGGATAAGGACAATCAATTAGTGAATAGATTGAAGATATGTTATAGTTAGAAGAAGAAAGAAGATTAGACGAGGAGAAAAGATTATGAAAAGAACAGCATTATTTCTTGCAGGAATTCTTGCGATTTCATCACTTTCAGGATGTGGTGCAAAGAATTCGGCATCAGACAGCAGTGAACCATTTGAAGGAAAGTATGTAGTAACCGCCGATTATGTGAAAGAAAATTTGGACGATATCATCATAGTGGATGCAAGAGGTGAAGATGAGGCGAAAAAGGTACTGTAAAAGGTGCAGTGGCAACGACATGGCAGTATCTGGCAACCTGTGAAGACGGGGAAGCGGGAGATGCAAACTGGGGATGTATCCTTGATACAAAGCGCCTGAGCGAAAGATTAGGAGAGCTTGGGCTGGCAAAAGATAAGGAAATCGTGCTTTTTCAAATGCGGAGAAAGGCTGGGGAGAAGATGGCAGGATTGCATGGGAGCTGATCGGCAGGCTATGAGGATGTGAAAATCGTAGATGGCGGGATCAAAGCACACTGAAAAGCAAAGAGGAGTTGAGACTGTCAAAGATAAAGAGAGCCGAAACCGGTATCGGTAGAAATTGATTCGATTGATGAAACGCATGTGATCAATACGGATGAGCTGAAAGAGATTTATGACGACTGTAAAATTGTGGATACCCGTACAGATAAAGAATACAATGGAAAGACAATGTATGGGGAGGCAAATGGGGGACATCTTTTCCAGGGCAATCCAGATCCGTTATACGGATTTGTTTAACAGTGACAGTACATTAAAGAGTAATGAAGATCTGACCAAGATGTTTGAAGATGCAGGACTTTCAAAAAAGAGGATCATATTATTACTTACTGTACCGGAGGAATCCGTTCAGCTTATATGCAAAGCTTGTAATGGAAATGTGTGGCTTTGAAAATTCAGAGAACTATGACGAATCTTTTTACAGATGGTGTGTGGAAGGAGATCTGGAGAAATAAAAGAGAAGCAGATCAACGAGATCTGAACATCGTATGAATATGAATGGATTTGAAAAAAGCGGGACGTTGGCAATTTAGTCAGCGTCCCGCTTTTGTAACCTTTTTGGGAATAATTATTATTTTACAATTTTTTCTTACCGAATGCAATGATTGCGCCAAGAGTAGCGAGCATTGCAACCGCGAGAGCAGCGATAGGAGCGGTATCTCCTGTCTTTGTTGTAGCTAAGCAGTAGTGGTTTTACCGTTATTCTGGTTTTTATTGTTATCTTTGCCATTGTTGTCTTTCTTTGTATCAGGATCAGCGACAGGATCTGTTACAAAATGCTTCTGGATCACTTCACTTTTTGCACCGTTTTCGATGGTGAATACGTGGGTGATTCCGGCTTCTTTGAGAAGCTGAGTTGCTTTTTGCAAAGACCTCTTGCACCACTGTTGCAAAGAACGTAAATTGTTTTTCCTTTAAAATCTGCTTTGTGAGCAGTTACATATTCTGTAAATGCTTTTGCGAGATCATCCGGAAGTTTGTTATCTTTGTCAAAAAGTGGAAGGGAAAGAGATCCCTTTATGTCCTTTTTTGTGTAAGAAGCTGTAGAACGTACATCAAGAATCAGGGTAGTTCTTTTTGTATCTGCCATTTTATTGATTACATGAGTGTCAGAAACATAGATTGCGTTAAGCTTTTTACATCAGCATCTTTTGCACCACCAGTGATAGTATGCACTTTTTGCAAGATCATATCCGGCAGATTTTAATAAAGCAGTAGTCGCTCTTGCACCACTTGCACCACTGTTGCAGAGAAGATAGAGTTCTTTTTTTCTCAAGAGTGGCTTTGTTGTCTGTTACATATTTTGTGAAATCTTTGGAAAGCTGGTCATCTGTAGTTTTGGCAACTCCGTTTGCATTGAATACAGGTGTTGACATAGAGCCTTTAAGTGTCCACTTCCATAGTTACCTGTCGCACGGACGTCAAGGATTACTACGTCGTCTTTTTCCGACAGCAAAGAACAGCTGTTTTTCCGTCTACGGCATTTCCGTCTGTTCCAGACATTGCGTACAGAAGTTCCAGACCTTTTGCACCGTTTTCAATGGTGTATACTTTACCATCTTCTTTGATGCTTGTGTTATAGCCAAGTTTGCTAAGAAGCAGAGTTGCTTTCTGCGCCCCTCTTGCACCACTGTTGCAGATAATGTAGATTGGTTTGTCTTCTGTTATTTTTGAAGGAATTTCTTTTATGAAAGCTTTTTTTCCAGCGCTTCCGCTTCAGCAGTGTCAAGTTTGTTGTTATCATCAAACAGAGACTGAGAAATAGATCCCCTTCAAAGTACCTGTCTTTGTCTGTGCTTTTGAAGAACGTACATCAATAATGTATGCACTTCCGTCTTTTGCAGCGGCAATAGCATCAGTTCCGCTTACGAATTTGTAGCCGTCTACAGTTACAAAAGCACTTTGTACTGTTTTATCGTCTGCATCACCGGTAATGGTGTAGATTGTATTCGGGTCAACACCTTTGTCTGCAAGTAATGCAGTGGCGGCTTTTGCACCTCTTTTGGTCGCTGTTACAGAGGACGTATACTTTTTTGCCTGAGAAGGTAGAAGGGTTATCCTGCACATATTTAGCAAAGGTTATTGCATATGGATCTTGGTTGGTTTCTGCTACAACCTGTTTTTTCAGCACCGGTTACAGAATTGTTTGTTCCAAGGAATGCGTAACGAACTTCAAGACCTGTTGCTCCGCCTGTAATGGTATGAATACGACTGGTATCATATCCAGCACGTTGTAATAAAACAGCAAAGAAGATGAGCCCCTCTTGCACCACTGTTGCAAAGAAGGTAAAAGCTCTTTGTTCTGGAAATTTGTGTTATTAGTTACAGTTTCTGTGAAAGCTTTTGCAGTAGCATCTTCAGAAGTTTTGATGATACTGCCATCCTCATTAAATACAGGTGTTGAGAAAGAACCCTCTAAGTGAGAAAGCTCATAGTTTGCAGAAGAACGAACGTCTAAAACAGCAACAGTATTTTTATCGGCTGAAATAGCATCTGGGTACTTACATTTGCACCAAAAGTATATGCTTTATATGCAGTTTCGAAATCTGTGATAGCATCAGATTCATTAGCTGGAACTGCTTCGTCTTCAGAAACTGCTTCGTCTTCAGAAACTTCTTCCTGAGTAGTTTCTTCTGGATTCCCTGATCTTCAGAAACAGTAGTCTGCACATCACTTTCTGTAACGGCATCAGCAACCGGATCAGCGGCAAAAGCTGTCAGAGAGCCGTTCGCAAGTAATGCGAAAGACAGAAATACTGGTAATAATTTTTCTTTTCATTTTTCCTCCTTACTCTCAAAATTAGGTTACGATTACATTGTAACAGTTTTCAAAAAAATTTCATAATTGTTTTAATCTATATATAAAAATGAAATAGATAAAATCTATAGGTATAATTGAGAGATTTCATTAAACTAACTGCTGTTTCGTGGTAGAATAAAAAGATAAAAATGAAAAACGGGGATATGAAAATGAAAGGAATTATTTTGGCAGGCGGATCAGGAACCCGGCTCTATCCACTTACGATGGTGACATCAAGCAGCTTTTACCTGTGTATGACAAGCCGATGATCTACTATCCGTTGTCAGTTCTTATGAGTGCAGGAATTCGGGAGATCCTGATTATCAGTACACCACAGGATACACCGAGATTTGAAGAACTTTCGGGGACGGGCATCAGTTCGGCATCGAATTAACCTATGCGGTGCAGGAAAGACCGGAAGGTCTTGCGCAGGCGTTCATAATAGGAAAGAATTTATTGGCAATGATGCGGCGGCAATGATCCTGGGGATAATCTGTTTGCCGGGCATGGCTAAGAAACGTCTTTAGAAGCGGTAAAGCAGCGGAGAGAGGAGACGGTGCAAAACCATATTTGGATATTATGTGGATGATCCGAAACGGTTTGGTATCGTGGAATTTGATGAAAAAGGGCAAGGCGGTTTCCATTGAGGAAAAACCCGAACATCCGAAAAGTAATTACTGTGTGACAGGTCTGTATTTTTATGATAACCGGGTGAGCGATTATGCAGGACAGTTAAAACCAAGCAGACGCGGGGAGCTGGAGATCACGGATCTTAACCGGATCTATCTGGAACAGGGAAGACTTCGGGTAGAGCTTCTGGGTCAGGGCTTTACCTGGCTGGATGCGAGGCACCCATGAAGTCTGACAGATGCGACCAATTTTGTGAAGACGGTAGAGACTCATCAGCACCGTAAAATTGGATGTCTGGAAGAAATTGCCTATATGAATGGCTGGATTTCCAGAAACGCACTGTTGGAAGTCTGTGAAAATACAGACAGAATCAGTATGGACAATATTTTACGACGTAGCAGAAGGAAAGTTCAGAGAGAATCTTCGTTTTAGACAGGGGGAGAGAAGCTTATGAAAACATTGTTACCGGCGGATTTATTGGCAAAGCAACTTTATTATTATATGATGGAAAAGCATTCGGAGGATCAAATCTGAAAATCCGGAAGTTTTCTAGGCAGTCCGTACAGTGCATCCAAGGCGCAGCCAGATCTTCTGGTACAGTCTATCACAGAACGTATGGACTTCCGGTTACAATCAGCCGTTGTTCAACAACTATAAGGTATATCATCTGCCGGAAAAGCTGATTCCGCTGATGATCGTCAAACGCTTCATGACCTAGTACTTCCGGTCTATGGTGATGGGAAAATGTCCGTACTGGCTTTTATGTAAAGATCCTGCCGAGCAATCGATCTGATCCTGCGTCACGGAAAGGGAAATTTACAATGTCAGCCAGGCATAACGAGATGAAAATATTGATATTGTGAAGCTGATCTGCAGGGGAGACTTGGAAAGCCGGAAGAGCTGATTACTTATGGAGGATCGGAAAGGGCATGACAGAAGATATGCAATCAAATTGTCAAAGATCCATAGAGAGCTTGGTTGGCTTCCGGAAACTTTTGCAGAAGGAATTAAGAAAACAATCAACTGGTATCTGGAATCATCAGGAGTGGTGGAGACCGATCGTAGAAAAGGAAATGAAAATGCTAAAATGGTTTATATCAGTACAGACGGGGTGTTTGGTGGACAGGAGCAGACCGTGGGAACCGGATTGTGAGGAGTTTTCATCGCTGAACCGATACGGTGAAACGAAAATTACAGGGTGAACAGACAGTGAAAGCAGAACTGAAAGAGTATTTTATTGTGCGAATCGCTTTGGGTATTCGGGAAAACGGGAATAATTTTCGTGAAGACCATGCTGGAGCAGGGGAAAAGACGGAAAGACAGCAGAATACGGAATTTCAAAAAGCAAGCAAGACCGTTTAACAGCAGACTTGACAGAAAAAGGATCTCAGAAGAAGGATTTCAGCCACTGCCGGTCTGGAAGAATGCGCTGGAGAGATATTTGCAGGAAGTTCTTTTGCAGAGAGAAAAAGGATAAAAGGAAAATGGGACAGATAAAGGTAGAAAAAATGCAGGTGGAGTCGAAGGAGACTCTGCGTGATCGAACCGTCGGTGCATGGTGATCAGCGTGGATATTTTATGGAAACTTATAATCAGAAGGATATGGAGGAAGCCGGACTTACGATGAAGTTTGGCCTGAGGATAATCAGTCCGGTTCTGGAAAAGCAGTGCTGAGAGGACTTCATTTTCAAGAAGAAATATCCGCAGGAAAGCTAGTCCAGGTGATTCGGGGAACCGTATTTGATGTGGCGGTGGATATCCGGAAAGGAAGTGCCACCTATGGAAAATGGTATGGAATTGAACTGTCGGAAGAGAATAAAAAAGCAAAAGTTTTTCATATTCCGGTGATTTAGCATGGATTGGTGCCGGTGTTTCTTAATCAGGCAGAATTCTGCTACGAATGTACGGATTTTCATCATCCGGATGATGAGGTGCGGGCGGATTCGGAACGATCCGATCGATCAACGTTGCATGGCCAGAGCTTGATGTGCCATACAGAATGAGTGAAAAAGATAAAAAGTGGGGAAGGCTGGGGGAGAATAAGATGGAAAGAATCGTGGATTAAAGAATAGCGTAATACACAGAAAACATTATCTGGAAGGAACGGGACTGGAAAGAAGAGCAAGTAAGGAAATTCAGATTACCTATCAGCCACTTCGGCACAAAGAGACATCAACTACTGGTTCGCACACCCACCGACCCGGAAAGAAACTAAAGCTGTGTCAATACAGGAAGCCAGATGCATCTGAAAATCAGATTGAATACGAATATCATGCATTGGAGCCGGGCAGATTCAGGACGGACGCCAGTGCCGGTTTTTTGCAGATGGCAGCAGCTGAACCGCTGTATGGTGATGGTTATGGAGTTTCTGGAAGGGTGCAATGGATTATCGGAAGAATGTCTGATGGAAGCGGCAGAATGTCTTTGCGGATATCCACAGTGTTCCGGTAAAAGAAAACGGATGGACTGATATCGCCATCGAATCCACTGCAGGCGATTCTCTGGATGAATGTGACCAGATGGCGACATACCAGGAGCCGGGAAGACTGATCCGCAACGAAGAAACATTTAAAAGATGGAAGACTATTTAAACCGGGATTTTCTGGATATGATCGAAGAAAGATATTATAAATAAAGATTTCAGGGATGCGGAGTAATAAAATTCTGCGTTTTTCCACATACTACCCATATCGAATAAAATATGGAAAATATGTGGAACACAGGAGGAATAGAATCAATATGAAAGCTACAGGAATTGTCCGCCGGATCGATGATCTTGGCAGAATTGTCGTTCGAAGGAAATCAGGCGCACGCTACGTATCCGTGAGGGTGATGCGCGAAATTTTCACCGACCGGGAAGGAGAAATCATTCTCAAAAATACTCACCGCTTGGGGAAATGGGAAATTTTGCAGACCAATATGCGGAAAGTCTGGCACAGACGCTTGATATCTGGTGTGTATCACAGATACAGATCAGGTGATCGCAGCAACAGAATGGGAAGAAAAGAATTTCAGGAACAGCTGATCACAAGACAGCTTGCGGAAGTGATCGCAAAAGAAGGGAGCAGTTTCTGGCATCCTCTATGGATCGGAAGTTCACGGTCATCGTGTCGGGACAGAATGCAGAACTGAAATGGCAGGTGATAAGTCCGATCATCTGCGCCGGAGATGCGATCGGTTCTGTCGTGATCCTGGCAAAGGACGGCAGGAAAAACCCGGTGAGTTGGAACAGAAGATGATACTCTGCGCAGCAGGATTTCTGGGACGACAGATGGAACAGTAAAGGAATATTTCATAAGAATCTCTCATAGTATAAAAGGACAGGAGGGGTTCTTATGGAAAAAAAGCTGTTTGGAAATATCTGTTTTATTAAGACTTGTGAAAGCACTGATGCTTTCTTTACTTTCTTACGATGCTGATGCCGGGCTGTCTTTTGGACTGTATAAGTTTGACTTAAGCGAGAAAAAACAGTCCGGATCGGGATCCGGTGGTTTACATAATTTCCACATTTGCCGGTGGATTTGCCATGGGAAAAAATGGGGAAGACAAGGAAATTCCTGAGGGGATTTATGCTTGAAATACTTTCTATTTTCTGCTACTGCTTGCAATTTCAGCAGGATTCACCGGAGCGCAGGGGATTGGAATACCCCGAATGATGACGCCCGGATCCTGTGGAGCAGGCGGGTGCAAATGCTCGGTGTATGGTGTCCTGAAGGGGCGGAGATGTAATTTTGCGTTGACGGTATCAAGGGATATGGGCGATACTTTTATTTTTTAACTGGGGAAGCAGTTGCGCCAAAAAGCGATACTATACTATAGTGATAAAATGCCCGGAGGTGATGAGCCGGGCGAGAGGGAGGAACTGGTGAAAAAGGAACACCAGACAGCTTTATTTGATGTTTTTTTGTTTTTGCGATAATCATAAGCAAATTCCTGCCGGCTGCTGGCATGGTTTGATATAGGAGGGAACTATCCAAGCTATGTGCGTGCCGCATTGTATTTATTATTATTTGTCTTGTGGGGGTATTCTCTGGATCAGCGGATTATTCAGAAACCGGTGCTGCACTGTCTTCGCTTGATGGATGTTCTGATGCTTATCTGGTTGACTTTGCGTACTTTGAAATATGAGGTGGTTACAGATCTGACCGTGGCACGTTATTTGTGGTATCTTTATTACCTGCCGATTCTTTTTTATTTATTCGCTTGGTGCATATACTGCAATTTTTCTGGGAAAATCCGAAGATTATCAGCTTTCCAGAAAAAGCTGGTTGTTATCGCTGATTCCGACAGCATTGTTTCTGGCTGTTATCACAAATGATTTCCACCAGCAAGTATTTTCGTTTGCGAGCGGAATTCCGGGGTGCCGGATAACAAAGTCTTTTTCCATGATGGAATGCGCATCTCATCGGCACCGATCAGAGGAGGCTTTGTTGTCTGGAGTGATAATGTACGTCCATTGATGGATCTTCGAACCCGGCTGAATGAAAATAAATTGGAGATGGAGAAGAATAAAAAGAAACTCCGAGGATGCCTATCTTGTACAGAAGAGGCTGTATGAGCTGACGGAAAAGAATCATATTTACGATGAACTGGAAGTGAAGTTTAAAAACAGACAGATCAGATACGTCAGCTGCTCGAACAATGTAAGAACGCTGATCCATGTGAGACACGGAAATTCTTGAAAGAGATATTGCTGATCGGTACATACATTAAGCGCAGTGCAAACCTGTATTTTTTAAGCGAAGAATATGAAATACTGCCACAGCAGGAATTACGACTGACAGTTGATGAAGCAGTACGGGCAATGACCGCCTGTGGTACAGAATGTGGAGTGCTCTATCGTACGACAAGACCGATGCGTTCAGCAGATGTTGTGCGCTTGTTTGAATTGCTGCATGTTGTGGCAGAGAAGACACTGGGAGAATTACAGTCATTGTTTATCTCTGTGTCTGATGATGAAATGAATTTATCTGTGGAATGTAGTATAGATCTGTCAGTGATAGCTTCACAGGAAGTGACAGTCTGTTAGGATGATGGATTGTGGCTGGTCCGTACACAGATAGGAGGACAGGACAATGCATAGATTGAAACATTTCGGGTTCAATGTAATCAAGGAAAGCTTTGATCAGCTTCCTTCCGAGTCTGCTTTTTTAATTACAAGGGAGACATTGTACTTTGCAACCGACAGATGTATCGTTTGAGCCAGTATTTATTTGACAGTGATATGCAACATCTCAGAGAAGTTGAGCAGGCACTTCGCTTTCCACCGGAGGGAGTTGTACTGCTTCCGGGGCTGGAGAGGGTACTTATCGGTTTCCAGATAAAAGTGTCTGGAGATTTGAAAAGACAGAAGTTACAGATCGTTATGGAGAGACTTATACACAGCTTACAGCCGCTGATATTACAGAAATGCATCGAGTATTGGTACAGATTGCTGCTGATAATCAAAAACTTAACGAGGATGAAAAAAAGCTGCTGGAGCTTTCTGAAAATGTTAAGGCAATTGTCAGAGAAAAGGAGCAGCTTGCGGCGAAGTCTGCCATGCATGATGGTCTTGCTGCAAGTCTTACCGTAACGAAGCAGTATCTTGCAGGAAATCTTGGAGAGATTGATATAGCAGTTGTACTTCATGAATGGGAGAAAAGCATTGCTTTCCGTGATGCCGTTCTTTTATCCGAAAAGAGAAGTTATTCGATAATGCCAGCAGCAGCGGAGTTTCCATTCAGATAAAGGGGGAAGAACCAACAGGGAGTGCGGCAGAATTAACGTATGTGGCGATGCAGGTTTGTCTGAATAATGCAATCCAATATGCGAAGGCAACAAAATTGTCGGTAAGTATTCAGAAAAATGAAGATAAATATTCAGTGGTGATCCGTAATAATGGGAAGCCTCCGGAGAAGGTGATCACAGAGGGGGAGGTCTTACAAATCTGCGTTGCCGAATTGAAAAGTCAGGTGGTATAATGACGGTATATAGTCTGCCGGAGTTTTCTTTGGTGATGGATCTGCCAAAGACAGATAATGCAGAGGAAGGGGAAGGGATAGCAGTGAAAAAAATATTAATTGTTGAGGATCAGGCGCTTGCGCGCATGTATCTTTGCACATGCGTTGAAAAATGTATGATTGCGAAGTGGCAGGTACGTTGACCCGGGCTGATGCTGCACTCAGCCGGTGTGGAGAAGGACATATAGACCTGATTCTGATGGATATTTGTACCGAGAGTGATTCTGACGGTCTGACAGCGGCTGAATCGGTCAAAAAAATTCTATCCACGGATTAAGATTGTGATGGTCACTTCAATGCTTGAAGGACGTTTCTGGATCGTGCAAGAAAGATTGGTGCAGATAGTTTCTGGTATAAGGACTCCCCATCCGGAGATCTCATTGATGTGATCGAAGGAACCCTTTCAGGAAAACATTTCTGGCCGGACAGTGTACCGGCAGTACAACTCGGAAAGGCACTCTCCTGTGATCTGTCAGACCGGGAGCTTGAGACTTTGCGTCTGCTATGCGAAGGGAAGACAAACAGTGAGATCGCAGCAAAACTTCATGTGGCAGAATCTTCCGTTAGAACTTATATCAACCGCATGTTAGAGAAGACGGGATATTCAAATCGTAATCGTCTGATGGTAGCAGCAGTCGGTAAGCGTCTGGTTGTACCGGGAAATCAACTTGATGATTGAAAGAAAAAAATCTATTTGTCCTCACTTTCGAGGACAGACGGATTTTTTTTTTTTTTGTTATAATAAAATAAAAGAAAAGAACACATCGGATATGTCGCAAAAAAGGAAAGGGGGATGGTTTGATGCGGAAAATTGTGGTCGATATGCAGAATTTTCTGTTTGCTGATTCCATAGCGACCGCATTCAGAAATTCAGATTATGAGATCGATGTGATTCGTACGGAGTCTCCGAAGGATACGGTTGAATTGTGTCAGGTGTACAAACCATTTGTTCTTATAATGGAAGTGACAGGTTATACCCCATGGAATCTCTGTGAGAGATTGAAGCTTCGTGATGAAGTAAAGAAAATGTGTCCCCACTGTAAAATTGCTCTCATTGTAGATTCCAATACGGAACGACAGGCAGCGATAGATATTCGGGATGCAAAGAAGAATGGTTTTATTGATCAGTTTTTCTACGGATCTATGACAGCTGAATATCTGATGGATCAGATTTATGCGATGTAAAAAGGCAGCAGGAAACAAATCGTGATATGTCTGTAAAACTTTATGCAGACAGATTCTAAGTTGGAAAAGGAGGAGTCAGTATGGGACTTATTAAAGCAGGTATGGGTGCAATTGGTGGAACATTAGCGGATCAATGGAAGGAGTTTTTCTATTGCGAATCTATGCCGAAAGAAGTGCTTGTTACAAAGGGACAGAAGAGAACGACAGGTCGTTCTTCTAATACAAAAGGAAATGACAATATCATTTCTAACGGTTCCGGTATTGCCGTGGCTGATGGACAGTGTATGATCATTGTAGAACAGGGGAAGGTTGTAGAAGTTTGTGCAGAGCCTGGTGAATTTACATATGATACCTCAACAGAACCATCTATTTTTTCGGGCAATCTCGGTGAGAGCATTAAAGAGACATTTAAAACCGTAGGCAAGCGTTTTACTTATGGTGGAGATACTGGTAAGGATCAGAGAATTTATTACTTTAATACAAAGGAAATTCTGGAAAACCGTTTCGGTACAGCGAATCCGGTTCCGTTCCGTGTAGTAGACTCCAAGATCGGATTGGATATTGACGTATCAATCCGTTGTTCAGGTGTATATTCTTATAAGATTGTTGATCCACTGTTGTTTTACTCAAATGTATGTGGAAATGTAGAACAGGAGTATTCCCGTGAAGAACTTGACAGTACTCTTAAGACAGAATTTATCTCAGCCCTGCAGCCGGCATTTGGCCGTCTGTCAGAGATGGAACTTCGTCCAAACCAGATTGTAACACACAACACAGATCTTGAAAATGCCATGAATACTGCACTTTCAGAGAAGTGGGGAGCTCTTCGTGGATTGAAGGTTGTCAGTATTGCTCTTGGATCAGTTACTCTTCCGGACGAGGATGCAGAACTGATCAAACAGGCACAGCGTACAGCTATCATGCGTGATCCTACGATGGCAGCAGCTACACTTGTCGGTGCTCAGGCAGATGCGATGAAGACCGCAGCAGGCAACGAGGCAGGAGCTATGACAGGATTCATGGGCATGGGTATGGCAATGAACGCTGCAGGTGGTGGAATGAATGCACAGAATCTTTTCGCTATGGGACAGCAACAGCAGGCTCAGCAGGCAGCACAGCAGCAGGCAGTTCCGACACCACAGCCGGCACCGGTACCGCAGGTAGCTCCGGCAGCAGGCGGATGGAAATGTGCATGTGGTACTACAGTAACAGGTAATTTCTGTCCGAACTGTGGAGCAAAAGAAACCGGAACCGAAACCAGAACCGGGCGCATGGAAATGCTCTTGCGGAGCTACGGTGACAGGCAACTTCTGTCCGGAATGCGGTTCTAAGAGACCGGCAGGACGACGTGTTCCTGTGGCGCAGTAAACAAAGGCAAATTCTGACGAACTGTGGAGCAAAGAAGCCGGCAGGAATTTGTGTTGGACCGCTTTGCGGATAAGTGCGGATGGGAACCGGAAGATCCGAAGAATCCGCCAAGATTCTGCCGGAGTGTGGAGATGTCTTTGACGAGAACGACAGACAGTAACGGATGACCAGCGGTTAGAAAATAACTGCCGGAAACCCGGCACGAAAGAAAGGAGAATGAGTTATGGCAGGCTTGCAGGAATATAAATGTCCTTGCTGTGGCGGTGCAATCGCCTTTGACAGTAAGATTCAGAAGATGAAGTGTCCGTACTGTGATACTGAGTTCGAGATGGATGCATCAAAGGTTATGATGCAGAGCTGCAGAATGAAAGGAGCTGCAGAGATGATATGGAGTGGGATACTTCCGCAGGCAGTGAATGGCAGGAAGGTGAAACAGATGGTTTACGCACATATGTGTGTAAATCCTGTGGAGGCGAGATTGTTGGAGACGCCAACATGGCAGCAACATCCTGTCCATTCTGTGATAATCCAATTGTAATGATGGGACAATTTGCGGGAGCGTTAAAACCGGATCTGGTGATCCCGTTCAAATTAGATAAAAAGGCAGCAAAAGAAGGATTGAAGAAACATCTGACCGGAAAACGTCTTCTGCCAAAGATCTTCAAGGATCAGAATCATATTGATGAGATCAAAGGTATTTACGTTCCATTCTGGCTTTTTGATACAAATGTAGATGCCACAGTCCGCTACCGGGCAACAAAGGTACGAATGTGGAGTGACAGTGATTATGATTATACTGAGACAAGTCATTTTATGGTTCACCGGGGTGGAAATATTGGTTTTGAAATGGAGGAAATGAACGCAGCCCATACGCCGGAAACGCTTAAAAGGAAGAGAAGACGGTGTTGAATATCTGCTCGAAAGCTCGGGACAGATATGCAGAAGAAGATTTTGAAGGATATTCTGGATGCGGTGACAGAGCTGACAGAGCAGGGAAGACTCTTTACAAAGGATATTTATGAAAATTTAATCGGTTATTAAAAGAAAGAAAAGGAAGTAGTCAAGGCACTTATGCCTGCATATCGCACACGACTGCAATCTTGCCTGTCGTTACTGCTTCGCAGAAGAGGGCGAGTATCACGGAAGACGTGCACTGATGTCCCTGGAAGTCGGCAAAAAAGCGCTTGATTTCTGATCGCCAATTCTGGCAAAACGCCGGAACCTGGAAGTCGATTTCTTCGGCGGCGAGCCGTGATGAACTGGCAGGTTGTCAAAGAACTGGTTGCTTACGGAAGTTCCAGGAGAAGGCGCACAACAAGAACTTCCGTTTCACCCTGACCACCAACGGTGTTCTGTTGAATGATGAAGTACAGGAATTTGTCAATAAAGAGATGGACAATGTCGTGCTCAGTCTGGATGGACGAAAAGAGGTCAACGACAAGATGCGTCCGTTCAGAAATGGAAAAGGAAGCTACGATCTGATCGTGCCGAAATTCCAGAAACTGGCAGAGAGCCGGAATCAGGAGAAGTATTATATACGTGGGACATTTACAAGAAATAATCTGGATTTTTCAAAGGATGTCCTGCATTTTGCAGATCTTGGATTTGAGCAGGTATCGATTGAGCCGGTTGTCGGGGAAGATACAGATCCATATGCAATCCAGAAAGAAGATCTTCCACAGATTTTTGAAGAATATGACAGACTGGCAAAGATGATCATCGACAGGGAAAAAAGAGCGGAAGAGGATTCAATTTCTTCCACTTTATGATCGACCTTCCGTGTCATCAGTTTCAAGTATGCAGACGGTTAAATGATTCTTATAATCTGGGCTGTGAGATGGAACGTAAGCGCGTAGAATGCGCGATTATGATAAAATTTGCAATGGCAGACGAAAACTAAGAAAAAGGGACTTGGACATGAAGAAGAGTAAAGGAATAAGTAAGCCTTGTTCTGATTCTTTGCACTTTTAGGACTTCTTGGATTTACCTGCTGGCAGGGATTTGGTTCCTCCCACAGGTTCTGCAAAAATATCAATCTTGGTCTTGACCTTGCAGGTGGTGTCAGCATCACTTATCAGGCAAAAAGACAAAGAATCCTTCAGCAGAAGATATATGAAGGATACGATCTACAACACAGAAGCGTGTAGCAGTACAGTACGGAAGCAAGTGTATATCAGGAAGGGGACACGTCGGATCAACATCGAGATCCCAGGGTATCCGATGCCAATAAAGTTCTGGAAGAACTCGGCAAACCAGGATCACTGGTATTTTAGATGCAGATGGCAACACTGTTCTTTTGAAGGAACAGATGTTAAAAATACCAGACGCAGGAAAATCCTACGACTAAGAATAAAGAATATGTTGTAGCTCTGCAGCTTACCAAAGAAGGAACAAACCAAATTTGCAGAAGCAACAGCAGCAAATGTAGGAAAACAGATTTCCATTATTTATGATGGACAGACAATCAGTTCACCAAGAGTTAATCAGGCAATCGAAGGCGGAGAAGCCGTTATCACAGGGATGTCAAGCTATGAAGAAGCAGACAATCTTGCGGCTACCATCGAATCGGTGGACTTTCTCTGGAACTGGAAGAACTTCGCTCTAATGTAGTAGCCGCACAGCTCGGAGAAGAAGCAATCAGCACAAGCTTAATGGCTGGTGCCATCGGACTTGCCATCATCTTCGTATTTATGTGCTTCGTATATCTGATTCCGGGACTTGCAGCAGGTCTAGCACTTCTGATCTATACAGGACTGATCCTGGTGCTTTTAAATGCATTTAATATCACGCTTACCCTTCCGGGTATTGCAGGTATCATCCTTGAATCGGTATGGCAGTCGATGCCAACGTTATCATTTTCGCCCGTGCGTGAAGAAGTGACAACAGGTATCAGTATTAAGACTTCCCGAAGAATGGTTTCCACAAAGCACTGTCTGCGATCGTTGACGGTAACGTAACAACTCTGATCGTCGCAGTATTCTGGTTCAAGGGTTCAGGTTCTGTAAAGGATTTGCTGAACACTGGCACTTGGTATTGTTGTGTCAATGTTTACGGCACTTGTTATTACCAGGATCATCATTTTCTCTCTGTATGCGATTGGTCTTCGTGATGTGGAAATTTTATGCGAAGAAATTCAAAAAGAAAGAAGTTATCGACTTTCTCGGAAAAGGCGAAAAGCCATTTTCTTTTAATATTTGCCGATCAAAGAGATTGATTCAAAGATCGTTCAGTTGTAGAAGATGTGACTGGAGATCACAGTAATACAGGCACAGAAAGTAAGGCAACAATCGAATCATCATCAAGACACAGACGCTGAATCTTGACAGAAAGAAAGCACTTAACAATGCGCTTGCTGATAAATTTGGGTGTAGACACATCGACAATTACAAGCAGAAAATATCAGTTCTACGGTAAGCTCCGAGATGAGACAGGATGCGATCATTGCAGTTATCATTTCAGCGATCTATGCTGATTATATCTGGTTCCGGTTCAAAGATGTACGTTTCGCATCCAAGTGCGGTTCTTGCTCTTTACGATTTGTTATTTTATTAGCACATTCTATGCACTTGCAAGAACAT
>VOFI01002379.1_pt1 | contig 17736 bp, 25 predicted proteins | sample 5384131 | NCBI WGS metagenome assembly VOFI01 (sample SAMN12384728, study PRJNA508395) | human gut metagenome | isolation source: healthy gut H | host: Homo sapiens
TTAAAGAAGATGATACTTATATGACTCAATGGCAAAGAGTTCATATATTTGATGAATTGAAGCATCATAATGTGAATATTACAGTTTTAAATCCGTCAAAATATGAAACTGTTTGTCAGGCAAATGAGGACCTGATTAATCTGCTAAGATATAATAAAGATCATTATGACTTATTTATGAATTGTTGTGGCTCTGACTTATTATTACCTGAAACGATGGAAGCCTTAAAGGATCTGTCTATACCTAAACTTCTAATTTGCTTTGATAATCTTCATGCCCCTTATATTCATAAAGATATTGCCCCTTTTTTCGATTTGGTTTGGTTAACCTCTTTTTGAAACTAAGAGTATATTTCAAAAGTGGGGATGTAATATAATATTTTTACCTTATGCTGCTAATCCTTATAATTTTAAAAATATATATCATAGGGATATTTTGGAGGTGGGATTTATCGGAACCCCTTATGGAACTCGAACGTTGAAATTAAATCAGCTTTTAGAGCATAATATAGCTTGCCGGATTTGTGGGAAGTTAAATAATGGTAGTATGGAGGGAAAAAAAGTAAGTAATATATTGACAACTATCGATTCTGTTAAGAATTTGTTTTCTTTCTCTGTTGGTAGAAAAATATTACAAGGAAAATTGTTGGCTAAAATAAAAGGGAATGTAGAGTTGGAAAGTAAAAGTGAATGGCTTACCATTTCTGGCCCAGTATCATTTGATGAAATGAACAGACTTTATTCGAATTTTGCTTTAAATCTAAATATACTGGAATTAAGAAATACTTATTTACTTAAATATCCTGTGTATAAACTTCATTTGCGGACATTTGAAATTCCTATGTGCGCTGGGATTCAAATCACAACTTATAATGATGAATTATCCTCTTATTTTGAAGAAGATAAGGAAATTGTATTTTATAGAGATTTAAGTGAGCTTATTGATAAGTGCAGGTTTTATCTTGATGCGAAGAAAAGGTAATATACGCAAAATGATGCGAAAAAATATAAGAATAAGAGCAGAACAAGAGCATACTTGGTGGAATCGTTTTACTCTAATTTTTGATAAATTAGAACTTGGTGGAAAACTTTGAAACTTTTAGCTTATTGATTAATAATTTTAATTGTAAAAATGATTGTTGATTATTTTGATACTGTTTATTCTTCAATAAACGGTCGGTCTCCTTTGCTACGAAATTGAAGATATATTCTTTTTTTCGTTGGTTGATTAGAGTGGTAGCTAATATTGTTATTCCTATTAGTTTTTTATTGAATAGGAGAAAGTATTGTTTAAAAATAACTTCTACTACTAAAAAAGAGAAACTTATTGTATCTTTAACTTCTTTCCCTAAAAGGATAAATAGGCTTTGGATTGTGATTGAATCTATTTTTCGTCAATCGATTAAACCGGATATGGTTATTTTATGGCTATCTAAAGAGCAATTTCCTGACAGGAGTTTTATACCTAATTCATTGTTATCATTAGAAAAAAGAGGGTTAATAATAGAACTGTGTGAGGGAGATTTGCGCTCTCATAAGAAATATTACTATGCGTTACGCCAGTATCCTAATGATATTATCATAACAATTGATGATGATGTTATTTATGCTACTGATTTGATACTCAATTTATTGAATCAGCATCAAAAAATATCCTAATGCAATATGTTGTACCTGCGCTTCACGTATTGGAATCGAAGATAATAAAATCCTCCCTTACATTTCATGGGAGTGTATTGATTACGAAATACCTCCAAGTTTTGGAGTACTAGCTATAGGGGTAGGGAGTTTTGTATCCCCCTGGAAGTTTATATCATATGTTTGGAGAGGAGGATATTTTTATGAAGTATTGTCCTACTGCTGATGATTTATGGTTGAATATGATGGCTCACTTAAAGAATACTCCAATTTCGAAAACGGCATATCGTTCGAATTACTTACCGATTATAAGATTTAGTAAAGTGTCTTTATCATCAGTAAATAATGGTATGGGAGCTAATGACATTCAATTAAATCGTTTGATAACTTATTTTTCTTTAAGACTTAATCAATTTCCTTATTCAATGTTGGCCAAATGAAGATCGGGACTCAGATGAGTACTTTATCTTGTTCTTTGAAAAATAGAGAGGCTATTTTGTATGTACACATTATACTTATATGTGTATGTACAATATTCTACTTGTATTTATTTTTAAATGATATTTTCTATCAAAAAATAGCAGAATTTTTAGTGTTATTTTCTTTTGGATGGGTATATTTTTCATCAGGTTTACTAAAAATTCCTTTTTTTCATCCTTATCGGATGTTTCTGTTGACACTATTTCTTTATAATATAAGTGGTATTGGCTTGAGCTTTTTAAATATATTAGATCTATTTAAGGATTTAATACTAGGTGGAGTCAGTAACTCTTTTTATACGCACTCAATTATTATAGAGGTATTTGCGTGTATTACAACCTTTGTTCTTTTTATACATTTAGCTGTTATCTTGTATAGCTATAGGAAAGTTTCAATATCGACAAACACCGAATGGAGATATAATCGAGTAATGGAAAAGACAGGAATATATGTATTTTATATATTTTTAGTTCCATCACTTTATTATTATTATTTGCTAATAGCGCAATATATTGCTGCTGGTGGATATTTATATCAATCTCAAGTGGAAGGTACTGTAAATACTAATATTTTAATTCGTATATCTGATGATTTTTTGGGTTTTTAGGTTTGATTCTTATTTTGGCTTCAAAAGCAGAAATAAAGAAGATATTATTTCCTGTAATTCTTTATGTTTTAGTATTCTTATTATTGTCATTTGTTTCAGGAAGTAGAGTCTATTTTGTTTCATTATCACTTGCTATAGCAAGTTATTTTTGTTTTAGAAATTTATTTTCTCCAAAAATATTAATAATTATTTTGGCAATATTTGTATCAATATCTATGATTATTGGTGTAGTTCGAGGAGCCAGTGATTATGAGCAAGCTTTTTTAAAAATGAGAGGAGAAAAAAAATCTGAGAATGCGTTGATTGAATTCATTTCTCAGCAAGCTTCTACAATGCATATTATTGGATTAACTGCTTTTTATGTAGAGAATAAGAAAATTGACTTCTCATGTCGATACTTATATGATATGTTGATCTTGCCAACTGGATACATAAAAGGAAAACCTGTAGGAGATTATTATTTATTATCAGATAGGTTGGCTCTTCTTACATTGAAGTCTGACTTTTCTATGGGCGCTGGATTAGGTACATCTATTATTGCAGAATTTTATATATGTGGAGGCATTTGTGCTGTAATGTTACTTTCCTTCATCTGGGGGCTATTTTTGATGCATATTTATTCTATAGCAATGAGATCTAATTTTTATTTTTTATGCTTTTTATTGATGCTACCGGGAATATATTATACTCCTAGGGCTCACCCTTTATATCCTATACTATCATTAATGCAACCATTAATATTATATGGATTAATTATATGCTTTAGGAAATTAGCAAAAAGTAATTGAAATACTCTTCTTAATTTATATACTTATGTGATTGTAAGTTATTTTATTATTCTGTAAACTATTAATATTGGAAATATGGATGCTTGTTTTATGGGGCTAGGCTATATTGGTCTACCTACAGCTATTATTGCTGCAAAACATGGGGTAAAAAGTAACGGGGTGGATATAAATCCCAAAGTGGTTTGAAATGACTAATGAAGGGAAGTTACATATTATAGAGCCCGGGATGCAAGATATACTTGAGGAAGTAGTTGCGAACGGAATGCTGACGGCTTCAACTATACCGACAGTAAGTGATGCCTATTTTATGGTTGTACCTACTCCTTTTAAAGGAGATCACGAACCTGATATTTCTTATGTAGAAGCTGCTACTCGTGCTATTATTCATTTTTTGAAAGAAGGAGATTTATATGTAATTGAATCTACTTCTCCTGTGGGGACAACTGGTAAAATGGCTGACTTAATCTTTTCACTTCGTCCAGAACTTAGGTGTAAAATTTATATAGCATACTGTCCTGAACGTGTTTTTACCTGGTAATGTTATATATGAATTAGTACATAATGATCGGGTGATTGGAGGAATCGATGAACGATCTACTGATAAAGCAATAGAATTTTATAGTCAATTTGTGAAAGGTAAACTTCATAAAACAGACTGTAAGACAGCAGAAATGTGTAAGTTAACAGAGAACTCTTCTCGTGACTCTCAGATTGCGTTTGCCAACGAGTTGTCCATGATTTGTGACAAAGCGGGTATCAACGTCTGGGAACTGATTGACTTGGCTAATAAACATCCTAGAGTAAATATTTTACAACCAAGCTGTGGCGTTGGAGGACATTGCATTGCAGTAGATCCTTATTTTATAACAGCGGATTTTCCTATAGAATCCCAAATAATAGCAAAAGCTCGTGAAATTAACAATTACAAAGCTTTTTGGTGTGCTGAAAAAGTTGAGAATGAAATGTTGAAATTTGAGATTAAATATGGTCGTAAGCCAATTATTGCTATGATGGGCTTAGCCTTTAAGCCAGATATTGATGATTTGCGTGAGGCTCCTGCTAAATATATAACAACAAAAGTAATGCAAAGCTGTAATAATGCTGACATTTTGGTTGTAGAGCCTAATGTAGTAGAACATAAAGTCTTTAAATTAACAAATTATAAAGATGCATATGCAAAAGCCGACATTATCGTTTTTTTAGTGGCTCATTCAGTATTTAAAACATTGCTATATGATGATAATAAAGTGATTTTAGACTTTTGTGGTATCTATAAAAAACAATTATCTCGTTCACCATTATGAAAAAAATTATGTTGGTATTCGGTACTCGTCCCGAAGCCATTAAAATGGCACCTCTAGTAAAAAGAGTTCCAGAAATATCCAAAGGAGTTTCAAACTATAGTTTGTGTTACAGGACAGCATCGTGAAATGCTTGATCAAGTTTTACATCTTTTTCATATTCGTCCTAATTATGACTTGAACATCATGAAGCAAGGACAAGATTTATATGATGTAACTGCTCGTGTCTTGATAGGGATGCGTGATGTTTTGGCTGAAGTGCGACCGGATCTGTTATTAGTTCATGGTGATACGACAACTTCTACTGCTGCTGCTTTGTCCGCCTTTTATCAGCAAATACCTGTCGGACATATAGAAGCGGGGTTACGGACCCATAATGTATATAGTCCTTGGCCAGAAGAAATGAATAGGCAGGTTACAGGGCGTATTGCGACTTATCATTTTTCACCCACTTTATTAAGTCGCCAGAACTTATTGAATGAAGGAGTGAAAGGAGATTTTATTATTGTGACAGGTAATACGGTAATTGATTCTATTTATATGGTTGTGGATAGAATAAGGCATGATAAGTTATTAGAAGTACAATTAAGAAATGTTTTGAGTACTTCTGGCTATGATGTCAAACGTCTATCTAATGATAAAAAATTAGTATTAATAACTGGTCATCGTAGAGAAAATTTTGGTGATGGGTTTATATCTATGTGTCAAGCTATAAAAGCATTAAGTGAAAAATATCCTAATGTCGATTTTGTATATCCAATGCATTTGAATCCTAATGTCCGTAAACCTATTCATGAAGTATTCGGAGATGAATTATCAGATTTGAATAATCTGTTTTTTATTGAACCATTAGAATATCTCTCTTTTGTGTACCTGATGGAAAAATCTATAATTGTATTGACAGACAGTGGTGGAATACAGGAAGAGGCTCCAGGTCTTGGTAAGCCAGTATTGGTAATGCGTGACACAACAGAACGTCCTGAAGCCTTAGAAGCTGGAACTGTAAAGTTAGTAGGGACTAATTATGATAAAATAGTTAATGAGGTTTCAGCTTTACTTGATGATTCAGACTATTATAACACTATGAGTAAAGCTGTTAATCCTTACGGGGATGGAAAGGCTTGTTCGAAAATTGTTAATTTTTTGTTGGCATGAGTAAAGTTTCTGTACTAATATTGCAGCATACTGTTTCTGCATATAATATACCTATGTATGAACTCTTATCAGAAATGGTAAATTTAACAGTTGGATATACGAGAAAGAATGAATCTAATAAAGTACTTCCGTTTAATGTCAAGAAGTTGAAGTCATATTTGATTGGTCCTTTTGTTTTTGTTCCTTGCCTACATTCCTTTTGCTCAAATTTTGATGTGGTTATATATATGCCTGATATGCATTTTATTAGCTATATAATGCTTTGTTTTTTGAAAAGGAAATATAAACTCATTTCTTGGAGTATAGGGATAAGAGCTTCTTATAGTTTGAGGTACGATCTTGATCGCCCTATGACTCTATTGGACAGATGTTTCAAATTGCTTCTGAAAAAAATCAGATGCTAATATATTTTATATGAAAGAGCCTATAGCAAAATGGAGTCATTGTGGTATTGATAAATCAAAACTTTTGTTGCTCATAATACAGTTGCTGTAAATTCTATAGAAATAGATAGCTCTTTTTAAGAAAACGATTTTATTTGTAGGCTCTTTATATAAAGAGAAGAAGGTTGATGAATTAATAGAAGCCTATGAAACAGCCTTTTTAGAAAAAAAGGGGGTGAGGAGGGGCCTATTTTAAAATATTATTGGTGAAGGACCTGAAAAAGTATATTTAGAAAGTCTGTTGAAACAAAAGGATTAGAAAAACAAATTATTTTACGTGGTGCAATTTATGATGAAACAGTTATTGCGGAATATTTTAAAGAAGCATTAATTTGTGTTTCCCCTGATCAAGCTGGTTTATCAGTATTAAAAAGTATGGGATATGGTGTACCTTTTATAACTAAAAAGATGCGATTACTGGAGGAGAAATACTAAATATAGAAAATAATAAGACGGGACGTTTATATCAACATCGTGATGAACTTGTGAAAATATTACAAGAGGTTGCGGAATTTCCTCAAAAATATATTGAAATGGGAATCTTGGCTATGGAATATTATAAGCAAAATGCTTCTATTTCACAAATGGTTCAAGGCTTTTATGATGCAATTAGTTTTGTACAGATTGATAATCAATGGAAGAATTAGACAATATTAAGTTAATCGAGTTACCCAAATTCATGGATGATCGGGGAAATTTAACATTCATAGAAAAAGGTAATCAAGTGCCTTTTGATATTCGAAGGGTATATATGATTTATGATGTTCCTGGTGGCGAAATTAGAGGAGGTCATGCATATAAAAAACAAGTGGAGTTAGTCATTGCTTTGTCTGGAAGTTTTGAAGTTTTTTTAAGCGATGGATTTTTTGAGCGCATTTATCTTTTAAATCGTTCTTATACGGGAATACTCATTCCTGCTGGTATATGGCGTAGGTTGCAAAACTTTTCAACAAATTCTCTTGCTTTAGTATTAGCTTCTACTTCTTATCAAGAGTCGGATTATATTCGTGATTATAAATCATTTTTGGAGTACCGTGATAATGAAAAAAAAAGTGTCAGTATTTGATTGTTCAATATTAGAATTGCCTAGAATAAAAGAGCGTTGTGGAAATATTACTCCTATACATGGACTAATAGATCTTCCTTTCGAAATTGCTCGTGTTTTTTATTTGTATGACATACCAGGAGGAGAAGATCGTGGTGCACATGCTCATAAAGAATGTCAACAGTTTCTGATTGCAGCTAGTGGTAGTTATGAAGTTGAACTAAATGATGGGATTAATAAAAGGACTGTACTTTTAAATAGACCATATTATGGATTACATATTCCTCCTGGTATTTGGGCCGCTGAAAGAGGTTTTTCTTCGGGATCTATTTGTTTGGTCTTAGTTTCTCATATTTATGATGAGTTAGATTATATTCGTGATTATGATGAGTATAAAAATTATATGCAAAATTATATATGATAAAGTTTTTAGATTTACAAAAAGTTACTCAGAGATACTCAGATGAAATCAAAATTCTGTGGCTCGAGTTGTAAACTCTGGTTGGTATTTGCAAGGTGTAGAGAATAGTAGCTTTGAGCAAAAGTATTCGCAATATATAGGTGCCAAATATACTATAGGGTGTGCCAATGGTTTAGATGCTCTTATTTGGATATTTCGGGCATATATTGAATTAGGATTAATGCAACCAGGAGATGAGATAATAGTACCTTCTAATACATATATCGCTTCTATTTTGTCTATAACAGAGAATGGTTTAATTCAGTTCTTGTTGAACCAGACATAAATACTTATCAAATTGATGATAAAAAATAGAGGCGGCTATTACGAATAGGACCAAAGCTATTTTGATCGTCCATCTTTATGGACAATGTGCTTATACTGAAAAAATTAGCACTATTTGTAAGAAATTTGATTTAAAATTAGTTGAAGATAACGCTCAAGCTCATGGATGTATATGGGGGAACCAGAAGACAGGTTCTTTAGGGAATGCAGCAGCACATAGCTTTTATCCAGGAAAAAATTTAGGTGCTTTGGGAGATGGAGGGGCTGTTACGACGGATGATGAAGAACTTGCAAATGTGGTTCGCGCTTTAGCAAATTATGGCTCTACTAAGAAATATGTATTTCAATATACAGGTCGTAATAGTAGATTGGATGAGATACAAGCCGCAGTGCTTAATGTAAAATTGAAGTATTTAGATAAAGATAATGGTTATCGAAAAAAAAATAGCGCGATATTATATTGATAATATTACTAATTCTCAAATAATATTACCTAAAGTTAGTGATTGGAATGCACATGTTTTTTCATATTTTTCCAGTACGCTGTAAAAACGTAATGAATTGCAGAGTTATTTGGCTGAAAATGGCATTCAAACAATTATTCATTATCCTATACCTCCTCATAAGCAAGAGTGTTATAAAGCTTGGAATAACTTATCTTTTCCTGTATCAGAAATAATCCATAAAGAGGAATTAAGCTTACCAATCAGTCCTGTTCTGACAGACGTTGAAGCAAAAAAAATTGTATCTGTAATAAATCAATTTAAATGATGAATTTTTGTACTCTTTTTGACTCTTATTATATGCATAAGGGGCTTGCTTTGTATAGATCGTTGTTGAAAAATTGTTTAGACTTTCATTTGTATATAATGGCTTTCGACTTTCCTTGTTATGAGAAGTTGAAGAATTTAGGGTTGAATAATGTTACTATAAGATATATTTGTGATTTTGAGACAGAAGAACTTATTTCATTAAAAGATCAAAGAACGAAGGCGGAATACTGCTGGACCTGTGGACCTGCAATTATTGAGTATTTTATTGAGACATTTTCGCTGAATAATTGTACTTATCTTGATGCTGATTTAATGTTTATGGCATCACCTCAGATAATTTTTGATGAGTTTGACAAGTCAGTATCTATTGCTATTTCAGAACATTTTCATAATGAAACAATTGGTGGGAAATATTGTGTCCAATTTATGTATTTTAGGAATGATATAGAAGGGAGAAAATGTTTAAAATGGTGGAAAGAGAGATGTATTGAATGGTGTTATGCACGGTATGAGGATGGGAAATATGGAGATCAGAAGTATTTGGATTCTTTTCCTCTATTATTTGAGAATGTTTATATCATTAAAAATCGAGGTGTAGGCATAGCTCCTTGGAATATGAATTTTTATACATATGATATTAAAGGGGAAAATGTAATATTTAACAATAGGAAATATCCTTGTGTCTTTTTTCATTTTCATGGAACTAGGGTTACTTGTAATTCTAATGAATTGTTGTTAAAGGCTATTACATATGATGTTTCTCCTAAAATAGAACGCTGTTTCTTTTTACCGTATTTAGACTTGCTGTTAGAAGTTTACCGTATTTACTTTAATGTAAATTTGAGTTCAGTAAAGGTCGAAAAAAGAATGTTTTGGGAACGTTTTTATTCTTTTATAAAACGAAAATGTAAGCATAGTAAGGTTATGCAGTTTTTATACTATAAAGTGTTTAAAAATACGATATGATGGATACGAATCTATAAGTAAATAATATGTCATTATTTAAAGAGAAAATTTTATTAATTACCGGTGGAACAGGTTCCTTCGGTAATGCCGTACTACGTCGTTTTCTTGATTCTGATATCAGGGAGATTCGTATATTCTCTCGTGATGAAAAGAAACAAGATGATATGCGTCACCATCTTCAGAATCCCAAAGTAAAATTCTATATTGGCGATGTCCGTGACAAGCGCTCTGTGGATGGAGTGATGAATGGAGTGGATTATATTTTCCATGCCGCTGCGCTGAAGCAAGTTCCTTCCTGTGAGTTTTTTCCCACACAAGCGGTTAGGACAAATGTTCTCGGTACAGAAAATGTGTTGGATTCCGCCATAGCTCACGGTGTTAAAAATGTGGTGGTACTTTCTACCGATAAAGCTGCCTATCCTATAAATGCAATGGGTATCAGCAAAGCCATGATGGAGAAAGTTGCTATCGCCAAAGGTCGTCAGTTGGGTAATTGTGGAGGAACAACGATTTGCTGTACCCGTTATGGGAATGTTATGGCCAGTCGTGGTTCTGTGATACCCTTGTGGGTAGAGCAAATTAAGAAATGTAATCCAATAACAATAACCGATCCCAACATGACCCGCTTCATGATGACTCTGGATGATGCTGTCGACTTGGTGCTTTATGCCTTTCAGCATGGAAAAAATGGTGATTTGTTTGTTCAGAAGGCGCCCGCTGCTACTCTGGATGTATTAGCCGATGCATTAAAGTCTCTTTACCATAGTAACGCGGATGTCAAAGTGATTGGTACCCGTCACGGTGAGAAACTCTATGAAACTCTTGTTACCCGTGAAGAGATGTCTAAAGCAGAGGATATGGGTGATTATTATCGTATCCCATGTGATACGCGTGATTTAAATTATGATAAGTTTTTTGTGGAAGGAAGTGAGGAGGTCTCCAAAATAGAAGATTACCATTCTCATAATACCCGTCGTCTTGATGTTGAGGGGATGAAAGAACTTCTCTTGAAACTTAATTTTATTCGCGAAGATATTGGCCTTGAAAAATAGAATTGATAGCAATCAAGGTCAAATAAATTAATTCCTCTTTATTTATGAAAGTTTTAGTAACCGGTGCGAAAGGTTTTGTCGGGCGGAATCTTGTATCCCAATTGCGCAATATTCAAAGTGGCAAAGCAAAAAATTACGCTTTGTCCGGAAACGAGTTGATCATTTTTGAATATGATGTAGATAGTGCCCCTTCTGAATTGGATGACTATTGCCGACAGGCTGATTTCATTTTTAATCTGGCCGGTGTAAACCGTCCACTGGATCAGTCTGAATTTATGAAAGGGAACTTTGGTTTTGCTTCTACGCTTCTTGCTTCATTGAAGAGACATGGAAATACTTGCCCTATCATGATATCCTCTTCTACACAAGCCGCTTTGGATAATCCTTATGGAGCCTCTAAACGGGCGGGTGAACAATTGTTGTTTGAGTATTCCCGGGAAACGGGATCGAAAGTGTTGGTATACCGTTTTCCCAATGTCTTTGGTAAATGGTGCCGCCCTAATTATAATAGTGCAATAGCTACTTTTTGCTATAACATAGCACATGATCTTCCCATTCAGGTCAATGATCCGAATGTGGAGATGAATCTTTATATATAGATGATGTTGTGGATGAATTAATCTCTGCTTTGACGGGCAATGAACATCGGGAAGGAGCTTATTGTAAAGTATCTGCTGTATACACTGTTACTTTGGGAGCAATTGTGGAATTGCTATATTCTTTCCGTGAGAACCGTAACAATTTGGGAGTTCCCCATGTGGGAGATGCTTTTACTAAGAAACTTTACTCCACCTATCTCTCTTATCTGCCGAAAGATGGATTTGGCTATCCTTTGAAGATGAATGTGGATGCCCGTGGCAGTTTCACGGAATTATTCGCAGTACGGACCGGGGACAGTTCTGGTTAAATTTCCAAGCCACATATTACAAAAAGGTAACCATTGGCATCATACTAAAAACGAAAAGTTTGTGGTTGTAAGTGGCCAAGGTGTCATCCGTTTTCGTAACGTGTATGATTCATCCTCTGAGATTCTAGAATATTTTGTTTCAGGTGATAAGCTTGAAATAATTGATATTCCTACCGGTTATACCCATAATATTGAGAACCTGGGTGATACGGATATGGTAACTTTTATGTGGTGTAACGAGTGTTTTGATCCCGGTAGGCCGGATACTTATTTTGAAGAAGTTTAATAGCATTATGGAAATCAAACTGGATTATTCAGATATCAAGTTTCGGTATGATGGCAAGCTGAGACTGTTGATTATAGTCGGTACTCGTCCGAGATTATCCGGTTGGCTGCCGTAATAAATAAATGCCGTCGATATTTTGATTGTATTTTGGCTCATACCGGACAGAATTATGATTATAATCTGAACGGAGTCTTTTTTCATGACCTGGGCTTACAGGCTCCGGAAGTTTATATGGATACCGTTGGGGATGATTTGGGTTCGACAATGGGTAATATTTTGAATGCGAGCTATAAACTGATGAATCACACTTACGCCCTGATGCCGTTTTGGTTCTCGGTGATACCAATTCTTGCCTGTAAGTGTAATCAGCGCTAAACGCTTGCATATTCCTATTTTCATATGGAAGCCGGTAACCGCTGTAAAGATGAATGTCTTCCGGAAGAAACAAACAGACGTATTGTGGATATTATTTCCGATGTGAACTTGGCTTACAGCGAACACGCTCGTAAATATTTACATGAGTGCGGACTGCCGCAAAGGAGCGTGTCTATGTAACCGGTTCTCCGATGGCCGAGGTACTGCGTCAGAACCTGCCGGCTATAGAAAAGTCAGATATTTTGGAAAAATTGGGACTGGAACCGCAGAAGTATATTTTGCTGTCTGCACATCGGGAAGAGAATATTGATACTGACAAGAACTTCGCTTCATTGTTTGAAGGCATAAATGCGATGGCTGAAAAGTATGACATGCCTGTACTTTACAGTTGCCATCCTCGTAGCCGTAACCGCCTGGAATCAAGTGGATTTAAACTGGATAGCCGGGTGATTCGGCATGCCCCTCTGGGGTTCCATGACTATAACTGCTTGCAGATGCATGCTTATGCCGTTGGTCAGTGATAGCGGGACATTACCGGAGGAAAGTTCTTTTTCACTTCTGTCGGTCACTCTTTTCCGGCTGTTTGTATTCGCACAAGTACCGAACGTCCCGAAGCTTTGGATAAGGGATGTTTTATTCTTGCGGGGATTGATAAAGTCTCTTTGCTTCAAGCTGTAGATACTGCTGTGGAAATGAATAGGAATGGTGATAATGGTGTCCCTGTTCCGGATTATATGGATCGAAATGTATCGACAAAGGTGGTGAAGTTGATTCAAAGTTATACAGGAATAGTAAACAAAATTGTCTGGAGAAAATCCTGATAATATCGAAATGAATATTTTGTTTCTGACCCTTAACCGTGTTTCAGATCTTTCTGAACGGGGGGATATACACGGATTTGATGCGGGAATTTATTTGTCATGGGCATAGGGTCTATATGGTTGTTCCCGCCGAACGTCGCTTTCATGAATCTACTTCAATAAAAGAGAGTTGTGGCGCTCAAATATTGAGGGTGAAGACATTGAATATCCAAAAGAGCAATGTGGTGGAGAAAGGCATCGGTACGTTGTTATTGGAGATGCAGTATCAATGTGCCATAAAAGATATTGGAAGGATATCCGGTTTGATTTGATACTTTATTCAACTCCTCCCATTACTTTCAATAGGGTCATCAGTTCACAAAAGAAACGCTGTAAGGCGAAAAGTTATCTTTTATTGAAAGATATTTTTCCTCAAAATGCAGTTGATTTGGGAATGTTTTCAAAGAGAAGCTTAATTTATAGACTTTTCCGTAAAAAGAGAAAGTTTTATATCAGATATCGGACTTTATAGGCTGTATGTCTCCTGCCAATGTGGATTATGTGTTGACACATAATCCGGAAATAAAGGCTGATAGAGAGAATATGCCCCAATAGTATTAAATTGTTAGAAGCCATTAATGGCTTCAACTGCAAGAAAAAAACATATTGCAGAAATTGCATATTCCAATTAATAAGACTCTTTTTATATATGGTGGCAATTTGGGGCGTCCACAAGGTCTGATTTTCTTGTTGGACGTGATAGCCGCAAATGAGGAACGTAATGACAGTTATTTCATCATTGTAGGCAGTGGCACTGAATATGGCAAGATAAAGTCTTGGTTTGAGGCGAATCATCCGGATAATTCAATGCTGCTTTCTTCACTTCCAAAGAAAGAGTATGATGATTTGGTAAAGGCTTGTGATGTCGGTTTGATTTTCCTTGATAAACGTTTTACCATCCCTAATTACCCTTCCCGTTTACTCTCTTATTTAGAAAACCGGATGCCCGTTTTATTGGCTACAGACCTGAATACGGATATCGGACGGATTGCTGAACGGAATGGTTATGGCTTTTGGACAGAAAATGGGAATTTGGATACATTTATGGAAATGGTGGATTCCTTATCTGCAGACAGAGAAAATAAAAGTGATGGGCGAGAAAGGGTATGAATATTTGAAGTCTAATTATACAGTAGAAAGAGGGTACCGGATAATAATGAAACATTTTGAGTAGGTATGTATCAGTATGTTATTAAACGATTAATCGATTTTGTAGTCGTTTTTTTGTCCTGATTATTATCTGGCCTGTATTGCTTCTCGTAACTCTTTGGCTTCATTTTGCCAATAAAGGTGCCGGTGCTTTTTTTCTTCAGGAGAGGCCCGGAAGGCATGGTAAAATCTTTAAAGTCATCAAATTTAAAACCATGACAGATGAACGTGATGCAGAAGGGAACTTACTTCCGGATGATAAACGATTGACGAAGGTTGGTAAGTTTGTTCGTTCTACTTCGATTGACGAACTCCCACAATTAATCAATGTTCTGAAGGGTGATATGTCCTTTATTGGTCCCCGTCCGTTGTTACCTCAATATCTTCCTTTATACAATAAAGAACAGGCTCGTCGGCATGAAGTCCGTCCGGGATAACCGGTTGGGCTCAGGTGAATGGACGAAATGCCATTTCGTGGGTAAGGAAGTTTGAGTTGGATGTCTGGTATGTAGACCATTGTTCTTTTTTTCTGGATTTGAAGATATTTTTTTTGACTATAAAAAAAGTTTTTTTGTGCGAGAGGGTATCAGTTCTGATACTTCAGTAACAATGGAACCTTTTACAGGGAATAATTAATCACTAACAATCATGTTTTTATATGGTGCCAGTGGTCATGCCAAAGTGATCATTGATATTTTACGAGCCGGTCATGAATCGATTGAAGCGTTGTTTGATGATAATGTGGAGGTTACTTCTCTTCTTGGTCATCCCGTATTACGTCCGTCAGAAGTGCGGGGACCACTGATCGTCAGTATTGGAAATAATCGGATACGGAAGAGGATTGTGGATACTTTGTCCGTGGAGTTTGGATGTGCTATTCATCCTTTGTCCATTGTATCTGAATTTGCTGATATTGGAGAGGGAGTGTCGTGATGCAAGGGGAGTATTATACAGGTGTGTGCTCAGGTAGGCAGACATTGTATTATTAATACGGGTGCCTCTGTGGATCATGAATGTGTCATTGAGGATTATGTGCATATTTCTCCACATTCCACTCTCTGTGGAAATGTATTGGTGGGGGAGGGTAGCTGGATTGGCGCCGGTACTACCATTATTCCCGGTGTGAAGATAGGAAAGTGGAGTGTGATCGGTGCTGGTTCCGTGGTGACTAAGGATATTCCGGATCATGTTTTGGCGGTGGGAAACAAATGTAAAATTATTAAGAGTATATAAAATTATATTATTGATGAACAAACGAATCTGGCTTTTCGCTTGCTCACATGGGTGGCCGTGAGCAAGACTTTATAAAAGAGGCTTTTGATACGAACTGGGTTGTCCCTTTGGGACTAACGTGGATGCCTTTTGAGCAATCTTTGGTTGAATATTTGCATGAAGACCGCTATGTAGTGGCTTTGAGTGCCGGAACGGCTGCACTTCACTTGGGCTTGATTCTTCTGGATGTGAAGCCCGGTGATGAAGTGATCTGCCAAAGCTTTACTTTTGCTGCCTCTGCCAATCCGATTTCTTATCTGGAGGCCAAACCCTGTTTTTGTGGACAGTGAGAAGGATACCTGGAATATGGATCCGGTATTGCTTGAGGAGGCTATAAAGGACCGTTTGCGCAAGACGGGTAAGCTCCCTGAAGGCTATTATCCCTGTCCACCTTTACGGTATGCCTGCCAAGATGGACGAGATCATGGATATTGCGGGTCGCTATGGTATCCCCGTATTGGAGGATGCCGCGGAGGCTTTGGGTTCGGAACTGAACGGACGGAAGTGTGGCACATTCGGTGAACTGGCCGCTCTCTCTTTCAATGGCAACAAGATGATCACGACTTCCGGTGGAGGTGCTCTGGTCTGTCGTACGGAAGAGGAGGCCCGACAGACAAAGTTCTACGCTACGCAGGCTCGTGATGCCGCTCCGCATTACCAGCATACCCATATCGGTTACAACTATCGGATGAGTAATATTTGTGCGGGTATCGGTCGTGGGCAGATGTTTGTCCTCGATGAACATGTTGCCCGTCGCCGTGCCATTCACTCTTTGTATGTTGATTTGCTGAAAGATGTGGCGGGTATTACGGTCATGGAGAACCCTGATTCGCGGTTTGCTTCCAACTTTTGGCTTACTTGTATTCTGGTTGATCCGAAGCTTGCGGGTAAGAGTCGTGAGGATATCCGTTTGAGGCTGGACTCCGAGAACATAGAGACACGTCCTCTGTGGAAGCCGATGCATCTTCAGCCTGTGTTCACGGATGCTCCGTTCTATGGGAATGGTACGAGTGAACGTTTATTTGATATCGGTCTGTGTCTGCCTTCGGGACCTACATTGACAGATGAGGATATCAGGAGAGTGGTGGATACGATCAGGAAGATGTAGTGAAACTGTAATATTCATTGCAAAGAGAATCGGCTGGAATATTCTAAATGTTTCAGCCGATTTTTTATATTCAGCTATATGAAATGAAACATGAAGATTATATAGATAAGATCAATAGTTTGACCACTGCCGTCAATCAATTCAAGGAGTCCTATTCTTTGCTGAAATTCTCACTGGAGGCTTCCGAGAAACGTAATGAATCCTTGCAGTTTCAAGTAACCCGTCTTCAAGATATCATTTGTATCTTTACTGATGAAATCAGTGGTTTGCGTGTCGAAGAGTTCAATCGCATCAGCTATATATGAGTGCACCCGTTTTGACGTTGTTGATTATGAGGATGAATATATGCACGAATCCGGACAATATCTATTTTTTTTTTGTTGGGCGTATGTGCGGGCGAAGTTCAAAGCCGAAGAGATAAGTAAGGATCTTGACGCCGCGTGGTTTGTAGAACAGATTGGACTTTTGTATATGTACATATCTTACAGTAATGGAAACAGCCCAAATGCATGGTCTGGAAGTCAGCGATTATCTGATACATGCTTTCCGTGAAATTATGAGTGGAAATAAAGACTGTTCAACCTACGTCCCGGAAGCGTTTCTAGAATAATATGCAAATTAAATGTTAAATTTGAAATCGTAAGTGATGATAAATTGCTGGCTTTTAATAGGAGGAAAGTAATTGTATACTTACAACTTGTTGTGTATTAGTGTGTTGCGATATACTAATGTGCTATTTCACTTTCCAACTATCTATATTTCTTGTTTTCGAACTAAAGTTGATTCC
>VOFI01003984.1_pt1 | contig 17718 bp, 31 predicted proteins | sample 5384131 | NCBI WGS metagenome assembly VOFI01 (sample SAMN12384728, study PRJNA508395) | human gut metagenome | isolation source: healthy gut H | host: Homo sapiens
TGATTACAGATATTGTCAACTCAAACTCAGAAATTTTGGCTCTTGGTGCCAATATGGACAAGGTAGAAGCGACTTTCAACTTCAAACTCGAAAACAACCATGCTTTCCTTCCAGGTGCCGTTTCACGTAAGAAACAAGTGGTACCTCAGTTGACAGAAAGCTTTAATGCTTAATGATTGATGGGGAAACCCATTGTAAAAAAAAGGAGTTTCGACTCCTTTTTGCTAGGAGGAGATCATGTTAGAAAATGGCGATTTGATTTTTTGTAAAGGACCTGTCAGATATGGGACAGGCCATCCAAGCATCAACTGGAAACTACAGCCACGTGGCTATCTTTTTGGATGGACAGGTCTATCATGCAACTAAAGAAGGTGGTGTTCTTGCCCAATCCCCTGAAGATTTCTTTGAAGCTGAGAAAGTCTATGACCTTTATCGCTATGCGCAGATTGCTTGTCCAGAGGTCAAAAAGCGGGCAAAGAGCCTTTTAGGGGGCTCCCTACAATGCGTCCTTTTATCCTGATGGAGATGGTTTCTATTGTTCCCAGTTCATTGCTGAACTACTTCCTATTTTTGAGACCATTCCCATGAAGTTTGGGGAAGGAGAACAAGAAATTAGTTCGTTTTGGGAAGATTACTACAAGGAGCTTGGTCTAGCTGTTCCTTTAGATCAGCCCGGGACCAACCCGAGTCAGTTAGCCCAATCACCACAGCTACAGTTTAAAGAAAGGTATTTGGATGATTACAATCATTAATCCTACACGTTTGACACGTCAGCCATTTTTCAAGGACTTGATCAACTATTTGGATCAGCACGACGATGTGATTCTGCGGCAAATCAAGGCCCAATTTCCAGATCAACCAGTGGATAAGCTGATAGAAGAGTATATCAAAGCGGGCTTTCATCCTTCGAGAGAAATAAACGCTACACCCTCAACCTGCCCTTCTTGGGAGTCAGCTGATCTTGTTGACTTGGATCAAAGAGGTCTTTATCCGAGAGGACAGTGCAATTTATCAAGAATTAAAAGCCAGGTATTCCAAACAGAACTCCTCAATACTACCAATGCAGCGATTCTCATAGAGGAGACGGACTTCGAGCGAAATGCACAGACTCTTTCCAATTACTTCTACAAGGTGAAACACCAATATCCATTGACAGAGAGGAACAAGAAAAGCTCTATGCTATTTTGGGAGATGTCAATCCCGAGTATCTCTTAAGTATATGACCAGCTTTTTTTGCTCAAATTTCTCAAAAAGAAGTAGTCCAAAAGCGCAAGGACATCTTTGTCGATAGTTTAGTTTTATTGGGCTACATCATTCAAAATGAAGATGGAAAGTATGAGTTAGCTGTCGAATTTGATAAAGAACGATTCATTTTTATAAAAATAAAGGCTAGGAAAACTTCCTAGCCTTGTTTCGTTTGATTTTCTTTTGATTATAGATAACGTTCAGCGATGGCGGCATCACCTGGATATTCTTCTTTTTACCCCGTTGACGATTTGGTAGCAGTCAGCTCCTTTTCCTGCGATAATGACAGCATCTTCAGGCTTGCTGGTTGTTGCCATGGCCAGTTGAATGGCTTGTTCGCGATCTGCGATTTTCTCTACAGGGCGAGTGATGAAGCTGCTAATCTCTTCAGCGATGGCCAAAGGATCTTCATAGTTGGGATCATCCGCTGTGAGGAAGACTTGGATTTCAGGATGGTCTTCTAAGAGTAAGCCAAAGTCCTTGCGACGGCTCTCTCCTTTGTTCCCAGTTGATCCAAGAACTAGTGAAATAGTCCCCTTGTTTGATGGGTTTCAACAACTGATAGCAGTTTTTTTTCAAGCTATCTCCATTATGGGCATAGTCGATGAAAACCTTGGCTCCATTTTTGCTGAGTCAAGACTTCCATTCGGCCAGGAACGCGCGTCTTAGCAATCCCTTTTTGGATATCCTCGAGGCTCGCACCTAGGTGAAGACAGGCAAGACCTGCTGCTACAGCATTTTCTTGGTTAAAATGGCCAATCAGTTGGATATCGTAGTCGCCTGCTAGCTTACCAGTGGCTGAGAAGCTGAAAGCTTTAGAGTTTTCAATTTGATTCTCAGACTGGCTTCCATAAAAATCGTGGTCTTGGTTTGCGACTTGATCAGCTAAAACTTGGAAATGATCCATATCGCTATTGATGACAACGGCTTGGCTATTCTTCATGAGGAGACGCTTGTGGTAGAAGTAGTCTTCAAAAGTTGGGTGTTCAATCGGTCCAATATGGTCTGGACTGATGTTGAGAAAAAACACCAACGTCAAAGGTCAGACCGTAAACCCGCTTCACCAGATAAGCTTGACTGGAAACTTCCATAATAAGGTGGGTCCGATCATTGGCTACTGCCTCGGCCATCATAGCAAAAAAGATCCAAACTCTCTGGAGTTGTCAGGGTCGATTTAAAAAGTTTTTACCATCCAGTGTCGTATTCATGGTAGACAGCATAGCTGGTCGGTGACTTTGTTCCAAAATATGGTAAGCAAAAAGTAGGTCGCTGTTGTCTTTCCCTTAGTCCCTGTGAAGGCTAATAATTTTAATTGTTTTCAGGGTGCCCATAAAACTCCATGGCAATTAAGCTCATGGCCTGTTTGATATCATTGACGAGGATGGCAGGAATACCAACTTCATAATCTTTTTCAGAGACATAAAAGCCGAGTCCATTAGAAATAGCCTGTTCCAGGTATTCTTTTTTTGAAGTTGGCCCCTTTGACAAAAAAGAGGGTGCTAGCAGAAACCTTACGGCTATCATAGCTAATGGCATCAAAACGTGTTCCTTCTAAATGGTAGTAGTATTCACCATTTACTAGAACTTCTCGGAAATTTTGGTCTTGTTTTAAAATGTTGAGGGTTTGTTCAATTGTAATCATAAAACTATTGTAAACCTAAAGTCCCTATTTTACAAGTGTCATGGAAAAGTTTATAATGAAGAGAAGAAGAAACGAAAGAGGACACCAATGAGTCACGAACAAAATGACCAGCAAGCCCAGATGCTACGCGGGACTGCCTGGATGACAGCCAGCAACTTTATCAGCCGTTTGCTAGAGTCGCTTATATTATTCCTTGGTATATTTGGATGGGGAAATATGGGCCACAAGCCAATGGTCTTTTTACAATGGGCTACAATATCTATGCTTGGTTTCTCTTGATTTCGACAGCCGGAGTACCCGTAGCTGTTGCCAAGCAAGCAGCCAAATACAATACCTGGGACCAAGCCGATCATAGCTTTGCTTTGATTCGGGGCTTCTTTTGAAATTCATGGGAATTCTAGGCCTTGGATTTGCCATTCTCATGTATCTTTTATCTCCTGTCTTTGCGAGCCTTTCAGGTGGGGGGAAAGAGTTGATTCCGATCATGCAGAGCCTTTCTTGGGCTGTCTTGATCTTTTCCTTCGATGAGTGTCATCCGGGGATTTTTCCAAGGTTTTAACAACATGAAGCCTTACGCTATAAGCCAGATTGCAGAACAAGTCATTCGGGTCATCTGATGTTGCTCACGACCTTCTTCATTATGAAGATTGGCTCTGGAGATTATGTGCAAGCTGTTACGCAGTCAACCTTTTTGCCTTTATCGGAATGGTAGCAAGCTTGTTGGTTCTCTTTACTACCTTGCAAAGACAGGCTTGCTCTCATCTATTTTTAAAAAACAAGAGGAAAGTGAAGAAATTGATACCCGGGCTCTCTTGATCGATACGATTCGGGAAGCTATTCCTTTTATCATTACTGGTTCTGCGATTCAGCTCTTCCAAATTGTTGACCAGATGACCTTTTATCAATGTCATGTCCTTGGTTCACAGACTATAGTCAAAAGCAGCTCATGGTCATGTTTAGTTATTTTCTCTGCTAATCCAAACAAAAATTACCATGATCTTGATAGCAGTAGCGACTTCGATTGGGGAGTCGGAATTCCTCTTTTGACAGAGAATTACGTGAAGGGTGACCTATAAAAGATGCTGGGAAGCTCGTACAGGATAACTTGACCATGTTATTGGCTTTCTTGCTTCCAGCGACCTTTGGTGCAGTTGCGGTCGCAAAACCACTTTATACGGTTTTCTATGGGCAACCAGATAGCTTAGCATTGGGACTCTTCATTGTAGCGATGTTGCAGACCATTATTTTAGGTCTTTATATGGTCTTGTCTCCAATGATTCAAGCCCTCTTTCAAAACCGCAAGGCTATTTGCTATTTCTTTTATGGTGTAGTGGTGAAATTGGTCCTACAAATTCCATTTATTTTGGTCTTTCGTTCTTATGGACCACTTTTGTCAACGACCATTGCGTTAATGGTGCCAATTGTTCTCATGTATCGAGAGATCCACACCATCACTCAGTTTAATCGAACCATCGTCTTTAAGCGCACCTTGCTTGGTTCTATTCTGACCGTGGTGATGCTACTTGGAGTCTTGATTGCAGGCTTGATTTTGGGCTGGATTTTCCCACCAAATGGTCGTGTATCGAGCATGATTTATATCATCGTCATTGGCGGATTAGGAGTTGCTATTTATGGAGCCTTAGGATTATGGCTACGGTATTTTGACCGCTTTATCGGAGGTCAAGCTGCACGTCTCAGACAAAATTCCGAATGAAATAAACCTGGAGAGGCTGGGACAAAAAAGTCCTAGCCTCTCAATTATTTTTGGATTGTCGAGCGAAAGACGCATGTGGTTGAGTGTTTCCAAGGCATTACTACGCTGATTTCATTGCTTACAGCCTTACTCACAGCGAAAGTTTCAGGAGGTGGGACGACGAAATCGAATTCTTAGATTTGTAACGAATTACCGATTTCTGTCATAAATGACCTCTTTTCTTATAGTTTGAAACTATAGCTAGGTCTTGAAAATGGGAAAACCGCTCTCCCTCATAATAGTGATAAAATAGTAGTCAGTTAGATTGAATGTTTATCGGAGGGCAATATGAGTAAAAACGCAATATTAATACGATTTTGGCACAGGCAGGAATCAAGTCGGATCAAGCAACGGAGCTTTGACGACTCCTTTGCATTTTCTACGACTTACCAACACCCAGAATTTGGTAAGTCTACAGGTTTTGACTATACCCGTACGAAAAATCCAACACGCGCAACAGCGGAGAAGACTTTGGCAGACTATCGAAAGTGCAGATTATGCTTTGGCGACAAGTTCTGGAATGTCAGCGATTGTGCTTGCTTTTAGCATTTTCCCCGTTGGTACAAAAGTCTTAGCCGTTCGTGACCTTTATGGAGGCTCTTTCCGCTGGTTTAACCAACAAGAGCAAGAAGGTCGTTTTCTTTCACCTATGCCAATACAGAAGAAGAACTGATCCACCATCTAGATCATGATCCGGTAGATGTCCTCTATATTGAAACACCAACTAATCCATTGATGTTGGAATTTGATATTGCTCATTTAGCGAAATTGGCCCATGCAAAAGGTGCCAAAGTCGTGGTGGACAATACCTTCTATAGCCCGATCTATCAACATCCGATTGAAGAGGGAGCGGATATTGTTCTTCATTCAGCAACTAAGTACCTAGCTGGTCACAACGATGTCTTGGCTGGTGTTGTCGTGACAAATGATGAGGACTTGTATGACAAACTCTTTTACAATCTGAACACGACAGGTGCTGTTCTTTTCCCCATTTGACAGCTATCTGTTGATCCGTGGTCTCAAGACGCTTCTATTCGGATGGAGCGCTCCACAGAGAATGCTCGCAAGGTGGTCGAGTTTTTGAAAACATCCCCTCAGGTCAAAGAAGTCCTCTACACTGGAAAAGGTGGAATGGTCTCCTTTAAAATTCAAGATGAGAAAAAAATTCCTAACTTTTTAAATTCCTCAAGTCTTTACCTTTGCAGAAAGTCTTGGCGGAGTTGAAAGCTTGATCACTTATCCTACCACTGTGACTCATGCGGACATTCCTGCAGAAGTTCGCCATTCATATGGTTTGACAGATGACTTTCTTCGTTTGTCCATCGGAATCGAAGATGCGGATGATTTGATTGACGATTTGAAACAAGCATTGAGGCTTAAGATGACCAAATATGATTTCACGACTTTACCGAATCGCTTGACCCACCATACCTACAAGTGGAAAGAAACAGAGACAGATCCAGAATCATTCCGGCTTGATCGCGGATATGGATTTTAATGTCATTCCAGAAGTACGAGAAGCGGTTATCGGCTATGCTGACCAAATGGTCTATGGTTATACACTTTATGCCTCGGATAGCCTCTACCAGTCTATCCTGATTGGGAAAAAAGAGCACGGCTATTCCTTTGACAAGGAAGCGATCGTCTTTATCGAAGGTGTTGTTCCAGCTATTTCAACAGCTATTCAAGCCTTTCACTAAGGAAGGGATGCTGTCTTAATCAATACGCCGGTCTATCCTCCATTTGCCAGAAGTGTCAAACTCAATCGTCGAAAATTGATCGAAAAATTCGTTGTCGAAAAGACGGACTTTTTCCAAATTGATTTTGATCAGCTAGAAAAAAGATATTGTGGAGCAAGAGGTTAAACTCTATGTTTTGTGCAATCCGCACAATCCTGGAGGCCGTGTATGGGATCGTGAGGTCTTGGAAAAAAATCGGCCACCTCTGTCAAAAACATGGGGTCCTACTCGTTTCAGATGAGATCCACCAAGATTTGGCCTTGTATGGTCATCGTCATACCAGCTTTAACACGGTTGATCCCAATCTTTAAAGACTTCAGTTTGATCTTAACCAGTGCAACCAAGACTTTCAATATTGCAGGAACAAAAAATTCCTATGTGGTCATTGAAAAAAAGCTTCGCACAGCTTTTTAAACAACGGCAATTGGCCAATAACCAACATGAAATCTCAGGCTTGGGCTATATTGCAACAGAATCAGCTTATCGCCATGGTAAACCTTTGGTTGACAGAGCTCAAGCAAGTCTTTGAAAAACACATTGACTATGTCGTAGATGAATTGCATGAAAAGACCCATATCCGTGTCATGAAGCCCTCAAGGAACCTATCTTCTTTGGTTGGACTTTTTCCGCCTATCCTTATAGCGATGATGAGCTGCATGCTAAAATTCATGACCAAGCCAAATTGATTTTTGAACCGTGGAACAGATTTTGGAAAAGAAGGAAACTTGCATGCCCGCCTCAATGTAGCGGCCCTTTCACCCCCTCATTGAAGAAATCACCAAACGTTTGGTGGAAACTTTTACAAATAAGTGTTGACTTTCTGTAAGTGAAGGAGTACAATAAACTCGAAATACGGTAGGTGAGGCTACCACAAGGATACGGATGACTACCGCAAAGCAGTGGAGACACTACTCGTTGGTCAACAGTCCTGATCGCAAAGGTCAAGACTAAGCTCATTTCATTGCCTTGTGGAGCTAAAGCTTTGAACGGTCAGTTTTTTGAGAGTTTTGATTAAAAAAAAATAAATGACGAGTTTCATGAGTCCTACCGATCGAGGGTAGGACTTTTTTTATGCCTTACCAAGAAAAGAGAAAGGAGAGAGCTATGATACAAATCGACGATCATCCTGAACCGCACCGAACCAGCCAATCGCTGATTTGTGTCGTAGGGACTCCAAAAAAGTGATTGGCTCCTGATTAAAAAAGGAGATACCAATGCAAACAAATAAAGAAAGACTCATTACTGCTCTTCAAGAACCACTTGAAACCACCTTTGCCACCTACAAAACCAGTGCCCTTGGTTTGTTGACGATCAAGTAGAAGAAAACCGCGATATTTATGGCGAAAATGTCATCACAAAAGGTCAAGAAGATTCCATGATCAAAAGGATCTACGAATCGATCATCAATCCTTTTACGGTGATTTTGTTGGTCATTGCGCTGGTTTCCTTCATCACCAATGTCTGGCTAGCAAAACCAGGTGAACAGGACCCAACGACCTCTATCATCATTGTGACCTTGGTCTTGATTCTCTGGTGGATCCGCTTCATTCAAGAATTGCGAAGCGACAAAGCTGCCTAGCAACTTATCACGTATGATTGTCAATACAGCGACCGTTCTGCGTGATGGATCCGAACAAGAAATTCCGATCGATGAAATCGTTGTCGGAGATGTGATCAAACTGAGTGCCGGCGATATGATCCCAGCAGATGTGGTCTTGATTGATTCTCGTGACTTTTTGTCCAACAATCTGGCCTCACAGGGGAAAGTGATGCTGTTGAAAAGGTTTGTCTCAGAAAAGCCGACAGTCAAAATTTAGATAGTCTCTTGGAGAGTGAAAGCTTGGCATTCATGGGGACCAATGTCATCTCCGGACGGGCAACAGCCTTGGTCTTGGTCGTGGGGGATGAAACCATGATGGGAGCTATTGAGCAAACCATCAACACCTATGACGAACCAACCTCATTTGAGAGAGAAATGAATACCATCTCTTGGCTCTTGATTCGGCTCATGTTAGTGATGGTGCCCATTGTCTTTGTGATCAATGGTCTCACAGATGGTGACTGGTTAGAAGCGCGTGTCTTTGCTCTCAGCGTTGGGGTTGGTTTGACTCCAGAAATGCTGCCGATGATTATTACAGCGAGTCTTGCTAAGGGCTCCATCATCATGGCCAAGGAAAAAGTCGTTATCAAAAAACTCAATGCCATCCAAGACCTTGGGGCTATTGATATTTTGTGTACAGATAAGACAGGAACCTTGACCCAGGATGAAATCGTTTTGGAGTATCCGCTTGATATCCATGGCGATTTGATCTATCAGTCCTTCGTCGGGCTTACTTGAATTCCTATTTCCAAACCGGGCTAAAAAATTTGATGGACCGGGCGATTATCAATCGGACCCAGAAAGAAGCCAAGAAACATGAAATCGTTCGCGATCTGGATCAAACCTTCCATAAGATTGATGAATTGCCCTTTGATTTTGAACGTCGTCGCATGAGTGTCATTGTCAAAGACGAAGACGGTGTGGTCAGCATGGTGACCAAGGGTGCCTTGGAAGAAATGCTTTCTGTATCGACTTATGTTGAATACAAGGGGAGATAAAACGCCTGACAGATGAAGTGCGTCAAGAGGTCCTCTCTGAAGTTGCTCAATTAAATGAACAAGGTCTTCGTGTTTTGGGAGTCAGCTACAAAACTGACTTGGACGAAAATGAAATCTTTAGTGTTGAAGATGAAGGAGATATGATCCTAACCGGTTACCTGGCCTTTCTTGATCCACCAAAACCTTCTGCAGCTCCAGCGATCAAAGCTTTGCAGAATATGGGGTAACCACCAAGATCTTTAACTGGGGACAATGAAAAGGTCACTCAAGCTGTCTGTGAAAAAAGTAGGACTAGATGTAGAGCGGATTCTTTTGGGAAGCGAAATCGATACGATGACAGACCAAGAGTTAGCAAAGTTGTGGAAACAACAACGGTCTTTGCCAAATTATCACCCGATCAAAAAGCGCGGATCATCCTCTGCCTCAAGAATAATGGCCACAAGGTTGGTTACATGGGAGATGGTATCAACGATGCTGCATCTATGAAGGTCTCAGACGTTGGGATCTCCGTGGATACCGCTGTTGATATTGCCAAAGAAACGGCAGATGTCATCCTTCTGGATAAGGACTTGATGGTCCTTGAAAAAGGTTTGGTTGAAGGACGCAAGGTCTATGCCAATATGACCAAGTACATCAAGATGACGGTCTCTTCTAACTTCGGGAATATCTTCTCTCTTCTCTTTGCCAGCATCTTTTTACCTTTCCTTCCAATGGCGCCAGTTCATTTGATTGTGCTCAATCTCATCTATGATCTTTCCTGTATCGCCCTTCCTTTTGACAATGTTGATAAGGAATTTTCTCAAGAAACCTCGTATCTGGGAAGCAAATTCCATCATGCGCTTCATGGCCTGGATCGGTCCAATTTCATCTGTATTTGATATTATTACCTACATGCTTCTTTACTTCATCTTGTTGTCCCAATGATTTTAGGTCATGGGTACAACCATGGACCACAGATGCAGCAGCCTTTATCATGGTTTTCCAAACCGGATGGTTTATCGAATCTATGTGGTCTCAAACCATGGTTATCCATATGTTGCGTTCACCAAAAACTGCCATTTATCCAAAGTCGTCCAGCCTTCTCAGTCGTGGTGACGACCCTATTAGCTGACCTGTCTTTGTAACCTCCCTTCCATACAGTCCTTTGGCTTCTATCTTAAAACTTGAGCCAACTAAATGGTTCTATTTGTTCTATTGTTTGCGATTATCGTTTTGTATATGCTGAGTGTGACCTTTGTCAAACGTATCTATATTAAGAAATACAAAGAATGGTTGTAATTTATTTTGTAGAAAAGAGTGAGTCCGGAACTAAAAAAATTAAGTGTAAGGGCTCTCTTTTTTTGTAAAATTTGGTATAATAAGAAGAATGTAAAGTTGGAAATGAAGATTTCCATGTGCTGTGAGTATCAAAGAGGGACTGAAAGAAAGTTCAACACAAATTGTCTATTCTCCGTCCGACGGATACCTCTACGAAGGCCTTTCGTGAATTGGTAGATGAAATTGCTATGTTGATGGGCTACGAAGTTTTGCGTGAATTGCCTCTTGAAGATGTTGAGATTGAAACTCCTATTACTAAAACGGTTCAAAAACAGATTGCAGGGGAAGAAATTGGCTATTGTCCCAATTCTTCGTGCAGGGATTAAGGATGGTTGATGGTCTCTTGAGCTTGGTACCAGCTGCTAAGGTTGGACATATTGGTATGTATCGTGACGAGGAAACTCTGAAACCAGTTGAATACTTGGTGAAATTGCCAGAAGATATCGATCAACGTCGCATCTTTGTAGTAGATCCAATGCTTGCTACGGGTGGATCCGCTATTCTAGCTATTGATTCCTTGAAAAAACGTGGCGCTAGCCATATTAAATTTGTCTGGTCCTGGTATCAGCGCCAGAAGGGGTGAAAGCTCTTCAAGAAGCTCACCCAGATGTTGATATCTTTACAGCAGCTCTCGATGATCATTTGAATGAACATGGCTACATTGTTCCTGGTCTTGGAGATGCAGGTGACCGTTTATTCGGTACCAAATAAAGAAACCATTCATTATAAGTCCGAAAGGTGCTTAAGATTTGACCTTTTTTTGACCATTGGTTTATAATAGCACATATACTTTGAACCTCACGAATCGTGAGAATGAATGGATACTAAAGGAGAAGAATAGATGATTCCAGTAGTTATTGAACAAACCAGTCGTGGAGAGCGTTCTTACGATATTTATTCCCGTCTGTTGAAAGATCGAATTATCATGGTAACAGGACCAGTTGAGGACCAAATGGCTAACTCCATTATCGCTCAATTGCTCTTCTTGGATGCCCAAGATAATACAAAAGATATCTATATGTATATCAATACCCAGGTGGCTCTGTCTCTGCAGGTCTCGCCATCGTAGATACCATGAACTTTATCAAGTCAGATGTCCAAACTATTGTTATGGGGATGGCAGCTTCTATGGGAACTATCATTGCTTCAAGCGGTGCGAAGGGCAAACGCTTCATGTTGCCAAATGCAGAGTACATGATTCACCAACCAATGGGTGGTACTGGTGGTGGTACCCAACAAACCGATATGGCGATTGCAGCAGAACACTTGCTCAAAACACGGAATAACTTGGAAAAAATCCTTGCGGACAATTCAGGTCAATCCATTGAAAAAGTGCATGCTGATGCCGAACGTGACAATTGGATGAGCGCGCAAGAAACACTTGAATATGGCTTTATTGATGAAATCATGGCCAATAATAAATTGGACTAAACCATCCTATGGGAAGGTCCGTCAAGAGGCTGGGACAAAAGTCCTAGCCTCTCAATTATTTTTGGGATTGTCGAGCAAAACGCAGTGGTTGAGTGGGCTCTACTACGCTGATTTTCATCGGAATCCAATTCTAACGAATTACCGATTTCTCAGCCCTACTCAACTGTGCGGAGGTGGACGACGAAATCGAATTCTAACGAATTACCGATTTCTGTCCCACTCTCTTTTGCTCCCATAAAAGAGTAGTTCTTTTTCTTGAAATTTGATATACTAGTAACAGAACGAGAAAGGGATTAACCATGTTTGAGAAACAAGAAAGAACAGGCTTGATTGTTAAATTGTATTACAATCGAGACGGGAAAAAAATTACAATCTGTCGGAGATGTCTTGTACCATTCTAAGAAATGCCGTTATGTCCAATTGTATGTGGACAGTGACAAAGGCCGATCAAGTCATGGAAGACTTAAAGAAAGAACGTTATGTCAAAAGGTTTTGCCTTGCCATCTAAAAAAAGATTTAGATACAGATTTTGTGGGGAAGTTTGCAACGATTGGAGACCCCATCTGTAGTCACAGAAGGATAGAAAACGCAATCATTTGATGGATTGCGTTTTTTTTATTGACAATTGTCAGATAATTCGGTATATTCTTAATGTATTTATTTTAAGATTCATTTAAGGAGATCATTACAAATGAAGAAAAAATTTGCTCTTTCATTTTTAACCATTGCAAGTGTCGCTCTTCTTGCTGCTTGTGGTGAAGTTTCTACTTCAGGTTCAAACACAACTGGTAACGAAATCGGCAAAGAACTAAAAGTCGGTTTTAACTTTGAAAAACTGGTGAAGTAGCAGCCTACGGTAGTGCCGAACAAAAGGTGCTCAATTAGCCGTTGATGAAATCAACGCTAAGGGTGGAGCTGAAAGAAGATCGTTGTCACAGATAAAGATAACAAGTCTGAAACAGCTGAAGCAGCTACAGTCACTACAAACCTTGTCACTCAATCAAAAGTGAACGCTCTTGTTGGACCTGCAACTTCAGGTGCTACTGCAGAAACAGCGGTTGCCAATGCTGGTAAAGCAGGTGTTCCATTGGTTACACCATCAGCAACTCAAGATGATTTGACAAAAGGTCAAGATTACCTTTTCCGTGCAACCTTCATCGATAGCTTCCCAAGGAAAAAATCATTGCCAAATACACAACTGATAACTTGAAAGCGAAGAAAGTCGTTCTTTTTACTACGATAACTCATCTGACTATGCGAAAGGGATTGCTGAAGCCTTCAAGAAATCTTACAAAGGTGAAATCGTAGCAACAGAAACCTTCCAATCTAAGGATACAGACTTCCAAGTCTGCCTTTACAAAAATCAAAGATAAAGACTTCGATGCGATTGTTCTTCCAGGTTACTACACAGAAACTGGTAAGATCGTAAACCAAGCGCGTGGTATGGGAATCAAACAACCAATCATTGGTGGGGATGGATTTAGTGATGCTAAATTCGTTGAACAAGCAACACCTGCGGCAGCTACATACATCTACTATGTAGCTGGGTTCTCTACTGAAGGTGAAATGACTGATAAAGCCAAGAAATTGTAGAAGCCTACAAAGCGAAATACAATGAAGAACCTTCAATGTTCGCAGCTTTGGCTTATGACTCAGTTTACATGGTTGCCGAAGCATCTAAAGGTGCTAAGAACTCTGTCGAATTGAAAGATACCCTTGCGAAGTTGAAAGACTTTGGAAGGTGTGACTGGTACAATGTCAATTCGACAAGAACCACAACCCGGTTAAATCAGCTCTTATGATTTGCTTGAAAGATGGTAAAGTCAAATCTGTTGAGTATGTTAAACCATAATTATCATTTGTTGTTTGTACAAGAGGCTGGAGAATGAAAATTCCTGGCCTCGCTCTTTATTGTTAGAAAGGATGGTTCAAATGTTCCAGCAATTAGTGAACGGTCTAATCTTGGGGAGTGTTATGCACTCTTGGCCCTTGGTTATACCATGGTGTATGGAATTATCAAATTGATCAACTTTATGATATCTACATGGTAGGTGCGCCTTTATGGGATATTTATTGAACTCATGGAAAGTGAACTTCTTTTGTCGCCTTGCTCCTAGCCATGGTTGGGGACAGCTATTTTAGGGGTTGTAATTGAATACCTGGCTTATCGTCCGCTTCGTCATTCGACTCGGATTGCAGCCTGATCACAGCCATCAGGTTTCCTTCTGCTCGAATATGGATGGTCTTCTTCGTAGGTGCCAATACCCGTTCCTTCCCGCAAGTGATTAAAACGGTTCGTTACAACTTCGGTCCTATTTCAATCTCCAATATTCAGTTGATGATCTTGGGAGTGTCAATGTTTTCTTTTGATGGTCGCTCTTCAATTTATTATTCAAAAGACAAAGATGAAGTTATGCGGGCTGTATCTGTCGATAGTGATGCCGCTCAATTGATGGGGATTAACGTAAACCGTACGAATCTTTACAACTGCTTTGGGACTCAGCTTTTGGCAGGTGCTGGTAGGCGTCTAGATTTCCGGTCTGCCATTACAACTCGAGTCGTGAGCCTTTAGATGGGGATGCATTGCGCAGGAGCTCCAGAAAGCCTTTGTCGCAAGCCGTTCTTGAGAAGTCGGAGTCATCTCCAGGTACTGCTGCTAGGTGGTTGTTATCGGCTGTTGTCGCTTCGCTACAGCGATCGGTCTTTCTGCAGACTGCGATGCCATTGTGCTATGCCATCCTTGATTTCGTGATCTTCTGCTCATCCAAAGTCCAGCAGGTACTTCCTCGGTAAAATGTGAAAGAAGAAGGTGTAAGCCATGGAAACAAAATTTAGCTTTGAATTTAGTACAGCAAACTTGATCGCTTTTTGAGATTCGCAGGTGTTTTGCCTTGATCCAAGTCTTTAGAACTGCAGCAGTGTGCTCAACCTCTTCTATATATCCAAATAAGAACAATCGGAATCAATATTATTCCTCGTGCAGTTGGCTTGAACACCTCATTGTTGGGTTTCTCAGGTCAATTCCTCGCCTGGGCATGCTGGATGCATGGCGATTGGGGCTGCTGCCAGGCATGTCGGTTTCCAAAATCACCAACCCACGGGCTTTCTTTTGGCGCGATGGTTTTCAGGGGCTGATTGCTGGGCGTCGTGCTTGCCTTCGATCGTGACAACCTCTGCTTCGGGACCACCTCAGCGGTCGCAGGTGCACTTGTTTTCCTGAGAAATCTATTCGATCTTGATCAGAATCAATGGGAGTGAGGAGTACCCTCACCAAATGGTGCTGCACTGATCGCTTAGGTTTGCCAGCCTTCGCTCGCAATTGGTTTACCTCTTTGTTGGCATTACAACGATCTTTACGGAGTGTAACTCTTGCGTGGTCCACCCGTGGATGCGGCTGCTTTCTGTTCGTGTGAAGATGGGTATACGGCTGAATCTGCTGGGATCAATACGACCAAAGTCAAAGTCATCGCTTACTTTTGTATTTGCAAGGATGCGTCAGAGCAGCGATAGCTGATCTCCAAGCGCGGCTTTTATCGCCTTGCTGTTCCTAAAGACTACTCTTTCCACCCCAATACATATTAGCGATCATTTGATCATTGTCGGCTTTGGTGGTTTGGATCAATCAATGTCCCGCCGGAACAAGTTGTGGCAGCCATCGTCCTTCTAGTATCTTGAACATGAAGTGCTCTCAAGACTGTACTGCGAAGTGATCCGTACTGCTCATTTACAGTGGCTGATTCTCGTGATGATCTTCCGTCCAGGTGAGTCTTCTTTGGAACATGGGAATTCAGCTTGACCACTCTCAGTGAGGCTGTACCACGGCACTTCTTGAAGTATTTAGCTGCACTGGTGGTTTGACTGAGCCAGTTGGTGATGCGACCACGGAACTCAATGAAGGGGAATTGGCTTGGTTTGATGCTCGGACCCAAGCGGTGCGTAAAGACAACTCTTCAACACTCCCAACAGTCTATGAACCAAGTGAAGGACTATTACCTTAGATGGTCGGCAGCGCTAAATGGTAAAAAGCTTTACCCTATAAAATTCAAGCTGCAGGTGGTCTAGACGGACTTTCCAAAATATTCTGTCTCTTTAAAGATTTGAGCTGTTTTTGGGATGTCAAATGTCTTTGATTGCCTTTGGCTCACCACCTGAAAACCATGTACTATTGCGAGTGTTCTCTTTGCGAGTCTTTTCCGCTGGCTGCTATGCAAGCAAATGAAGAAGCTTTGAAAAGCGAAAAGCTGTGAATTTGTTAGCTGGCTGTGAAGTTTGGAAAGAAGCAGATACCTTTGGCCACTTAACACGGACACAGCAACGTCACTTGCTGTTCGTGCCCTGCTTACAGAGCCAGAGCCAAGCCTCTCTCTGGCGAGTGAACCTGCTGCGATGAACCCTCAAGAAGTTCGCAGCGTAGAATTTGACCTCACCTGATCCTGCCCAGGCATTCAAAAAGAATTTAATATTACCGATCATGTCTGATCGAGGCACCGATAAGGAGCTTGGTCTGTGGAGGTAGCAGAACGGATTTATGTATTGGAATATGGTCGCTTTGATTGCCCATGGTACGCCAGATGAAATCGAAGACCAACAAACGCGTAATTCGAAAGCTCTATCTTCTGAAAGGAGGTGAAGCCCAATGTCTATGTTAAAAGTTGAAAATTCCTTTCTGTACACTCGCACATGGCATCCAGGCTGATGTCCTGTGATGTCAGTTTCAGCAGCAGCAGTCGAGGAATAGCAGGTGGAAGCTGTTTCTCTTATCGTGCTAACGGTGCTGGAAAAACATCTATTCTTCGGCACCATTTCGTGCTTCAGGTGCGTCGAAGTGCTGGATTGAGCTTTTAGTTCAGCCGAGATTCAGGTTCCCGGCAAAGATGGCAGCAACGACTCTCTCTGGGTTCCGAAGGCCGCCACGTCTTTCCGAGGCTGCCAACTGTTGCATGGAAAACCTTTGGGAGGATGGGAGCTTTCTTTGAAGTTAAAGATCGAGAAGAGAAATTCTCCGTGCTAACTCTGAAAGAGTCTTCTCCCGTTTTCCCACGCTTTGGAAGAAACTGGTTGAGAACCTGGGTGGACAGCAACCCTATCTGGTGGTGGGGGAGACAGCATCAAATGCTAGCAATGGGTCGTGCACATTTATGTCAGCGCCACCCCTTGCTTCTGGATGGAACCTCGCTCTATGGGGTTGGCTCCAATCTTTATCCAAGAGATGCTTTGATATCATCCAAAATGTCAACAAAGGGACAACTTGGAGAAGTTCTCTTGATCTGAGGCTAGAAATGCCAACAAAGGCTCTTGCTGCCATCGCAGACCGCCGTTATGGCAGTTTTGGAAACAGGGAAAGTCGTTCTTACCGGAACAGGAAGAACTCGCAGCCTCGTCAGAGGAGTCCTGCGAGGTCTACATCTTGAGTGCGGATAAGATTTCTAAAGTTCACTAGAATATTAAAAAGAAAGGTCTACCGCAGACTGCTTTCAGCCTGGGACGAAGATAATTTTAGAAACTTTCATAGGTGGTACCACGGACGTCTGGCAGACTACAGTTCCCATGACTTAGTTTTCCATTCAGGTCTCAAACTCCCGAGTGCTTAGAAATAATCTTGTTTCAAGCACTTTTCTAAGAAGGAGGATTTCATATACTCTAATGATGATTCAAAATAGCATAATTTCTATTGTAAGAAGAAACGATGACATCTGATTTTTATGAAGACAGTTTGAATATGAAACTTCCAGAAAGAAAGGTCCTGAGGCCTTTCTTTTTCATTGCTACTAGCTGAGATTTTTTCTTAGTAAAAATAATTTAAAATATAATTTCAACTTTATTAATTTGGTAAAATAAACGTAATTACTAATGACTGAAATGGATAATAAAAGTTATGCATATAGATCGAAAAATTCAATTGAATTGAGATTATATAAGGAACTAGAATCGCCAGAGGCTTAAAACAAAGGAGGATGATGTTGCTAGAAGGATTAAGCATAACACAATTGTCT
>VOFI01003893.1_pt1 | contig 17699 bp, 10 predicted proteins | sample 5384131 | NCBI WGS metagenome assembly VOFI01 (sample SAMN12384728, study PRJNA508395) | human gut metagenome | isolation source: healthy gut H | host: Homo sapiens
TGAAAAGAATGATGAGTCATTTATTCCATGTGGCTCTGATGCTTTTGGCTTTTACCTTTGCGAATCCTGTTATCAGCCATGCGCAACAGACAGCTGTTGCGTCATGGGTGTTCTCGGAGGGATGGGAAAGCTCAAGCAGCGGAACTGTTGTGACCTACACTCCGGATGGCAGCGGATGGCAGGCGATAAGCAATACCGCATGGAAAAGTAAACAACCGGTGTTTCTGCCGAACACATGTTCTGGAGTACAGACCAACTATAAGCTTTCGCTGAAGACAAGTGACGGCAAGTGGGAGGTAAAGCAAAGTAAGGACAGCTATGTCTTGCGTCTGAACACAGCTTCGATAGATAAATTTACACAAAAGGAAAACTATGGTGATGCCTCAACACATGACCAATATTTCGAAGTGAATTTCCCTAGTGTAAACCTGAACAACGTGAAACTTAATTTCGCTATAGGCGACGGCTCAAGCAGCTCCACACATTTTGGTGTGGCGTATTCCGTTGATGGAGGGACGACATGGACAACACTTGATGACTATGTCAGCGGCAGTCATTGGAATAAATATAATGATGCTGTTTACTCTCTTGATGCCGACAATAAGGAGAATGTCATAGTGAGACTCTTTATTGTCAGTGCCACGAAGAATAGCAATTACAATCTGAAATATGTAAAGGTGCTTGCTGACGACCATGAAGCACCGGCATTCGTATCAAGCCGTCCAAAGGATAATGAGGATAATGTCGTGACAACAGGAACCATTGCTTTGAACTTTGACGAGAGTGTGCATGTGGCGGATGGGGCAGAGGCAACGCTTACGAATGCAAATACAAACAGTGTTGTCAAGCTTGCTCCAACAGTAAACGGCAATGTAATTCGTTTCAGCTATTCTGCTCTTGACAAAAGTGCGAAGTATAACTTTGAGCTACCGGCAAATACAGTAAGTGACCTTTCTGGAAATGTGCTTGCGAAAGCCTTGACGTTCAGTTTCATCACCGCCGATACCAATCCGATACCTGCTCCTACAATAGAAAGCAAGAATCATTTGTGGTACAACAAGCCAGCAGGCTATTGGGAAGAAGCTCTACCGTTGGGAAACGGTCGTCTTGGTGTTATGCACTCCGGTAGTGTCGCATGCGATACGCTCCAGCTCAACGAAGATACATTCTGGGACCAGGGACCGAACACGAACTATAATGCAAATGCTTTTGGAGTACTCAGAGAAGTACAGCAAGGCATCTTCAATAAAGATTATGCTTCGGTACAGAATCTTGCAGTTACGAACTGGATGTCGCAAGGCTCGCATGGAGCAAGTTATCGTGCAGCAGGTGTTGTCTTGCTTGGCTTCCCGGGACAGCGTTTCGATGATATGGAAAGTGCACAGACTTCGGATGCTGTTGATGCACAAGGCTATGTTCGCTATCTTGATATGAATACTGCAACAAGCAATGTGGAGTATCATGTGAAAGGTGTAGGGTATAAGCGTACAGTATTCACTTCTTTCAAGGATAATGTCACAGTGGTGCGTCTTGAAGCGGACCAGAAAGGTAAACTCGACTTCAATGTGGCTTATGCCGGTTGTAATAAGTCGAATATAGAGAAGCTCACGTCTAACGTCCTCTATGACGAGCATACTGTCAAGGCAACGATGGGACCGGCACGTGACAAGTGTGAGAATGTGGAAAACAAGCTCAACCTTTGTACTTATCTGCGTATTGTGGACACTGACGGCACTATTACAAACGACAATGTCAATATCTATGCTCAGGGAACAGTGGGAGCCGCTACAAATGCTCCGCGTCTTAATGTGACAGGTGCTACATACGCTACAATCATTATTTCGCAAGCCACTAATTTCAAAAATATGATGATGTAAGCGGTGATGCAAGTGCATCAGCTCTTGCCTATCTGGAAGCTTACGAGAACAGCAAGAAAGATTATGTTACAACGCTTTCGGATCATGAATCTGTCTACAGGGCACAGTTTGACCGTGTGGACTGACTCTTGCAGGTAATGCTACACAGGAGTCCAAGAACACGGAACAGCGTATAAAGGAGTTCCATAAGACTTCTGATCCTCAGTTGGCAGCCAACTACTTCCAGTTTGGACGTTACCTGCTCATATCTTCTTCACAACCAGGCACACAGCCAGCTAATCTGCAGGGCATCTGGAATCCTGATGCGCGTCAGTATCCGGCTTGGGATTCGAAATACACATCAAATATCAATGTTGAGATGAACTACTGGCCTGCAGAAGTCACAAATCTTGCAGAATGCCATGAGCCGTTTATCGAGATGGTCAAGGATGTAAGTGTTACAGGTGCGGAAACAGCTCAGAAGATGTATGGCGCACGTGGATGGGCTTTACATCATAATACAGATATTTGGCGTACGACAGGTGCGGTAGACAATGGCACCGTAGGAGTATGGCCTACATGTAACGCATGGTTCTGCTCTCACCTTTGGGAGCGTTATCTCTTCTCTGGCGACAAGACATATCTTGCAGAGGTCTATCCTATAATGAAGGGGCGGCAGAATTCTTCCAGGATTTTCTTGTGAAGGATCCGAATACAGGGTATATGGTTGTTTGTCCGAGCAACTCACCGGAGAATCATCCTGGTATAGGCTCTTATACCAAGTCTGACGGTAATACTGCAAACATTGCCCTTTTCGGAGGAGTTGCCATGGATAACGAGATGGTCTATGACTTGTTGAAGAATACAGCTCTTGCAGCTCGTGCTCTTGGTAAGGATGCGGATTTCGCAGATGCTCTTGATGCTCTGAAGGCACAGATTACTCCATGGAAGATTGGTAAATACGGACAGGTACAGGAATGGCAGGGAAGACTGGGATAAAGAGAATTCGTCTCATCGTCATCTGTCTCATCTCTGGGGCGCTTATCCTGGCAATCAGGTTTCTCCATACGAAAACGCTACACTTTATCAGGCAGTACACAAGAGTCTTGTCGGACGTGGCGATGCTGCCCGCGGATGGTCGATGGGATGGAAGGAAGCCATGTGGGCACGTATGCTTGATGGAGACCGTGCCATGAAGATTCTTAAGAACCAGCTTGTCCTGCTCGACCCTAATGTGACAATCGCTTCTTCCGACGGCGGCTCGTATGCAAATATGTTTGATGCCCATCCTCCATTCAGATTGACGGAAACTTCGGAGCTACTGCAGCTATAGCAGAGATGCTTGTGCAGTCACATGCCGGCTTCTTGCATGTTCTTCCTGCATTGCCTACGGAATGGAAAGCCGGTGGCGAAGTGAAAAGGACTGCGTGCCCGTGGCCGGATTTGTGGTGACGATATGAAATGGGTTGACGGCAAGATAAGCTTAGTGAAGTCTACTGTCGGCGGAAACTTACGTCTGCGTACTGCAACACCATTGACAAATGCCGATGGTACAGCTCTTTCTGTAGCAGAAGGCTTCTTTGATGCAGCCTTACGGCATGCCGGAGCCTATAGTCAAGGATGCAAGTAAGATTCCACTGCCACTACGCTTCCGGATACTTATCTCTATGATATTCCAACTAATGCAGGTGAGGAGATAACGCTTGTTGGAGGCTTGCTACTAGTGTTCCTGTATTAGGTCTTTCAAAGAATCTGAAAAAGATAATGCTATATATAATCTTAACGGTCAGCGTGTTGGAGAAGGTTATCATGGCGTAGTTGTCGTTAAGGGGAAAGAAATATGTTAAATCATTAGAGTCCCGTTAAAATTGGGACGAGTTTAATATTAATCAAAATAGCAGGGGCCGACATCATTGGAATAAGTCTTATCGTATTCTGACGGGTTTTTGTCCGCGGATTTGCAAGACCTCGTCGAGCGTTTCAACTTCATATCGTGCTGGACAATCGCCCAGCAGTAGGCAGTAATAGCAGCCGCTATCTGTATTCTGACTGCGTTCTCGGTAGTTCCCCAGAACTTTTTGATCTTGGTGCTGCTTGAGCCACTTGAAGAACAGCTCTATCTGCCAACGGTTCTTGTAGAGGTCGGCTATCTGCTGGGCTGTCAAGTCCATCGCATTAGTCAGAAACATGAACTCACGGCCTTGCTTCTCATCGTAGTATCTGACGAGTCGGAGATTATCGGGATAGTCCTTGCGGCTGTTATAGACAGTCAGTTCAATCTCAGCGTCAGAGAGTATGTTCTTGGGCATCCGCCGCTTCCACTTGACATTTGTTCTGCAAGTTCGTCTTGGCTCTGACAACGAAGAAAGACTCCATCCGCTGTATGCGGAAAAGCTCCCTTGAAGTTGTTGTAACCACGGTCGAAGATGTAGTAAGCACCTGTCTCATAAGGAATTTCTGGCATGGCCTTGGAATCATGGACTGAGGCAGTGGTGATGTGATAGAAGGCTGGTACTTGTCTTGCTCTAGGTCATATAGAACATGAACCTTGACACCACCTTTCTTCTTGCGGAACTTAGCCCACCAGAACACCGACAGACAGAGCGGTATCGTCGTTGAATCAAACGCATAGACCTTGCCACCGAGTTTGAAGATGTCTGCTGCCCGATTCCGTCTCGCCTGCTCCATCATGTAGAAGGCAAACTCCTCAAAGATGCGGTAGTCGCGGTTCTGATTGGCAGTCGCCAGTGTAGTCTTGGCAATGGGCTTGCGTCCTAAGCCGAGATGAAAACACTTTGACTGATGGGCTTCCAATGCCACAATCAGGTCTCACAGACTCTCACGGTTACTGAGTTGACCGAACATCAGCGCAAGGAGTTGATTCCAGCAGGTGAGATGCTTGACATACTTGTCACCATCGTACTTGCGAGCAAGGTAATTGAAGTGATTTCTGTCAAGGAATGCTATCAATTGGGAGAAAACGAACTTATCTTTGAACATACGCAGCCGTGTATTTGGCTGCAAAGTTACGAATTCAAGTCCGTTGACTCTAGAAACTGCTCATAAAAGACTTATTTTCAACGATTTCAAAGAACGATTAGTCCACTTTAACGGGACGGTAGTGAATAAAAATAATAAGTACAACAACCTAAAAAAGGCAAACAAATGAAAAAAGGATCTACTCAGATTTGGGCTCTCACTCATAGCCCTGTTTGTTATGGTAGTGGCAAATGCGCAAACCTACCAAAACGAAGAAGCTAGCGTTTCATGGCCGTTTAATGACGCCAACTACGCTACACAGTACACAAAATCACCAGAAAATGGTTTCAGTCTGGTTTCCGTAAACACCGGTGACTTGAAGTATACTCTCAAGACATCAACGACTACAAAAGACAAAGACGGAAACAAGATGGTCATGGCTGGTTTCGGTCCTGTTGGTACAACAAAAAGCCGTAGAATGGACCGTTAAACCTAGCAAGGGACTTACATTTACCCCAACCTCTATCAGTACCTACGTAAACCGATTCGGTACAGATGCAGAAAATGGAGTAACCGTAACCGCTAAACTTAGCGACGGAACTTCTGTAGACTTGGGTAATTTCACTGCATTAAGAGATAACAAGACAACAGAGTCTGACAAGTTTTCGAAAAATGAAAACCTGACCAACCACATCGTCATCCAGCTCACTGCCGACCAGCAAGCCAAACTGACATCAGCTGAAGGCTTCACGCTGAGTTGCACCGTCGGCGTTGGCACTAATAAGCAGCAAGGCTTTGCCGATGTACACATCAACGGTCTCTTGAACGGAACCATTCAACAGGTAGAACAGTATACACTGTCAGCTGTTGTATCAACTGTAGGAGCAGGAACCGTCAAGGTATCTCCTGCAGGAACAGTATTTGATGCAGAAACACCAATCACCGTAACTGCAACAAAGAATTTCGGCTACAAGTTTGTCAACTGGACAGATGCCAATAATAAGGTAGTATCTACAGATGAAGAATATACCTTCTCTATCTCTGCCAACACTGCATTGAAAGCAAACTTTGAGAAAATAAACACCTACGCTTTGGATTACAAGGTAGAAGGTGGTGCCAACGATTATATGGTAAGCGCAACTCCTGCCCCAACCGTTGTTGACGGAAAGAACATGTATGAAGAAGGAACAGAAGTAAGCCTTACCGCCAACAGCAACTACATCCTCACCTTCACCAACTGGAATGATGGTGAAACAGGAGCAGAACGCAAAATAAAGATGAATGCCGACCAGGCATATACAGCTGCATATTCTGCAAAAGATTTCATCGCAGGCTGGGACTTCTATAAGTCAGCGAGAGAAGGTCGTACAGCAGACTTCGCTGCAGAAGACAACGATGTAGACCAGCTCATCCTGCGCGATGCCGACGGAAATACATACCCATGGCTCGACAAGAGCAATTGTGCTGGCGGCTACGAAGGAAAAAATGCAGCCGTAAACTGGACCACGATTAATACCAAGCCACTGGGCGAAACCTACTGGCAGACCAAGGTCAACGCAACAGCCTTCACCGACATCAAGGTAAAGAGCAGCATGCTCTACAATTATAATGCATACCAAACATATAATGTGGAATACTCTCTCTCAACGGAACCGACTGGACCAAAGTTGGCGCCATTGAAATGCCTGGAACCAAAGCCTGGACCGATGGAGAGTTCACTCTCCCAGCCGATGCAAACAACAAGGCAGAAGTATACATCCGCTGGATTGCCGACAAGACTTCTTCTATCAAGGGAGCAACAGGCAACAACGACGGAATCTCTATCACAGATATCTACATCACAGGTACCGCTCAGCTCGTTAACGACGGCAAGGCTCCAGTACTCGTAAGCACCGTACCAGCAGAAGGCGCAACCAACGCATCTGCCAACGGCAAGATTGTACTGACTTTTGATGAGAAGGTAAAACTCACCGACAACGCTGCAGCCACTCTCGGAACAGCAAAGATAGAAGGAGTTGTGTCAGGCAAGACCATCACCTTCGCATACAAAGGCTTGAACTACGCTACAGCTTACACCTTCACGCTCGCTGCCGGTTCTGTAGCCGACCTGACAGACAATGCAACAGACCAGGAAATTGTTCTGAACTTCACTACCAAGACCAAGCCAGCTGTAACCAAGGCACTCTACGACTTCATCGTACCAAACGACGGTGACTTCAAGGCAGCACTTGCAGCAGCAGCCAAGCGTACAGATACCAGCAAGCGATTCCGCATCTTCATCAAGCAGGGCGACTACAAGATTCCTGCTGACGAAAAGAGCAAGGTAACAGGTAGCGACGGCAAGAGTTACGCTAATCCTACCACCTATATGGATACGCCAAACGTATCAATCATTGGTGAGAGCATGGACAACACCTCACTGACTAACACCATTCCAAACTCTGGTCAATCAGCCAACGTATTGGAAGGTATCGGCAAGGGTGACGTACTCTGCTTGCAGAAGGGAGCAACAAACACCTATTTCCAGGATCTGAAGATGTACAGCAGTATGGGCGATGCCAAGGGTCGCGACATCATACTCAACGACCAGAGCAACAAGACCATCTGTAAGAACGTAAACCTCTGGGCTTACCAGGACACCTACGTATCAAACAACCAGAATGGTAAATTCTACTTCGAAGACGGAATCCTTCGTGGTCGTACCGACTACCTCTGCGGTAAGGGTGATGTATATTATAATAATGTAGAACTCTGGATCTGTGAAAAGGGAGGCTATCTCGCTGTTCCTTCTCAGCCTAAGAAGTATGGCTACATCTTCAAAGACTGTACCATCAAGGATGCTACTGCGGCAAAAGACCTAAACGGCAACTACACCTTGGGACGTCCATGGGGCAAAGGCACACCTATTGCACTCTACATCGACACCAAGATGGAAGCTATCCCATCAGCAGCAGGATGGAACGAGATGAGTGGCGGTTACCCTAAGCGTTTCGCTGAATACAACTCATACACATCAACAGGTAGCGTAGTAGACCTCAAGGACAGAAAGAAAGTTTACGATGCCTACGATTCAAAGGATGGTGACAATTATGTAAACCGTCGTAATGAAACAGCAGGAGCCCCTATCCTCACAGCAGAGGAAGCTGCAACCTACACCATTGAAACTGTAATGGGTCAGGATGACGACTGGGATCAACTGCAGCTACCGAGCAGGCATCAGCACCTAGCAACGTTAAGCTGAATGGTACAACCCTCGCTTGGGACAACAACGACTACGCTCTTCTCTGGGCGGTTTGCAAGAATGGTAAGGTGGTAGATTTCACCATCAAGCCAACCTATCTCGTAGATGATGCTTCAGCAACATGGAGTGTACGTGCAGCCAACGAGATGGGCGGACTGAGCGAAGCTACAGCAGCAGTCCTGAGCACCGGCATCCACAACATCGCCTCAGCTACAGATGCAGCAGTCATCAAGACCACCATCTTCGCAGCCGACGGCACACAGCTTTCAAATCTTCAGAAGGGTATCAACATCATTGTGAAGACCCTGGCAGATGGCAGCAAGAAGACAAGCAAGGTCATCGTAAAGTAAAGAAACAGAGACCATAAGTAATTAGATTGACAGATAACTTTCGGAGTGCAATATCCCCATTCTCTTTCAGAAGGGTGCCGGATATTGCACTTTTTGTTCCCTCAACACCCGAAACAGCAGAAATGAAAACTGAGAAAACGGACCGTCGAAATGTAAAAACAGAGTATTTACGCAAGAACCTGTAAACGTTTACGTATTTTTTACCCCCAATATACCTATATTCTCATATTTTTTATATACTTTTTGCAACAAGAAAACCAAGACTTAGCTATTGCTACGCATCCAGGTTGCCCCACCGGAGCCTTCGGGTTCCAAGAGGAACATCCCTTCAGCAAGCATCTGCTCAGAACTGGGATTCTACTTAAAAACATTAAGAAAAAACATTAGAATATTAGTAATTTAGAATAAGTTTTATCTAAACCTAAAGTGTATGTCTGGTAATTTTAGAAAAAAGAAAATTGCTTTGGCAGGCGCACTGATGTTCGTAGTAACAAGTGTATCTGCACAAACAGTAAAAGGCGTTGTTACTGACAATACGGGCGAGCCAATTATCGGCGCCTCTGTCATGGAGGTTGGTCAAGCAGGTAATGGTGGTATCACTGATATTGATGGTAACTTCACCGTTAATTTGAAAGGCAGCAGTAAGAAACTGAAGATTTCATACATTGGTATGAAAGCAAAGGAAATTAATGTTGCAGGTAAAACAACCATTTCAGTAAAGCTCGAGGACGAAGCTAACTCCCTCAACGATGTCGTTGTCATCGGTTACGGTACAGTTAAAAAGAAGGATCTGACTGGTGCCGTTGCTACCGTAAAGGGTGAAGACCTGACCAAGGTTCCTGTTACAAATGCAGCAGAAGCTTTGACAGGTAAGTTGCCTGGTGTGCAGATTACAACTACCGACGGTTCACCTGATGCAGAAATGATCATCAAGGTGCGTGGTGGTGGTTCTATCACTGGTGACAACTCTCCTCTCTACATCGTAGACGGATTTCCAGTATCCAGCATCGGTGACATTGCTCCTTCTGACATTGAGGACATTACCGTATTGAAGGATGCTGCTTCTACAGCTATCTATGGTTCTCAGGGTGCAAATGGTGTAATCCTGGTTACTACCAAGGGCGCTAAGTCTGGTAAGACAGTTGTTTCTTACAATGGCTACGTTCAGGGCAAGAGCATCGCCAAGACTCTTGACACCATGACTCCTTATCAGTACGTTATGTACAACTATGAGCGTGCTGCTCTCCGCGGTACATCTGATATCAGTAGCTTCGAAAAGCGTTTCGGTTCTTTCGGAGACCTCGACTTGTATCAGTATCAGCAGGGGCATGACTGGCAGAACGAGATGTTCAGCAATCACGATCTCTCACAGTCTCACAACGTAAGTGTTAGCGGTGGTTCTGAAAAGACTAAGTTCAACCTCAGCGGTACTTATACCAACGACAACAGTTTGATGAAGACCAACGGTTACGACCGTTTCAATGTAAACTTCAAGTTGAATCATGAGATTTGCAAGAACTTGAAGCTCGACTTCGGTATGCGTCTGGCTGATGTTACAACCAAGGGTGTTGGTACAGGTGGTGGTACTTACAAGATCCGTTCTTATGAGGCAATTACCAAGGGGCCTGTTAATGGTCTCTACGATCAGCTCGACATCGATCCTTCAACTCTTCCAGACGATGAGTATGATGAGTACATCTCTATTACCCGCAGTTTGCAGGATAAGGTAAATGACTACTGGAGAAGAAAGAATGAACGCCGTTACAACTATAATGGTGCCATTACATGGAATTTCCTCAAGAACTTTACATATCGTGCAGAGGCTGGTTACGACTACACCTTCTTCCAGCAGAAAGATTATTATGCTGCTTTGAGTGACAAGGCTGTAAAGGATGGCGGTAGCCTTCCTATGGGTGAATGGACCAAGAAAGATACTTGGAAGCTCCGTTTGACCCATACCTTGACTTACAACAAGACATTTAACAAGGTACACAATCTGAACGCCATGATTGGTCAGGAGTATGTAGCAACTAACAATGAGAGCCTCAGTGTTATCGCTAAATACTTCCAGAAGGATATTGCTCCAGAGAAGATGTTTGCAAGTCTTGCTTCAAACTCAGGTGCAACAGGTTCCCGTACCATCAACTCTTCATTGGGCCAGGAAGATCGTACTCTTTCTTTCTTCGGCCGTTTGAACTACTCTTATGCAGACCGCTATTTGCTGACATTCACTATGCGTGCCGATGGTTCTTCTAAGTTCGTGAAGGACAACCGTTGGGGCTACTTCCCTGCTGCCGCATTGGGTTGGCGTATCGCAGAGGAGCCTTGGATGATAAATACAAAGGACTGGTTGTCTAACCTGAAACTCCGTTTCTCTTATGGAACAGCCGGTAACAACCGTATCAGCTCTTCCATGTATGAGACAACTTACAAGGCTTATGGTAGCGGAAAATATTATGGTGCAGGTAACCAGCAGAACCCTCACTATACATTGAACAATTCTCAGTTGGCTAACCCAGAGTTGAAGTGGGAAACCACCATTACACGTAACGTTGGTTTGGACTTTGGTTTCTTCGATGAGCGTATCTCAGGTAGCTTGGATTACTACTGGAACACCACAAAGGACCTGCTCCTCGATGCTCCTGTAACAGCAATCGGCTATACTTCTATGCAGCAGAACATCGGTCAGACATCTAACCGTGGTGTTGAGTTGAACTTGAATGCAGCTATCCTCCGCAAAGAAGGATTACTCTTTGAACTTCAACTTCAACGTTGGTTTCAATAAGAACAAGGTTGACAAGTTGGCTGGTGGTCAGACTTACCAGTCTTACAACTCTGGTGCCTTCTCTACCGACATGCGCGGTTACGACGACTACCGAGTTGTTGTAGGTCAGCCTCTCGGATTGGTATATGGTTTCGTTTGCGACGGTTTCTATACTGTTGACGACTTCCAGACCACAACCGATGAGAACGGCAAGACTCAGTTCGTATTTGACAAGAGCGGTAACTATATCCTGAAGGAAGGTGTAGTAGATGGTTCATTCATTACTGCAGGTTCTAAGGCAGGTCTCCGTCCAGGTGCAATGAAGGTAAGAGACCTTGATGGTGACAAGAAGATTTCAGAGTCAGACCGCACCATCATCGGTAAGACTCAGCCTAAATTCCAGGGTGGTTTCGGCCTCAACGCCACATACAAGTGGTTTGACCTGACTGCCAACTTCAACTTCGTAGTAGGTAATGACGTTTACAACCTCGACAAGATGGTTACATCACAGTCATACCGTAATACATACGCAAGTCTCCGTCAGGAAATGACTCCTGTAACTTTGGGCGGTAAGGCATGGACTTACATGGATCAGGCTACAGGTGAAATCATAACAGATTACGAGACATTGAAGAATATGAATGCAAATGCTTCTATTTGGAGCGCAGCAACTTTGTCAGATAACAACCCTGTACCTTCATCATGGGCTGTTGAGGATGGTTCATTCCTCCGTTTGCAGAACTTGACAGTAGGTTTCACATTCCCTAAGGAGTGGACCAAGAAGTTCGCTTGCAATTCACTGCGCATGTACTGCACATTGACAAACTTGTTCTGCTTGACCAACTACTCAGGTTATGACCCAGAGGTTAACTCATCAATCCGTGGCAGCAAGACCAGCGGTTTGACTCCAGGTGCCGACTTCTCATCATATCCTAAGTCATTCTCTTGGACAGCAGGTGTAAACATTTCATTCTAATAGAAAACAAGATACAAATTATGAAACGTATATTTCTATATATATCAATGTTCATTGCAGGAGCAAGTTTTAACTCTTGTAGTGACTTATTGGACACAGAGACTTTGTCTACAGACAATTTGAACTACCTGTGTTCAAACGCAACTGATGCCCGCAAGATGGTAGACCACGTATATGCCTACTTCTGCGAGGACACTTATACATCACGTATGGGTACAAACTGGATGCAGAATACTGACGTAGAGATCGGTTACGTAAAGAAGGCTCAAGCTACAGAGACAACACGTCGCGGTATCTGGGCCCTTAACCCATCATACTTCGGTGATATCAAGAACTGCTGGAACAACACCCAGAAAGCCATTGATTTCGCCAACCAGTGTATTCAGGGAATTGAGGCAAGCGATGCATATAAGAATGGAGATGCAGATATGAAGCAACTTCATGGTGAGGCTATTTGTCTTCGTGCATACTGGTATTTCCTGATGTGTAACTTCTGGGGTGACGTGCCATTTGCTACAACTCCTACATCTAAGGACGATATGCACAATGATCCACGTACAGATAAGAACATCATCTATACCCACTTGATTCAGGACCTCATCAACAACGAGGGTGAGATGCAGTGGAGCAGCAAAGCTACAGTAGAGCGCATGAACCGTGAATTCGCTCTCGGTTTCATCACCAAGTTGGCTATGTTCCGTGCCGGTTACTCTATGCAGGCTGATGGTACAATGGCCCGCAGCACAGGTACAGGCGATGAATATACTGTACATTATGTTGATGAAAATGGTAACGAGGCTACAGCTACTTCTGCAGACGATTACTACAAGGTTGCTAAGGCTTATGCCAAGAAGTTGATTTCCTTGAAGGACCGTCAGCTCAACAACAACTTCAAGCAGATTTTTGATAATGAAATCAACGGCTGCAACCCAGCTAATGGTGATGTATTGTTCGAGATGGGTTATGTTCCAAACTCAGGTGGTGACATCGGTTGGTGTCTTGGCTTGAGCGTAGTTTCAAGTTCTAAGGGTGCTGGTACAACTTATACCAACCTGACTCCAAGCTATGCATGCTCATTCAATGCACAAGACCAGCGTCTGAAGGCTACATGTGCTAACTACCGTTGGTTGTACGACAACAAGCAGGCAGTAGTGGATGGCGTCAACATCCAGCCAGCTAAATGGTGCCGCATGGATTTGAGTGTCAACAACGTTGAATCTAAGGGTACTGGTATCAACTTCCCTATCCTGCGATATGCTGACGTATTGTTACTCCTCGCTGAAGCTGATAACGAAATCAACAATGGACCTACTGCTGAGGCAAAGGAGATGTTGAAGCGAGTTCGTAACCGTGCCTTTGCAAATGCAACCAACAAGAACGAGATGGTGAATGAATATGTTGATAATCTCAACGATCACGACTCTTTCAAGAAAGCTATCATCAACGAACGTGCTTGGGAGTTTGGTGGCGAGTGCATCCGTAAGTTCGACCTCGTTCGTTGGAACTACTACTCAGATGCCATCGTTAATACTTTGGAGTGGGTTCGTGACGTAACTATGAACTATAACCAGCTCCGTCTGGAGAATGGAGAATTCATCTACGACCAGACTAAAGAAATTGTTGATATGGGCATCGCACCACGCCTCTACTACAACTATGTAAATGGCGAGATTCAGTTCGAGAACAACTATTTCACTTATCGTGATAACAGCGCAAGCCCATACAAAGAGGCTACAACACTTGCAGATGATGACATCAAGACAGCGGGAGCTTCTTTCGACGGTTTGAAATACATCAAGTTCTTGGATACATACATGTCAGTCAGTGATACTGATCCAACAACAAACACAAAGTATGGAACCGACGCAGATGGCAACACTATCAAGAAGGGTGTCATGAATGAGGCTTTCTTATACTCATGGTTTGGTCTGACAGACGGAGTTGTGACAACAGGTGCAGAAGACATGGAGCCTCTCCGCAAAAAGGTAACTCCATATATCTTGCCTATCCCTAAGGACAACATTGCTTCTTCAAACGGTGTATTGTCTAACGAAGGTTATGCTATTCGCAACAAGTAAATCGAGTTATGTAGTCCATAACAAATAAAAAGTAAGTAATTATGAAATACAATAAATATATATTGTCTATGCTTTTCGCTGCTACAATTGGTACCACAATGGTAAGCTGTAGCGACGATGACAACTTGGGCGATGCACCTCGTTTGTTCCGTCCAATTGCAAGCGCAACGGTCAACTCAAATAACTTGAAGGTAGAATGGGATAAAATCCAGGGTGCCACCAGTTATGAGTTGGAATTGGGTCTTGTGACATCTACAGATGAGGATGGCACAAATCACCTGAAAGTAATCAAGAAAGCCACAACAGAGGATGATACCTATACTTTCGATGACTTAGGATGGGACGAGAAGTATGGTGTAAGAATCAAGTGTATTGGCAACAACAAGGAATCTGAGTATTATCAGGTAAAGGCTCAGAGCATCAACTACCCAACAAAGGTTTCTGGTGCCAAGGCTATTGATAACGCTGCTCGTGTATCCTGGGCTGAAGGTGGTCAGAAAATCAAGTATGTAATGGCTTGCCCTGCTGAAGACGCAGAAAACCATGATACTATCTCAGTTAAAGTAAGCGATGCGGACTATGCTCAGGGATATGTAGATATTTACGGCTTGCAGCCAGAAACATCATACACATTCAAGACATACGACAGTTCTTCTGACTTCAATAATACTACCTATGCAGGTAAAACAACAGCTACAACCAAGGCTAGCGTCAACTTCGACGAGGAGTATGGAGAAGGCATGTGGCTGGATACCCGCAACTGGGATGCTAAGGAAGCTAAGGATACATTGAAGACTGCAGAATTCTGGGATATGGTTAAAGACGGTATGACTGTCATCCTCCGTGGTGAACAGGAATACAAGATTAGCAACGCTATCAATCTCGACCGCAATGTAACCTTCATTACCGGTATGACATTGGGTGGTAACGCTCAGTTCACCTTCTCCGGCGGTATGAACGTCAAGAAGGGTGTTAATATCGATAAGGTGAAGTTCGAAAGCATCGATATGATTAGCGATAAGCAAGCTGATAAGGATGCGTTCCTCGCAGGTACAGACAAGGGCTTCGGTGGCCGTCAGGTTATCAATGTCAGCGGTACTGGCTCTACCATCAGTGAACTCATCTTCAACGATTGCTACATCCGCGGTTTCCGTGGTGTAGTAAGAGGTCAGAAGAACAGCGACAACTTCCTGAACATTACCTTCAAGGGTTGTACAATTGATGGTGTCGGTGATCAGGGTGTTGTAACCATCGCAGATAAGGGTGGAGATTTCCGCAACGTAACATTCGATGATTGTACTATTACAAACATTATTATGCTTTGCGACTTACGTAAGACTGCCCAGGCTCCTACTGTAAATGTAAACAACTGTACATTTTCTGCTATGTCCAATGGAGACTACAGCAAATGCTAACACACCATTGTTCCGTTTTGCTACAAATGCAGCAAACTTGAACATCACCAACAGCATCTTTGGTCCTTCTATGGCTACAGACGGAAGTGCAGGTTCAAAGCTTCAGCTTTTACACACCTGGTGTCAAGGGAAGTGTTCTTCTGAATGGTGCAAGCACAGTGCTTTCTGTTGCAGGTTCATACAAGACTAACTTTGCTTACACACCAATCGGTGCAGACGCTAAAACATACGGCATAGAAGGTCTCATCGACTTCAAGGGTTCAGAGACAGATCTTTGGACAAATCCAGTAAATGGTGAATTCAAGTTCAACGCAAATCTTGACAGTGAAGCAGGTGCTTCTAAGTGGAAGTAATCCTATTATCAATCATATAAAAGTGCAATGCCTACACCGAGCGTTGCACTTTTTTGTTTCTCTCCCTCTCCCCCACCACTCAGAAAAACTTTTTTTGTTAATTTCTTGGAAGTTATGAAAGAAAAGCGTATCTTTGCAGCGTGAGTACATAAGGAAGAGTGTATCATAAGTGCGATGACATGCCTTTTTTTCGCTACTTCAGTCAGTTAATTCAGCCACTTCATTCTGCAAACTCAGCCACTTCATTCAGCAAACAAATCCGTCTCATTCTGCTTACGAATTCGAATCTTCGAGACAACGAAGTCATATCTTCAAGCCAGCGCAATCGAATCTTCAAGCCAGCGCAGTCGAATCTACAAGCCAGCGCAGTCGAATCTACAAGCCAGCTGAAGCCTCTGACTTTTTACAAATAACTGATTAGTCAATCCTCTTTATGCTATTTCTAACTTGTTTTCTTGTGGTGAAAGACTTCTGCAGAAGTTTTTTTTCTCAAATCTAATGCCACTAATATCACACTTAGACTTAACAATCTGATTATAAGCGAATAACGCGTGGCAATAAGGGGCGTTTTTATTGTCACCTTATTGCCACCTGTTACCACGCCCCTGGTAAGCGGCTCCGCGTTTATACCTTGCCCTTTATCGTAAAAGTTCTTACCTTTGCACCATAATTTTAAAAGCAACGCAATTATGAGAGCAACAGAACGTTATGAGAGGGCATGGAATGCCTTCCAGATTCATTTGAATCATAATCCAAAAGCCAGTTTGATTCCTTTTTTAAAGGAACGGCTGATGGAAGTATCATGTCATCCGGGGAAAAACTCCGCCGGCTGTGTTGTTGAATTCTTCCTATTCACCTTCCTTTGCAGCAGGACTCCTGCAGATGCGATACATCTATTCCATGCCGGTAGAGCGAATCATCAAATACTTTGCCGACAATGGGTTTACGTTAAGGAAAGCCACGGCAAACAAACTGATTGCCAGAAGTGCCGATGTACTGGAAAACTTCTATAAGGCTATCTGCCAAGTAGTGTTGCAGCAGGATTATGTCTCGGCAGACGAGACATACCATAAAGTGCTGTTAGCCAAGACAAAGCCTACGGACAAGGGGTTCGAAGAAAGGCTACTTCTGGGCTGTAAGTGCGCCTAAACTGGGACTTGTCTTCTTCGTATATGAGGATGGATCACGCTCTGAGCAGGTCATACTTAACATATTCTCTGATTATAAAGGTACCATACAGAGTGATGCATATGCTCCTTACCGGAAACTGGAGTCGGATGCTTATCCTGACATTATGAGAATCGCCTGCCTGCAGCATGTCAAGAGAGATTTCATCGACTGCGGCAAAGGAAGACAAGGATGCTCAGGAGGTCGTAGATATCCTCAACAGATTTTATCGAGAAGACAAAAAACATAAGGTTGGGCCCAAGTCTACCTTTGGCGCAGGCGGTCGGCTATGCCCTTAATGAATATAATGCCATTTGTGACATCTTCAAAAGAGGTGATACGGCTCTCGATAACAACTATATTGAGAGAATCCAGAGGTACATATCACTATCAAGAAGAAACTCAATGTTCTTTGGCTCGCACGAAGGAGCAGGACGTGCGGCTATCCTATATTCCATCGCCATCTCATGCAGACTGAATGGCATCAATCTGTTTTGAATACATATGCGACGTAATAGAA
>VOFI01002228.1_pt1 | contig 17672 bp, 27 predicted proteins | sample 5384131 | NCBI WGS metagenome assembly VOFI01 (sample SAMN12384728, study PRJNA508395) | human gut metagenome | isolation source: healthy gut H | host: Homo sapiens
TGAAGCGGATCATGCCTACGTCCGATTGAAGGAATTGAACGAAATGCCAGTGTGGTTTATCCTATCATTGCATCCAGTGATGTGACCGGTGCTATTATTATTCTCTTTGATGAAAAAAATACTCCTCCAACTCAGGTAGAAGTAAAGCTGGCGCAAGCTGCTGCAGCTTTTTAGGAAAGCAAATGGAAGATTAATATTGTATTTATAAAGAAGCAGGTGATAGACCTGCTCTTTTTTATACAGTAAATACCTGACGATGATTCGTATATATAGTAGATACATGAATCGTAAAGGACAGTATATAGAAAAAAATGGGTTAACCCTTGCATTTATGCGTATTTTATGATAAAATAAAGCATATGAATAGTAAGAAGGACAAAAGAGTGGGTTAGCCCGCTCTTTTTATTATTATGAGGTGAAACAATTTGGCACAAAAGAGAAAATCGGGAAATACGGTTGCAGCGGTAGCAAAATTATGTGAACCGTTTGCACAGCAGCTTGGTTTAACCATATGGGACATTCGTTATGTAAAAGAAGGTTCTTACTGGTATTTGCGTATTTTTATTGATAAGCCGGAAGGGGTAACATTGGACGATTGCGAAGCCATGAGCCGTGCAATTAACGACCCGTTGGATCAATTGGACCCTATTGACGGGGAGTATTGCCTGAAGTATGTTCTCCCGGTATTGACCGTGAATTGGTAAGACCGGAACATTTTGAGGCTTTTCTGGGTGCCGTTGTAAATGCAAAATTCATTCGTCCTTTGGAAGACGGCAGAAGAGAAGTGCTGGGCATTCTGCAAGCGTATGAAAATTCTGTTCTTACTTTGGAAACGGAAGACGGCGAATTTTTAGACATTGATAAAAAGATACTTCGTCTGTCAGAGTTTGTGACGATTATGTAGATATTGATGATGAAGATTTTGAGGAGGAATTTTAGAAAAATGAGTAGTGAATTGTTTGAAGCATTGAATCTTCTGGAAAAAGAACGTGGTATTCAAGTGGATTTTATGGTAGATAAAATTACGAAAGCCATTCTTACTGCATGTAAAAACAGCTATGATAATGAAGACGCCCGTGTAGAGGTAAATCCCGATAAAGGCGCGTTTGATGTATATTTGCGTAAAGAAGTTGTAGATGAAGTATTTGAACCAAACAAGGAAATTTCTTTGGAAGATGCACAAAAGATAGATCCAAATGCAACTTATGAGGATAAAGTGGAAGTTCAGCTCAATACCAAAGAATTCGGACGCATTGCTGCTCAAACCGCCCGAAATATGATTCGTCAAGGGATTCGTGACGGTGAGCGCGGACAAATGATGCAGGAGTTCCAAAGCAAACATCAGGAATTGGTCAGCGCTTTGGTAGAAAGAATTGACCCACGCTCAGGCGCTGCTTCGTTACGCATTGGAAAAGCGGAAGCTGTTTTGCCAAAAAGCGAACAAGTTGGAAATGAGGTATTAAAAGAGGGAGACCACATCAAAGTTTATGTGGTAGATGTGAAGGAAACCGAAAGAGGACCGCGCGCAATGATTTCCCGTACACACCCGGATTTGGTAAAACGTTTGTTTGAAACAGAAGTTCCGGAAATTTACGACGGTACTGTTGAAATTAAAGCTGTTTCCCGTGAAGCAGGTTCCAGAACAAAGCTGGCCGTACTAAGCCATAATGCAGATGTTGATGCGGTAGGTGCTTGCATCGGTTCTCGCGGTGCTCGTGTTTCCAATATTGTAAATGAACTAAACGGTGAAAAGATTGATATTATAGAATACAGTGAAGATCCTGCAAAATTTATCGCAGCCTCTCTTTCTCCGGCAGACGTGCTGTCTGTTGTGGTAACAGATGAAGATGCCCGTGCATGCCGTGTTACAGTACCTGACAGTCAGTTATCTTTGGCAATTGGAAATAAAGGTCAAAATGCACGTTTGGCTGCTAAATTAACAGGTTGGAAGATTGACATTAAACCGGAAAGCGGCTTTTATGGAGAAGAGCCGGAAGAGGTTTATACTGTTCAGGAAGAAGCTGTTGAGACAACAGAAGAAGCATAATTGGTCATATAACAGCCAATCTTTTTATAAAAAGTGCGAAAGGCGGTGAAGTTTATCATGCATAAAAACGTATTCCCATGCGTATGTGTACCGGATGTGGAGAAATGAAACCAAAACCGGAATTGCGTGTGTTGTAAAAGCTCCTGACCAAAAAAGATGAGCAGGGCAATATATTGGCGGCAGGAGAAATCTCCTGGATGCAACCGGCAAAAGCCGGGCGCGGTGCTTATGTATGTAAAAAAGCAGACTGCCTGAAAGCGGCGCGAAAATCAAGGAGATTTGAAAGAGCCTTCTCTTGTCAAATTCCGCAGAGGTATATATATGACAAAATGGAGGAGGAGATTTCAAAATATGAGTCAGAATAAATTACTTTCTTTGCTGGGCATTGCAAGAAGAGCAGGTCGTCTTTCCCTGGGGAAATGACCCTGCTTTGGAAGCAATGCGAAACGGAAGACATGTGTAATTTTGGTAGCAAATGATTTATCAAAACGAACATTGAAGGGTGTTTGCTTTGCAGCAGAAGAAGCGCATATAGATGTACTTACCATGAATGAGACGATGGATGAAATCGGTGCTGCATTGGGGAAACGTACCGGCGTAATTGCGGTAAACGATGCCGGCTTTGCAAAATAAAATGCGTACTATGTGCAGTGAAACGGACAATCAACAGAAAAATGAGGAGGAGTAGGGATTATATGATGAAGAAATACAGAGTGAACGAGGTTGCAAAAGACCTCAATGTTGAAAATAAAGATGTCATCGAAGCATTAAAACCTTTTAGCGATGAACCAAAAAAAATATATGACTGCGTTGACAGAAGAAGATCTTGATGTTGTATTTGATACTTTTACAAAAGAAAAACAGTGTAGAATCTTTTTGACGCATATTTTGCTGAAAGGGAGGATGCTCAGCCAACTCCTCCTTCTAAAGAAGCACCGGAATCAAAAGAAAACACAACTGCTAAAGTGCAAGAAAAAAGCTGTTGTTGAAAAAGAGAAAACTGCAGTGAAACCTGCTGTAAAAGAATCAAAAAGCAATGCAGCAAATAAAAAATAACAAACAAACAAAACCTGCTGCACAAAAACAGGAAAAACAATGCAAGATAAAAGGACACCGCTGCAAAACACAGTTGTTACAACTTCAGATGCAGTACAAAAACCTGCCGGAAGAATTGTGGATACGTACTTCCCAAGTGAATATGGACCGTTACAACGAAAGTATGACCGTTTGGCAAGTGAAAAAGTAAAAACAGACCAAACCGTAAATAAACAAAAAAACTAACACAGAGAAGCAGCCAATACAGAGGAAAGCCAAAGAATTCGCGTAAAGAAACAGAAGCGGAACGTTTAAAACGTATCCAGCTGGAGAGACAAAAGAAACAAATGACCATTACCATTCCTGATGAAATAGTGGTAAATGAATTGGCGTTGCGTCTAAAAGCAACCGCTGCAGAAGTCATTAAAAAATTGATGATGATGGGCGTTATGGCTACCGTAAATGATGTCATCGACTTTGATACAGCTTCTTTGATTGCAATGGAATTCCATGCGAAAGTAGAAAAAGAAGTGGTGGTTACCATTGAAGAGCAAATCATTGATGACAGTGAAGACGAAGACGATAACCTAGTTCCAAGAGCTCCGGTTGTAGTTGTTATGGGTCACGTTGACCACGGTAAAAAACTTCATTGCTGGACGCCATTCGTAAAGCAAACGTTACAAAATCCGAAGCAGGCGGCATTACACAACATATTGGTGCCTACCGTGTTCCTGTAGGAGATGGCGAAATCACCTTTTTGGATACTCCGGGCCACGAAGCATTTACAACCATGCGCGCACGCGGTGCCCAAGTAACAGATATTGCTATCTTGGTTGTTGCTGCTGATGACGGTATCAAACCGCAAACGGTAGAGGCAATCAGTCACGCGAAAGCTGCCGGCGTTTCTATTATTGTTGCAATTAATAAAATGGATAAACCAACAGCAAATCCTGACCGCGTAAAGAACAATTAACACAGCACGAGATTTTACCGGAAGAATGGGGCGGCGATGTACCATGTATGCCAATTTCAGCATTGACTGGAGAAGGTATTCAGGAGCTTCTGGAAATGGTAATGTTGGTTTGCTGATATGAAAGAATTGAAAGCCAATCCTGACAGAGCTGCGAAAGGTACTGTCATTGAAGCAAGATTGGATAAAGGTCGTGGACCGATTGCAACTATCTTGGTACAAAACGGTACTTTGAATATTGGTGACAGCATCGTTGCCGGTACTACAGTAGGTCGTGTACGTGCAATGACCAATGACAGAGGAGAACTTGTAAAATCTGCAGGACCATCTGTTCCGGTAGAAATCACAGGTTTGGACGACGTACCTACAGGCGGCGATATTTTCAACGCTGTTTCTGATGAACGTTTGGGTCGTCAGTTGGTAGAACAACGCCGTTCTCAACAAAAGAAGAACGCTTCAATGCACAAACAAAAGTAACTTTGGATAACCTGTTTGACCAAATGCAGGAAGGCCAAATGAAAGAATTGCAAATCATTGTAAAAGCCGATGTTCAAGGCTCTTTTTGAAGCGGTAAAAACAATCTTTGGAAAAATTGAGTAACGATGAAGTGCGCGTAAGAGTCATTCATGGCGGTGTTGGTGCTATCAGCGAATCTGACGTAATGCTTGCAAGTGCTTCTAATGCAATTATCATCGGCTTTAATGTCCGTCCGGACCCGGTTGCGGAAGAAAATGCAAAAACGTGACGGCATTGACCTTCACTTGTATCGCATTATTTATGAAGCAATTGAAGATGTTCAGGCTGCGATGAAAGGTATGTTGGCTCCAAAATACCGCGAGCTGTTCTACGGCCGTGCGGAATGCCGCCAGGTTTATAAAATCAGCAATGTTGGTATTGTTATGGGCTCTTACGTAACAGACGGAAAAATTGTACGTAACTCTTTGGTCCGTATTGTACGCGACGGCATTATTATTGCAGATGATAAAATTGCTTCCTGCGCCGCTTTAAAGACGATGTAAAAAGAAGTGGCAGAAGGATATGAATGCGGCGTAACTCTGGAACATTTTAATGATGTAAAAGAGGGCGATGTATTCGAATCCTATATTATGGAAGAATATAGAGAGGACTAAGTCCTAATAATAAAAATGGCGGGCGCCTTGGTTCGCCTGCCATTTTGTTTTTTTAACAGCAATTGTTATATGTACTGCTGTAAGGAGGTTGAATACTATGGCAAGTCATAGATTAGGACGTATCACAGAAGATATTCATAGAGAATTGACCGCAATTTTCAGAGAAGTAAAGGACCCAAGAGTGCAAGAGGGGTTAATCAGTATTGTACGTGTAGACGTTACCAATGATTTATCCTATTGTACGGTATATATCAGTGCCATGCAGGGGTTGGAACAAGCGAAAGTGGCTGAAAAAGGTTTGAAATCTGCAGCCGGATTTATCCGCAGAGAATTGGGGCATCGTTTAAAATTGCGCCATGTTCCCCAGCTGATTTTTACCGCCACGGATTCGATTGAATATGGTGCGGGTATTTCCAAGCTGATTAACGATTTAAAAGAGGAGAAGCATCATGAAGATTAAGCTCCAACAGGCTGCGGACGTATTACAGAAAGCAGATGAAGTTTTGGTGCTCAGCCATAAATCTCCGGACGGAGATACGCTTGGTTCTGCTTCCGCGCTGTGTACCGCTTTGCAAAGAATGGGAAAACATGTCCGTTTTGCATGTTCGGATCGGTGGTTCCCAAATATGAAAATTTATTTGCGGAATTAAAAAACCGAAGAATTTGGACCAAACTTTATTGTTGCCGTAGATATTGCCGACACACAGCTTCTTGGAAAAGAGACCGAACAGTATAAAGATAGCATTGACCTTGCAATTGACCACCATATGTCACATAAGGAATATGCCAAAATGTCTTACGTGGATAGTACTGCTGCTTCCACTACACAAGTGATTTACGAACTGTTTTTGTATGATGGGAGTTACCATTGATAAGCAGATTGCCAACTGTTTGTATACAGGTCTGTGTACGGATACAGGATGTTTCCGTTACTCCAATACATCCGCAACAACATTGCGTATTGCAGCAAGTTTAATGGATGCAGGAGCAGATGTAGCGGAAATTAACCGTATTATGTTTGATACGAAAAGCAGAGCCAGATTAAACGTGGAACGTTTGGCAATGGAAAGCATTACGTTTTATGAAAACGGACGTTTTGATATTATGGAAATTACAGAAGAAATGATGAAACAGTCAGGAGCCACAGAAGGTGATATTGAAGGTTTAGCAGCTTTGCCACGTCAAGTGGAAGGTGTATTAATTGCCGCAACTTTGCGTGAGCTAAAAAAAAAGAAGGCGGCTATAAAATTTCTGTTCGGGCAACGCCACCATATGATGCTTCTGCCATTTGTGCTCAATTTGGCGGTGGAGGTCATAAAGGTGCTGCCGGCTGTGTGATTGAAGATGAAAAGGAAACTGTAAAAACGATTGGCGGAAGCAGTCAGCAACTATTTCCGTTCTCAGGGGATTTTATAGTAATATCAATCAAAGGGGGAGAACTATGGATGGCATGATTTTAATCGATAAACCACAATCGTTCACTTCTTTTGATGTGGTTGCGGTTATGCGTGGATTGTTTCATCAAAAAAAAGTAGGTCATACAGGAACGTTAGACCCTATGGCTACCGGGGTACTTCCCATTCTTTTGGGAAGGCTACGCGCTGCGCTCCGTTTTTGGAGGATACCAACAAAGAATATCAGGCACAGTTTCAGTTAGGTACTGCAACAGATACACAAGATAGTACAGGAAATGTAGTTGCTGTCAGTGAACATAAAGTTACAAGACAAGAACTGGAGCAAGTGCTTCCGCAGTTTCGAGGAGAAATTTTACAGCTGCCGCCTATGTACTCAGCAGTACAGAAGGACGGGCAAAAGACTTTACGTGTTGGCAAGACAAAGGGATAGAAGTAGAGCAGGGGAAAAGCGTCCTGTTACTATTTTCAAATGTGAATTGGTATCTTTCGATGAGAACACACAAACAGGAACTTTGTGTGTTGCCTGCTCTAAAGGAACTTATATCCGTACCCCTGTGCCATGATATTGGTACAGCGCTGGGTACATATGGAATGATGACTGCGTTAAGACGTACTATAGCATGCGGTTTTACCTTGGAACAAACCATTCCTTTACAGAAAGCAAAACAGATTATCGAACAAGGGGAACGTTGCAGGATAGAGTACTTCCCATTGACTCTATTTTTCAAGATAAGCCTGTTTTGACCGTTTCGCAAGCCCAAAACCACACGTTTCTCCAATGGGGGAGGATTGAGTTTAGAACGTCTGCGATTATCAGAGGTTCAGAAAAAAGAAGACGGTAAGGTATATCGCGTATATGGTTACGATGGCATCTTTTTAGGTTTGGGAGTAGTGTCAGCAAAGGGAGAGCTTCGCATATTAAGGCTTTTTTGTGGAGAGGACAAAGTATGAAACTGATTACAGATTTAAAACAGAATTGCTTAGAGCCTGCATCTGTTGCGCTGGGATGCTTTGACGGCATCCATTTAGGGCATCAGGCAGTGATTGGCTGTGCTGTTGCTGACAAGCCCAATGGGCTTACGCCTTCTGTGTTTACTTTTCAGGAAAATCCCCTGCAGGTGTTAACGGGAAATACAGTGCCTACTTTATTGGCTCCTGATACAAGGAACCAAATATTTGAAGAAATTGGTGTGGAACAAGTGTTTATGCCTTCTTTCCGAGAAGTTATGAATTTGGAAGCGGAAGCATTTGTCTATACTGTACTAAAGCAATATTGCAAAGCTGAAAAGTATATTGTGGGTTTAATTTTCATTTTGGAAAAGGTGGAAAGGCAGGCTCGGAAGAACTCAAACAGTTTGGAGAAAAGTACGGAATAGAAGTAACTGTAGTACAAGCTGTGTCTTTGCAGGAAGGTGTTCCAATCAGTTCAACCCAGATACGCCATTACTTACAGAACGGTCAGACAGAGATGGCTGCCAAAATGCTGGGACGTCATTTTTGTTATCAATTTCCGGTGATTGAAGGAAATAAAATGGGAAGAACAATGGGTTTCCCGACCATAAATCAGGCGATGCCACCTAATTTTGTAAAACCAAAACGCGGCGTTTATGCTTCTCTGGTTACATTGGAGAATGGAACTGTTTATTATGGTGTAACCAATATAGGTGTAAAACCAACGGTAGGTGATGATTATGTGGTAGCTTCTGAAACATGGATTCCAAATTTTAGTGGGAATTTATATGGAACCAGTCCTAAAATAGAGCTTATCCATTATATTAGGGGAAGAACAAAAATTTTCCAATCTTCAGGTTTTAGGAGAACAAATTCATAGAGATAAAGAACAAGCATTTCAATTACTTGAAAAAGAGTTTCCCATGCCAAATAAAAAAGTCAGCTATTTTATGGCTGACTTTTTTATTTTTAAATCTCCGTATTTTTTTAACAAATATTTTTTTAACCACAGTAATCAATACCATATATGCAAATATAATACCTGCCAGCCATGCAAAATAAATTGCAGGTAAAGCTACCATACCCAAACCGGCGCCAAGAGGTGTATATGGAATGACAGTTCCGACGATAATAGCAATGGTAGTAATGACTAATACAGGCAGAGATGCTCTGCTTTGGATAAATGGAACCTTAGGGGTCCGAATCATATGAATGACCAAAGTTTGTGACCATAGAGATTCCACAAACCAACCTGCGTGGAACAGTGCCATGAATAAAACTGAGTTTACCCCGGTGCACCAAAGAACCACCGCAAACTGCGGGACAAATGACAAAATATAAAATAACATATGTGATAATATCAAAGATGGAACTAACCGGCCCCATCCAAATCATAAATTTTCCGATAGATGAGGAATCCCATTTACGAGGACATTTCAAAATTCAGGGTCCATGTTATCCCAAGGAATTGAAATGCAAGAAATGTCATAAATCAAATTTAAAACTAAAATTTGAATCGGAAGCATCGGGAGAAATGGAAGAAATATGCTGGCGGCCAATACAGAGAGCATATTTCCAAAATTGGAACTTGCGGTCATTTTGATATATTTTATAATGTTACCAAAAATCTTTCTGCCTTCAATGACTCCTTGTTCTAATACCATAAGGTCCTTTTCCAATAAGATAATATCGGCAGATTCTTTTGCGATATCGACTGCGGTGTCTACAGAAATACCGACATCCGCTTCTTTCATGGCAGATGCATCGTTAATACCATCCCCCATAAATCCCACAGTATGACCGTTTTCACGCAATGCATGAACAATTCGTGTTTTTTTGTTCGGGAGAAAGTTTTGCAAATACATTTGTAGTTTCCACCACTTGTGCCAGTTGTGAGTCTGTTAGTAATTCAATATCCGAGCCAAGCAGTAAATTATCTACTTTTAATCCTACCTGACGGCAAATACAGCGTGTAACAGCATCATTATCCCCGGTTAATATTTTTGTAGAAACACCATAAGTTTTCAAAGCCTCAATGGCTGCTTTTGTAGTTTCTTTCGGTGGGTCTAAAAATGCCAGATAACCCATTAATACCATATCGCTTTCATCTTGTACTGAACATGTACCTGCAGCGGAAGGGTTATTTTTTGTGCAATGGCCAGTACGCGCATTCCATTTTCATTGAGACCCTTTACAGTTTCTAATATTTCTTGCTTTACTTCTTCCGTCAGGGGTTCCACCACGTTTTTGTATTCGGCAAAGGCACATACTTGCAGCATTTCCTCTACTGCGCCTTTCGTAACCATTTGTGTTTTTCCTTCTGTATCACGAACAACCACACTCATACGACGTCTGGAAAAATCGAAAGGAATTTCGTCTACTTTTTGGTAGCGAGCTTTTAATGATTCACCCTCGTGGTATTTTTGTGCATATTCTAAAATAGCTACATCCATTAAATTGCGCAGTCCTGTTTGAAAATAGCTGTTTAAAAAGGCATGGCGAAATACTCTGTCATCCTCATTTCCATGAATATCCAAATGATATTCCAGTACGACCTTATCTTGAGTCAGTGTGCCGGTTTTATCTGTACAAAGTACGTTCATAGAGCCAAAGTTTTGTACAGAGTTTAAATTTTTAATAATGGTTTTTTTCTTTGACATCTGGGCAGCACCCTTTGCCAAATTGGTTGTAACAATCATTGGCAGCATTTCAGGAGTTAAACCAACCGCAACAGAAAGTGCGAATAGCGTGGCCTCCAGCCAGTCTCCTTTGGTAAAGCCATTAATAAATAATACAATTGGTACCATAACCAACATAAAGCGGATGAGTAGTTTCGATACAGATTGTACGCCTTTTTCAAAACCTGTTTTTATTTTAGGGCGCATGATTGATTTTTGCCATGGTACCAAACATCGTGTCATTTCCAATAGCCACTGCAACACAGGTTGCAGAACCGCTGATAACGTTGGTACCCATAAATGCTAAATTGGGACACTCCAAAGGTGTTTGATAAAAATGGTCTGCATCTAAGTTGGGGAATTTTTCCACAGGCTCACTTTCTCCTGTTAAAGCAGATTGGCTGATAAATAAATCTTTGGAAGAAAGAATCCGCACATCGGCAGGAATCATATCGCCCGCTGCCAAATGGATAATATCGTTTGGACAATATCGCTGACAGGCAGCTCTTGTTTTCCCGTTTCTTCACGCTCTACCAGAACCGTGGTTTTACTAGAGCTTTCAATTTTTCCGCAGCATTGCCAGACCGTATTTCTTGAATGAATTTTAAGCTTCCGCTTAAAAAGACCATAATCAATACAATAATTACAGCTGTAAAATCTCTGTCCTCCGCACCGACAAATAGCACATCAGTACAAAAAGAAATTAGAGCCAGTGAAAGCAATACCAAAGTGAAAGGATCTATAAAAGACCGTAGTAATTTTTTAAATATGGTATCTTTCTTTTCCTGAGAAATAATATTACGTCCGTACTCTTGACGCATGGTTTGTACGTATTCTTCATTCAAACCACTGTAGGAGGAACCCAGTTGCAATAATAATTTTTCAGAAGTCTGCTGTGCAGTATTTAGCAGATATTTGTTTTGCATGTCTGTTTTTGAGACATAGCAGATTTTTTAAATGGATATGTTCTTTTCATAACCTTTTACCTCCTTTGCGGCGTGTTTGCCGTAGTTTGAGGAAGTAAGGCATTACCAAAACAGCAAACGTAAGAACAAATCGTTTGCTTTACTTATTTCTGGTATAAAGCAAGCCATGTAACGCAGTGTTTGCATGCGTTACCGCTCTATGTCGCCCTTTGGTTTTATGCCGTTGCTACTTCCTGCGTCCATGTTACTCACTCCTTTTTACGTTTGAAATATCTATATAAAATCCAATTTGGAATTGATGGCAACAAAAAAAAGCCTTGCGGCCAATAACGGCAGCAAGGCTTACTTTACAATACAAATATAAATGCACGACAAAATGCCGTACAGTTGTATTCGTTCAAGCTTCAACTTCGCAGGGCATGCAATTGCGTTAGGTTATGCCTTGTTTTTCGACATAGCCTGTTAACCTGCTCATAGTGTCTCCACTAATCCGCGGCAGCAACCCGTATCCTCTGCGGTAGCCTCACCTACCGATATATTATCCTCGTACATCATACGCTTATTCAATTTATTTGTCAACACTTTTTATTCAAATTTTAAAATTAGTCTAGTTTGTCCCTCATTTAAAGAAACTAATTTACTGGCAATACGCGGATGTTTTAAGCGTGTTCTTACCATGTTTTTAAGTACTTGTCCTTTATGATAACCATGTATCACGATGACTTCCTGTACCTTTGGACTGACTGTGGATAAGTACCGTTCAATTTCGCGCTTGGCATCATCTGCATACATACCATGAATGTCCAGCTCAATGACAGTACCTTTTTTGTTATGGTCATGACGGTACTTCCTTTCTATCGTTTATTTATATTATACAACAGTAAAATATAAATTGTAATGAAACTCGACAAATTTTGTGTTATAATGACTTTACAACACAAAATAAAAATTCTTTGCGCGGAGGATTGTAAGTTATGACAGTGATTGATATGAGAAACTTTTTCCATGATTGCGATGTAGAACTCATTGAGATTAACGATGAAGTCATTTACTATGCAGAAGAAAAGGTAGAAGAAGGACATAACAGCTTATTTCTGCTGGAATATAACCGCGCAGAGCAGCAAGAGCGCATTGTGGCAAACTATATTTTTAAACGATGAAGCATACAACCAACATTATTTTGCGTTTGAAAATGACATTATCGTGTTGATGGAAAAACGGCAAGAGTTTGGCTTGGATTTTACGTATTGATAAAAAACGGGTAAAGAAAAAAACTTTGAGCAAATCAATTTTATTGGTAACTTTTACAATGTAAAGCACTAAGTCAAGACCATATTCTGGTATTAACAGAAGAGAATATGGAACATAGAAAATTATTTACGGAATATCGCAGCTTAACCGGATTAAAACATATTGCTTATCTATACGATATGGAGGAAAAAAGAATACCATTATATTAAAGATGAGCGTATTTGTGAATCTGACTGCAATTGTTTTATTCCTTATAAAAATAAAGGGAGAAACTCAATTATTAATATTACAACCATACGGTACGGAACGCGAAAAAGAGCATTGCTTTAAAAATAAGTGTTGGTTGGGTGAAGATGTTTGCGATAAAGTATGGACGTGTGATTTGGAAAGTCTTAATTTATGCTGCCCGCTGTGAAAAAGAAATTTTAATGGAGGTTCTGTTTACAGCAGATTCTAACGGAATGATTCGTTATATTGGCATGGATGGCGAAAACATGTACTTTAAAGCAAAGCATTTTCCTTGGAATGATTTACGCTTGTGTGCCGTAGAAAAAGAAACCGGAAAACGTTTTGTGGTATCTCCGCTCACATTAAAAGAAGGCGAAAGAGAAGCCGAGTTCTGGATTGATACGGTAAATATGAGAGGTTTTTCATATTACAAAAAGGAAGAGGAATTAGAAATTAAAGGATTTTTAAATTCTTATTTAAAGGCAGTTTACCCAAAAAGATAGCGGCCGCTTTATTACCTGTGTAGATGACCGTTTTATTTTAGAAAAATATGAAGCACAGAGTGATCAGGGAGAATTTTGCTTTACTAATATTTATGACACTCGAACAAATCAAAAGCAAAGCTATGAAAGCCGATGCAAAGTAAAAAAGGAAATATTGTAGTACTGTATTAATGCAATTTTAAGTTATAGTAAAAAAAGGAAATGATATAAAGGAATTATACCATGAAGGAGATTTTATGGATCAAATAGAAATAAACGGATTGCGAGTAATGGCGCGCCATGGTTATACCAAAGAAGAAAAGATGATGGAGCAGGAATTCGAGATTGATACCATATTGTATTGTAGCTTAGAAAAAGCCATTGAAACAGATAAGGTAGAACATACGGTTGAATGTGGTGAACTAATTAAATTGATTACACAGACATTAAAAAGAGGAGCCTTATCAATTGATAGAAAAAGCCGCACAAAGGTTAATAGAAGTAATTTTGATTATTCCCCTATTATTTGTGGTGTGGAATTAGCATTAAAAAGACACAAAGCGGTATCCTGGCAGATTTTGATTCTATAGGAGTACGATTAGTCAGGGCACGCCTCGGATTTTTCCGACTAAATAGAATATATTTCAATATTGCCATATAAAAACAAAAAAAGATATTGACAAGAGGAGGAAAGATGTGATAAGATAGACAAGCCGTCGAGAGAGGAGTACTTGAGATGGCGAAAGAAAAAAAAAAAAGAGAAGAAAAAGTAGTTGACAAACCGAAAGGGATGTGTTAAACTAGAAAAGCTTTCCGAGAGAGGGAGGTAACTTCTCAAAAAGTCCTGCTTGACAAACTGGGGATAGTGTGGTAGAGTAACGCGTGAGTAACCTGCCTGTTAGAGGGGAATAACGTCTGGAAACGGACGCTAATACCGCATAACATTCTGTTTCCGCATGGGAATGGAATCAAAGGAGTAATCCGCTGAGAGATGGACTCGCGTCCGATTAGCTAGTTGGTGAGATAAAGGCCCACCAAGGCGACGATCGGTAGCCGGACTGAGAGGTTGAACGGCCACATTGGGACTGAGACACGGCCCAGACTCCTACGGGAGGCAGCAGTGGGGAATATTGCACAATGGGGGAAACCCTGATGCAGCAACGCCGCGTGTGGGAAGAAGGTTTTCGGATTGTAAACCTCTGTCTTTGGTGACGATAATGACGGTAACCAAAGAGGAAGCTACGGCTAACTACGTGCCAGCAGCCGCGGTAATACGTAGGTGGCAAGCGTTGTCCGGATTTACTGGGTGTAAAGGGTGCGTAGGCGGCTAGGCAAGTCAGACGTGAAAACCATGGGCTCAACCTGTGGACTGCGTTTGAAACTGTTTAGCTTGAGTGAAGTAGAGGTAGGCGGAATTCCCGGTGTAGCGGTGAAATGCGTAGAGATCGGGAGGAACACCAGTGGCGAAGGCGGCCTACTGGGCTTTAACTGACGCTGAGGCACGAAAGCATGGGTAGCAAACAGGATTAGATACCCTGGTAGTCCATGCCGTAAACGATGATTACTAGGTGTGGGGTCTGACCCCATCCGTGCCGGAGTTAACACAATAAGTAATCCACCTGGGGGAGTACGGCCGCAAGGTTGAAACTCAAAGGAATTGACGGGGGCCCGCACAAGCAGTGGAGTATGTGGTTTAATTCGAAGCAACGCGAAGAACCTTACCAGGTCTTGACATCCGACTAACGAAGTAGAGATACATTAGGTGCCTTTCGGGGAAAGTCGAGACAGGTGGTGCATGGTTGTCGTCAGCTCGTGTCGTGAGATGTTGGGTTAAGTCCCGCAACGAGCGCAACCCTTGTCATTAGTTGCTACGGTAAGAGCACTCTAATGAGACTGCCGTTGACAAAACGGAGGAAGGTGGGGACGACGTCAAATCATCATGCCCCTTATGACCTGGGCTACACACGTACTACAATGGCCGTTAACAGAGGGAAGCAATACCGTGAGGTGGAGCCAAACCCTAAAAACGGTCCCAGTTCGGATTGTAGGCTGAAACTCGCCTACATGAAGTTGGAATTGCTAGTAATCGCGGATCAGCATGCCGCGGTGAATACGTTCCCGGGCCTTGTACACACACCGCCCGTCACACCATGGGAGCCGGTAATACCCGAAGCCAGTAGTCTAACCGTAAGGAGGACGCTGTCGAAGGTAGGATTGGCGACTGGGGTGAAGTCGTAACAAGGTAGCCGTATCGGAAGGTGCGGCTGGATCACCTCCTTTCTATGGAGACATAAAGTGAACTGAGGTTTGCTTTTAACATCCAAGGTCAGGAATTACGAAGTTTGATTTGTAAGTGTTGTTTAATTTTGAAGGCCCTATAGTACATACTTTGTATGTACATTGGAAGTTTGGTTTGTCAAACTTCGCTTTCTTTATGAGAAGAAAGTAAACGAGCTTTCAACTGGAAACAGAATGGGCAGAACAACAGAAGAGAGATGCCCTATGTTCAATTGAATATGGGGGGTGTAGCTCAGCTGGGAGAGCACCTGCTTTGCAAGCATGAGGTCATCGGTTCGATCCCGTTCATCTCTGCAAAGAATTGAATAAGAGTGTGCGTAGAGATGAAGGGAAGTTTGCTAAGCAAACTTCCGCATTAAAGGCATGTTCGCATTCACTGTTGTACATTGAAAACTGAATAGAGAAGCAGATATGATAGAGTAGAAAAGACAATATTGTTATTTATGAAATCTACAATTTTGAATTAATTACAAAGAAGAACCAAAGAAAATCACATGGTCAAGCTACAAAGAGCGCAAGGGGGAATGCCTTGGCACTAGGAGCCGAAGAAGGACGCAGCAAACTGCGATAAGCTATGGGGAGCCGTAAGCAGGCATTGATCCATAGATATCCGAATGGAGCAATCCGGCCGGAGTCATGTCCGGTCATCATATACTGAATACATAGGTATATGAGGGGAACCGCCTGAACTGAAACATCTAAGTAGGGCGAGGAAGAGAAATCAAAATGAGATTCCGCTAGTAGTGGCGAGCGAACGCGGAAGAGGCCAAAACCGAGAGTAGCAATACACCTCGGGGTTCGGACAGTAGAATGTATGGCAGAGCATAGCAGAATGGCATGGGAAGGCCAATCAGAGAGTGTGAGAATCACGTATGCGAAAAATGCAAAGCTGGCAAACTGTATCCAGAGTACTGGGGACACGTGAAATCCCGTGGGAATACGGGGGACCACCCTCCAAGCCTAAATACTACCTAGTGACCGATAGAGAAGAGTACTGTGAAGGAAAGGTGAAAAGAACCCCGGGAGGGGAGGAAATAGAACCTGAAACCTTGTGCTTACAAGCACCGAGAGCCCGTCAAAGGGTGATCGGGTACCTATTGTAGAATGGTCCGGCGAGTTAATGTAACTGGCAAGGTTAAGGACTTAAAGGTCCGGAGCCGCAGCGAGAGCGAGTCTGAATAGGGCGTATGAAGTCAGTTATATTAGACCCGAAACCGGGTGACCTACCCATGTCCAGGTTGAAGTGGAGGTAAAACCCATGGAGGACCGAACCGACTCCCGTTGAAATGGTAGCGGATGAGGTGTGGGTAGCGGAGAAATTCCAATCGAACCCGGAGATAGCTGGTTCTCTCCGAAATAGCTTTAGGGCTAGCCTTGTATTAGATTACTGGAGGTAAAAAGCACTGAATAGGCTAGGGGCCGAGAGGTTACCGAACCTTATCAAACTCAGAATGCCAGATAATTGATGTACAGGAGTCAGACAGTGTGAGATAAGTTTCATTGTCGAAAGGGAAAGAGCCCAGACCCACAGCTAAGGTCCAGGTGAGGCCGAAAGGCGTAGCCGATGCACAGAACGGTGGATATTCCGTAGCCGCCAAAAGACGCAAGAGGACACCCAGAAAGAACCTGGCAAGTTGACCGGCGTGGTGTAATTTAAATGAGTAGGGAAGTATGCGTGACTGGGCGAGAAAAGTCTTGTGAATATCTAAGGTGCCCGTACCGCAAACCGACATTGCAACAGATAGGAAGAGAATTCTAAGGCCCCAGGCGACTGTTTACTCGGCAAAAACAGGTTTCTGCTAAATCGAAAGATGAAGTATAGGAGCTGACACCTGCCCGGTGCTGGAAGGTTAAAGAGGAGATGTGCAAGCATTGAATTGAAGCCCCAGTAAACGGCGCCCGTAACTATAACGGTCCCTAAGGTGGCGAAATTCCTTGTCAGGTAAGTTCCGACCCGCACGAATGGTGTAACGATCTGGGCACTGTCTCAACTACCCGCCCGGCGGCGAAATTGTAGTACCGGTGAAGATGCCGGTTACCTGCGAATCCATCGCGGGCGCAAGAAGTTTGAGGGAGGCTGCTCCTAGTACGAGAGGACCGGAGTGGACGGATCAACGGTGTACCAGTTGTCACGCCAGTGGCACGGCTGGAAAGCCGCATCCGGAAAGGATAAACGCTGAAAGCATCTAAGCGTGAAGCCCGTCCCGAGATGAGACTTCTCATCAGCAATGAGTAAGACCCCTTAAAGACGATGAGGTTGA
>VOFI01003339.1_pt1 | contig 17664 bp, 33 predicted proteins | sample 5384131 | NCBI WGS metagenome assembly VOFI01 (sample SAMN12384728, study PRJNA508395) | human gut metagenome | isolation source: healthy gut H | host: Homo sapiens
TTGATGTAATTCTTTGTATAGGTAGACAGGTTAATGATTGCTGCCTGGTTTCCCAGGGCTTCTGCAATATCAAAAAATATTCCAGTGTCGGGTCGATACAAGATAATATCATCATCTGTTCCTAAGAACACCTGCAGCATTTCCGACTTACTGAAATAGGATTTTCCGGAGCCGGGAACACCGAATACCATTCCATTTCCATTTGCCAGTTTTTCCGGTTTCCAATGCAAAGGTTATGAGAAACCTGGTTAATGCCATAGCAGACGCCGGACTTTTCGTTTAATTCCTGTACATTAAAGGGAAGAAGGGCTGCAATATCCCTGGTGAGCATGGTCCGCATTGTGCTGATCTGCCGGTTTCCCACTGGAAGTATGGTATTCATAGCTTCCCTCTGCTGATAATAGTGGGTTTCAATCTGGCACATGCGTCCATTGCCGATATTTTTAATAGTTTCGGTTACACTGTCTAACTCCTTCTTGTCCTCTGCCATGATCAGGAAATTCACCCCTGCATAAAACAGGTTCTGGTCATTTTCCGCACGTCGTCCATAAGATTTTACAATCTTCTCCTTCTGGACTTTCTTGATATGAGAAATGTCACTGGAAAAGTCGTTATTTTTATTACGGACTCTCTGCTGCTTTAAAATATCATTTTCAATGCCCAGATATTTCTTCTGAAGAACCTTATTTGCCAGTTCTTTTGGTACTGGTACAATACAGATTGTAGTAATACTATGAACCGGAAGGCTGGTAATCTCATTTTAAAAAGGTATCCGATAAAGAAGAAGGATATTTTTTAATGAATAATGCCCTGCATTTTTTTCCGTTCCGTTTCAAAATAACCTGGGTAAAAACTGCATATACCCTGGTGAAATATCATTTTAGGATCACCGCCCTTTTTAATGCCTGTCTGAAATCAAAGGAAAATTGTTCCTCTTCCCTATACGGTAAAAATTGAAAAGTACCCGCAGCCGTTCTTCTGCATTTAATTCTTCAATGCAGGAGCCAAGTTCTCCAAAGTTCTGTTTTAAGGTCGCTTCAAAAGTGGCAAAAAAATGCTTTTGCCTGTTCGTAGGATTTCCGTTCTACACATACAGTCAGCAGTTTTTCCTGTTCAATCCCCCTGCCTTCCATCTACAATGCGCTTTTCAATAATCTGGTTATAACTTCCACGCAGCCAGTTAAAACCATCTCCTTTTTCCTGGAAAAGTACATGCTCCCGGAAATCCTGCATGTTTTTGTTCCGATTAAAAATGGTAATAAGAAAATATACATCAATGGCATTTACCGTCTTACAATACTGCTTTAAGATTCGCATCTGTTCTTCTGCACCTGCGGTTACATAATTAATGTCCAAAAACGGTATGTCCTGGAATATACCCCTTCCCTACTTCAAAAATGCCATTTTCTGCAATTCTCCCAATCCCCATGACTTCCTGAAGATATTTCGGGGATTTTACTGCTTTATCTGCTTTTTTAACTGGTCAAACTTATCTGAAAAAATTGACAATCTCTAATTTCCTCCTTTCAGGCAGATGGGGCCACAAACACAGCAGCTTCCATCTGCCGCTACATGTCTGTGTATCCCTCTCCTGAAATGGAGAGCAGGCGCTATTTCACGCCTTGATTGAATATTCTGTTCAACTGTACATCTTATACCACACCGCTGCTGCCGCACCAAAAAAGTACAATCATCACTACCGTTACGATCCCCATACGGATTGCCTTCTTTTTCACCACGTTTACATCACCACCTTTCTTCTCTTTTTTTTCTGTTCCTTTTTCCTTTGCTGTACTTCCCGTTCTTCTTCCTGACAGGTTTCCATATAAATCTGTTTCAATTCCTGCACCGATTCCGTAGAGCCATACACCAAAGGGCGGTTAAAAAGGAAAAATAAATCATCTTCCCTGCAAATTGCCAGAATGTCAGCCCATGATAGTTATAAAACCCAGTCAGTGCCAGAGGTACAACAAAGGGGTTGCCACATAACAGCTCAAAGTAATCCCGATTTTTTTCATACAAAAAGCAGGACAATCCCAGTTCCTACGCCCAATGCCAACGCCGAAAACAAAAACTGTTTTGCTGTAAGCCCTAGAACCAGGGATTCTTTATAATGCTGCAGGTCCTCACTTAATTCAATCTCCATACATAACCTCCTGTCTCTGTTTTTTTTATCTACTCTGTCTTCGCTCTTCCTGCATGGTTTTCTGTAATCCATGCTGATTGCAAAAGGCGGCAACCCCAGCCTGGTCAAACTTACGCAGTTCCTCCAGATGAAATTTCACCACCGCATACTGCCCCATACCGGATTGTGCTTTCCAGGGGAAGCAGTGTTCCCAATCCATGCTCCTGAATAAACTGGATATTTTTCCTTACTAAAATCACCGCTGATACAGGCAGTTCCAGGCTCCAGGCAATATCCGGGAAGGTTTACGGTCAAATCTGAAAACGGTTCCCACATCCCATCTTCCCGGCTATACAGCTCCACATAAAGGTTTTGGTTCATTGCATAATAATCTACCCGCAATGCCAGTTCTTCGGTTCCATACGCCCATTGAAAATCCGCTGTTTTGATTTCCTTTTGAAATTCTGGATTCTTTACTTCTCCCCGTTCCTGGTATGCCTGCTCATAGGCTGCATATCCCTCCGGGTCCAATTTCTTTAAAGTTTCTTCCTGAAATTCAAACAGTGGATATTCCATACAGCCAGAACAGCAGATTTCTTCTTTTAACTGTCCAATCGCGTTTTTTTGATAAATTCTACTATCTGCTCCAGATCATAGCCTGGGAGCAAAAGGTCTGGTTCTTTTCCAGCGGAATTCCCATATCTGTGGTCAATTCAAAAAGTTTCCATATCTCTTCCTCTTTTTCCGTAAACACACAAACTTTGATGTTTTTTATCAGCCGGATAAGTTGCAACTTCCAGCCAGACCTCATAGATCTCCCCATTGCCAAAATCCAGGCTGAGTTTTTCTTCCTGTTCCATTTACATATCCTCCTTTCCTACCGACTCCTGCTCTTTGCAGACAGAAGCCTTTCTTTTCCCTTTTCAAAATATTCTTCATTAATTTCAATGCAGATTGCATTCCGTTCACTGGAAAGTGCTGCTTCCCCCCAGGGAAAACGAACCTGCAAACTGATCCAGTACCCACTCCTTTTCTTCTGTTACAAATCCAAGGATCTGCTGCAAAAGTTGCACTGGTTTTTCTGCCTGATGAATACGGGAGTTTTTCCCTGGCGGTTCAATGTCAAAGACCGTTGGAAGCATTCCCCTGGCGCCTGACATATAGTGGGATATTCCTGGCTCCGCCTTATCCTTTTTCGCATCTGGGCGTAAATTCCTGGCTTTTCCTTTCGTAAAAATGCAATCTCTTCCGTATTTTTAGATTTTCTTCCCGTATTGGCAACGAAATCTCCTTTTTTCCAGGCGACTTTTGCATAATATTCAAGCCCTGCTTCTTTCGCCATTTTTTCATCTGATAGAGGTATTCATAATTTTCCCATTTTCTTCCGGCATGAACTCTACCAGCAAACACCCTTTTTTCAACACCCGGTATTTTTTCATCAAAGTCTTCCTGCGTATATTGAAAACATTCATAGGCCGCAAAATCCCGATTTCCCGCTTTCAGGCTTTTTTTTTCAGGTCATAAGCATGATCTGTAATAATGGCATCTATACTGTTATCTTTTAAAAAGCTCAAATCCCTGCCATTTCCCTGAACCAGCATACAAGTTACCTCTTCTCCGTCCTGTTCTTTGGTAACCGTATAGACTCCTTTGGCTATCCTGGAAAAAAAGCCCCTTTTCTATTCCCTCATAAATTCTTGCCCGGATACTGGGTTCTTTTTACCTCTTTTACCTGTTCTACACAAGCCACTGCTTCTTTAAGGCTAAAGCATTCTGCGTCCTGAAAATATTCAAATAGTGTCATCTGTATCCCTTTTTCCTGCACAATCCTTTCCTCCTACAATCCCAGTGCCCTGGAAGTCAGGTTCTGCGCTCCTTTTACAGTGCCTACCGTCAGCGCAACCGTAAAGGTCATTTCCCCAAATAAATCAGGGTTTTGGCCCAGTCCTCATAATCTCCGGTAAAGGTCGGAAGTCGGAGGAAATAAACTGGTTACACAAAGGATTGCCAGTGCCATTGTGACTGCCTCAAAAACGACACTGATAAAATATTTCATATAGGCTACAAAGGTATTGCTAAGCCCCCGGTTTCCAGCCAGGGTACTGCTGGCAATCGCCCCAAAAAGGTACAATTACCATAATTTTCAAAAAGCGGAAATAAACATTGTACAGCAGGAAGAACCCACAGATAATAACGATTAAAGATAGGAAAACAGCAAGTATCAGGAACACGATACTGGTTCCAAATCCTAAATCTTTGATCACTTCTGCCTGCGCCGGGTCAATGGATAACTCCACACTCTGGTTTTGTCCCAAATGCCCCACCAGGTTTCCACAGGAAGTAAACAGGGCTTTCATAATGGTAATGTTATAAGATACCAGCCACTGTGCAATGGCAACCCGGATAAACATACGGAGGATTGCTTCAAACCGGATTTCTTCCCGGATATCTACCGACTCTGCACAAAACCCAATGACGAAAAAAGGACTACCAGGGCAGAGCCTATCCCCACAAAAAAGGGGTTCAATCCCTTCAATGATCCCCCAGGGCCCGCCCCCTTTGAACCCGGTAGGGGACTGTCCTAAAAGTTCAAATACGAGGCTGACCTGATTATTCCAAAATCCAAACACGATTTCCAAAAGTGCAAGGATCGCCTCTCCTAAATTAAACATCACTTCACCTCTCTTCTTATCTGTTTATCTCAAAAAGAAGAACGGTTTTAGCTGATTCCCAGGAAAGTAAGAACGGAGGAAATAGCTGCCATAATAAGCCCCTGCAACAATTCCTTTAATGGCACTGTTCATAGAAGAACTGTCCTGCTGCTGGTAAGCCTGTGCAAATTCCATCACGTTTTTTGCCAGGATAATCACACCCACCGCACCGATAATACTGATCACCAGTGTCTTTAAATTCATAAGCGGCTGTGTTACGTCACTTACCCCGGAAGCCATGACAGTCTGGGGGAACAGGGAAACAGTGGCAGCGCTTACTGCCAGGACTCCCAGTAGAGATTTTTTTCAAGCGGTTCTGTTTCTTTCTGATAACCTCTTTGATTTTCATATCTTTTTACTCCTTTTCATGTGATTGATACCGCATTACGCAAAAAGACAGATTTTTAAAAACCTGCCCTGCGTAATGCAAAAACTACAGGTTTCAAAAAATCTGCCTTCTTTAATCCGAGGCTGTTTCTTTTTGTAAATTTTTTACGGATTTCCTTCATCTTTTCAGCACTGTTTTTTGTATCTGCCATTTGAAGGATTTTATCATACGAAATTCCAGCACCAATGGCAAGCATGATTTCTCCCAACTGTTCCTCATTATAAACATGGCTTTCCAATAATTCAGAAAGTTTTTTTCTTCCTCTGTCTGTACCGGTTTTTCCGTTTTCTTCGGCGGCCTCACCTCCTCTACCGTTCTCTTCTTCTGGTTCTCTTTCAGCTCTTCCTCCGAAAAAATCTTCTTAGGAATAGGCTCATAAGAAAAAATTTCATCAAAAGACAGTTCCACAATCTGAACATCTTCTCCCTGTTCCTTTTTTCTTCTTATAATAATCCAGGGATTCTTCACTTAAAATCTGTACCGCCTGTTTTTGGGCAGCCATTCTGTCATGGATATAAGGCGCACCCCCCGCCATCTTCTGTTTCCGAAAATCTGGGTGTGCAAAAGTATTGTATTTCTTATCAATAATAGGATCACAACCCCTGATTAACAAAATACACTCTGAGTTATCCAGCTTTCGGGTTTCGTCCGGTGTCAAAAGCTCACGCCCCAGCACATCATAATTCCGGGAACTGCTCCCTTGCCGGCCTTTGGTTTTCCCCACTGCTTTTTTATCAATGGTTCCTTTTCCCAGGGACTCACTGATATACTTATGCGTGGACTGTTCATTCCCACCAAGATATACCAGGGAATCACAATTACCCGGTATGGTTTCCCAGGTTTTCTCAAACAAAGCCTTGATCTGGGCAAGGTTTTGGATAAAAAAATGGTACAGGAAATATTTCTGGAACGCATGGTACTAAGTAGGCTGCAGTAGTCATCTGGCAATGGCACGTTGGCAAATTCGTCCAGCATAAAATTCACGTTAATGGGAAGTTTTCCATTGTAATGGAAGTCTGCCTGGTAATACAATTCCTGGAAAATCTGGGAATAAAGCATACCAATTAAAAAGGCATAACTCTTATCCGAATCCGGCGTCACACAAAAAGTGCGGTCTTCCGGTTTCTGTCCCCATCAACACCAATCCCAATCTCCTCAATCTCCATTTCATCATGATCCAGAATCCGCAAAATTTGTGGGTTCTGTAACAATCCCAGCCTTGCATTTGCGGAAATGATGATACTCCTTACCGTATCTCCTGCACCCCGTACCACTTTATTATACTGGATTAAAGCAGGGTGGTTGCTTCCCTTTTTTTCTCTCCAGTCTGCGGAAACGCCGGTCTAAATCAGAAAGGGAACCGTCTGCATGGACTTCCGCCTCATTCAATCAGCTGCAAAAACCATACGGAAATTCCTTTTCTCCATTTCACACTCCTGCCACACATAAAGAAAAATAGCCTGCAAGTACAAAGACTCGGCTTTCTCCCAGAATGGATCACTGGGCTGTGCGTTTTTCGGTGTGGTATTATTGATCAAGTTAGTAACCAGTTTTACAATATCTGTTTCAGAGCGGATATAGCGGAATGGATTATATCCGTTAGACTGCTCCATTTCCACCAGGTTCAGCACCCGTATCCGGTATCCATGCGCTTTCAGCATACCTCCGCAGCATCTTAAAATCTCCCCTTTGGGATCTGTAATGATCTGGGAAGCCCTGCTTAACTGAAGGAGATTGGGTTTCACCATGAACAAGGTTTTTCCAGCGCCGCTTCCTCCGATTACCAGGACATTTAGGTTTCTCCTAGTCTTTCTGGTATTCATGGACAGCCTGACATTCTGGGATAAGATCAGGTTATTGTGTTCATCTTTATCCGCAAACTGCTTTGCCACCTTTTTCGGATCTGCAAAAACAGCGGTACCAAATTCCTGACCCGGCATATAGTTTTTCCGGCTGGTGACATACATGACCATACCGATCACATATACAAAAATCCCCAGAATGATTGCTTTTTAAGGAAGTTTTCGTTCCAATAATTGGCAAACGGGGCTGCCATCACCTGATCCAGACGGTTTAAAAAATAGTTGATATCCTTTCCAGGCTGATAACACACGTTCAAGAGATAACCTCCATAGCCGGAAGCTACGCCTCCAATGAAATACATACCCCAGGACTGTTTCTTCTTTTTTCTGAATTGCTCCGGTTCTCTACCTCCTTTGCCCCTGTATGCTTCTTCTCCCTGCTTCCAGGTTCTGTTGTGTCTTCCTGTAATTATGTTCCCTTCTTCTGCGTATCTTTTCCTGCTCCTGTCTGGCACGTTCCCTGCGTACCGGATCATAGCTTTCCCTATATAAATCTTCCCCGAAGTTTTTTTCTAAGAAAACGGTCCTCCAGGTCTAAAATTGCATACTCCTTCTTCTTTTCCAATCCTGCAAAAATAGTCTTATGGTCATTAATCCAGCTAATTTCCGATTTGTCCAGCCAGATAAATTCATTCTTACGGTACGGAATCCTGGTTTTGATATGATGCTCTGTTTCTTCATATACCAGCTTCTGGTCTATGGTAATGGCATTCACACCTGGATTGTTCCGCTTTTCCTTTGGATACGCTGAATGACCTGCATCTTTTCTTCTGTTTCCTGGCTGTTTCCAGTGCTGCGTCTTTGGGCTTCCCTCTTCCCCAAACAACTGTTTCCACTGCTGGGAATCTACCAATTCTTCGATCTGTTCCGGTGTCCTGGTCAGTGTCACCGTACCTTCCTTCCCTTTCTCCAAAATCCCCTGTTCTTCCATGTAGCAGATAATCGGCCAGATCTGAAGCCAGGTCATATTCAGACGGGAACGGACATCACTGATCTTCTCCACCTGGTTTTTCGCCAGTTCCCGCGCAACCAGTTCACACTCCTTCGGCTCCGGCAGGACAGGCTTTTTTACTTCTTCTACCAACTGCTCTACCTTATCCGGCTCTGCATTTTCATAGTATTCATCTAACGTCCCAATATTGGAATGTTCAATTTTGCCATCATGGACTGAATACGGGGCGCTGCCTGGGAATGGAACAAAATTTCACTCATACCGTCCTTCTCATTCAAATCCGGCAAAATGGAATATAAAATCCCATACTTATTTGCCAGGGCTTTTACCCGTTCCAGGTCTTTTGTTTCAAAACGGAAAACCTGCAAATCGCCTCCCATTTTCAGGAGCTTTTGTACAGAAGTTTTCCCTGACAATTTTTCCTGGTCCAGAACTTTTTAAATACCGCACAAATATCTTTTACAAACTGCCAGCCTGTATTTCCCATTTTCAGAATGATTTCTGCGCCTTCAAAGGAAACTTTAATGATTTGCGCCGCATCTTGTATTTCACTCATGCTCTCCCTCCTATCCCATTGCCCTGTCTTTTTTTTTGCTAAAACAGCCGCCTTTGTTTTTCCTTCTGCAAGCATGGCTTCCAGGTCATACTGGATATTTTCCTGTTTTAAGAGAGCCTCCAGCATGTGGTTTGCTTTTTCCTTTTCATAGGTCATATACTGAAGCTGAAAAATATAATTCTCAATCTGCAAAATATTTTCCGGAACCTGAGAAAACGGTTCAAGGTAATGATAAAGAATACGCTCATTTTTCTTCCTTTCCTGCATGAGGCGCCTGTAACTGCAAAATAATTTTTTCTACCTCTTCCATAGACTCCTTATGAAAAGCAATACGGTACAAATCCTGTTTCTGCTCCCTAGTAAGAAAGGGCTGTTCCTTTTCGGCAGCTTCAAAAGGGAAAATATTTTTACCACATGTTCAAGTTCTGCCATTTACACACCCGCCTTCCGTTTCCGCATCAAAGGATAATTTCCCGCATTTTTTTTTTCATTCTCTCCGGTGAAGGACTGTTCTCCATCACCTGAAGAATTTCTGCATCTGCCAGCCCACTTTCTACACACTGGCGAATTTCTTCCAACTGTTCTGCGGACAAGTTATATTCCAGAATTTTCTCCACAACACTTTTGGGTACTTTTTTTTCCAAGCATGGCAATCCCAAGCAGCCGGCGCTTACTTTTTGCAGCCCTTCCCGCTGTTTGTATGCTTTTTTTCTTCCAATACCACTTTTGTTTCCCTGGAAGCAGCTTCTGTTTTTTCCCTGTATTTTTCTGCTTCTTTTTCAGCTCCTGAATTTCCTGCTCTTTCTTTGCCAGCTTTTCTTTTTAATTCCTGTATGTTTTTATCTTTATATTGCAGGTTCTCATACAGGTCTTTAATCTCCTGGTTTTTCTCTTCAACAACATGCTCCTTTACCAGAGGACAAGGCTGTAAAACGGTCATTGCTTTCCCGGAACTGCTGAATGGATTGTTCCATGATCCCCATAAGATTTTTCATATAAGAACGCATTTCTTCATCTTTCGGAACTTCTTTTTTTTTTGCCTTTGACTCTTCCAGTTGTATCCGCATGGTCCGCATACGGCTGGCCGGCAGTTCATTTCCGGCATAGGTTTTTCACCTCTTCCAGATCCAGCCCGTTTTTAAGCCCTCTACGATTTCCCGTACCTGGAACTGGTTATAATTTCCTTCGCATAAAAAGTCGATTTCCCCAATCCCTTCCATAAGCCCTATGATGATTGCTTTCATCACCGGGGCTTCCTGGTTGCTCTTAACTACTTTCTGAATATCTGAAACAGGAAGACCAAAATCCAGCCCCATAGAAACTGCGTCCATCTGTTCTTCTTTTAAAACTTTCCGGCATTCTTCCAGATACCGTTGTCCTTCTACTGTCATTTACCCTCCTTTTCCTCTGCCCCTCGCAGACGGTTTCCTATTCTTTTCCTTCTGCTGTGCTTCCAACTTTTCTTTTTCTTCTGCTTTTTTCACGCAGACGCTCTGCAATCCTTTTTTTTTTAAGATTTTTTTCCGTTCGATCCGCAAACGCTCCTCTTTCTCAAAGAAATAAGCGTCTGTCTGTTCTGCATCAGACAAGGCATATCCCATTTCTTTTAACTGCCCAAGAAGGTTTTGGTATGTCTGGTGGTCTTGAAAAATTCCTGATACCCTTCCTGATAAAGTTCTGCTTCCATCTGTTTTTCCTGCAGCTTATTGAGAAGCAGAAGCATTTCCTCATAAGGAACCATTTCTTTTCGTAGCTGCTTTCTTGCCCTGCTGTTTTCCCAAAGCTGTTCCTTTGTTGCATCAGAAATGGCTTTCAACTGCGCCTTATCCTGTATGCGATAAGCTGCCAGAAAATCAAATTCCTCCTGCAATTTTTTCAATTCATGGATTGCTGCCCTGTATTTCCAGGTTTTAGAGTTTGCCATTGGTTTCCCCTGCCGATACCTGCGAAGAAAACATTCCTTCTGGTATCTGGTCAAATGCCGCTCCCGGTATGGGATAAACACATACGTCCATTCTACCGGTATCTCCTCTCCGGTCATTTCCGGGATTGGAAGGCGTCCAAAACGCTGCCGAAGCTTTTCCTCTGTATATTCTTCCCCTAGCTGGTCAAGCCGCCTTGCCATTCCTGCTCCGGGTTCCCGAACAGAAAGGCGCTTTCTCCCCGCAACTCATATCCCATGCTGGAAAGATTTTCAAGAAATTCCTCATAAGAACCTGCGTCCTGTAATGCCTGGTCCACATCTCTTCTGATCCGCCTGTCCCGTTCAGAAAGAGATTTTTCTTCCTGTCCTTTTTGTTTGCGTTTTCCTTTGCTTCTTCCAGATCCAGCACAGATAAACCATGCTCCCTGCATATCCGGTTGGTCAGAGGCTGAATGATGTTTTCCCAATCCCCGTTTTTATAATCGTATTTATATCCCGTAGTACAGCGTACTGAATTAAAAAATAATGTGCCCATGAATATGGTCCGTATCATTATGGACTGCATAAACCGCTTCAAAATCCTTCCCAAGAAATTCTGTCACAAACTCTCCTACCATTTGGAAGGCTTCTTCTTCCGAAACCTCATCTTCCTCAAATGAAAGAATGAAATGGTAGCCCTGCCTTTTATCCAGCTTTCCAAAATGACGTTTGGTATCTACCATCTGGGATAATGCCTGTTCAGGAATACAGTTATGTCCACAGACATAGCGGCCATGTTCTGTTTTCTCCGGGTTCATAATATAGCGAAGACCATTTGCCAGATGTTTTGCCGGATAACCCGTTTTTGCCTGTTTCATGTGCAGGCACTTTGTAATTGCCATAACCTACAGCCTTTCCTGCACCTGGCTTACCAGTGTTTTTATCTGCTTCAAAAACACATACAGACGGTGTTTATCTTCCCTGGAATAAAGGGCGCTGTTATTGTTATGGGTAATCTGGTTGATGTTTACACCAATCCGGTTGATTTCCTGGTTCATGCGTTCCAGTTCCTGACGGATTTCCGGGTAATCCCTGGGACGGTTGGTAATCAGCATACGAAGGTACTGGGAATCGGAAAGCCCCATCTTTTCTGCCTGTTTTTTGTAACTCTTCCAACTCCCATGAGTACAGCCGGATTTCTTTTCTGCATTTCATTGTTTTCTTTTTTCATGCTCCCCCTTTCCTTATCTTTATCACATATTTCATCTACCGATTTCTACTCCAACGCTATCTGCAGTCAACTCCTAAGACCTGCTATCGGTCACCGTATAACTTCCCGGCGTCCGGACTGGCTATGCCAGTCCTCTGCAAGATACGGATTTTACCGTACAAAATCCCATCTTGTTGGGGGCACCCCTAATACCCCGGATAACATAGATAGCAAAACGCAGATACTGATAGCAGACCTGCGTTCCATATAGGGGAAAAACCGATAGCAGTTCCAAACATCTGCTATCGGTTTTTCCACTTCCTACTTCTATTTCTGCTAACAAAACCCCAGTTCTGTTAGCAAATCTGCCAGCCTCCTGTGTCTGATGTGGCAGCAGTTCTTCCATTCTGCTATCAACGCTTTTGCACAGACTCCCTGCTGGCTGCTTCTTCTTCCGCAATTTCTCTCTTTCCAACAAGTATGGGAAGACTCTCTATGGACCATTTGCCGCTTTGGGTTTCTCTTATGAAATTATTGGTTTTACCTGTTCTTCCAAACGCTCCAATGCCTTTTCAAAAGCTCCAATCCCACTGAAAAAGGAAGAAAGCCGAATATCCTCAAACAGATATGGCATGGCTTTGTATAGTTCCAGAAAAATATAGTACAGCACATCAACAACAATGGAATTTCCTGCCTGTTTGTAAAGCTGGCTGTTGCTTATGCCTGCTTCTTTTTGCTTTCCAAAAATCCGCATCGGAAAAGCCCATAAGCCGGAAGCATTCTAAAGGTGTCAGCCTCCGGATACGGATCAAAGACTCTAAACGGTGTATCCCATTTGATGTCGTAAGCGTAGGGCAGAGTTCCCCATGCTCCTGTACCCTTCCCCTGTTTTTCCACAGACGGATAACTAAGATTTACAACACCATTTTCCAAACATTCCTCATAACCTTTCTGTGTCTTTTGACGTACCAGAATGATATTATCTTTTTTGTACAGAAGTAAGGGTATGGCAGACTTCTTTTTCTCCCAGTTCCAAAGTCTGCACAATCCGGCCTTCCGGGTCATACCTGCCCCGGATTGCTCCTGGACATTTTTCTACAATCTTTGGCTGGTCATGCCCTGCTAAAACCGCACCGCTGCTTCCTAAAGGGGAATAAATAACCCCGCTTGAACCATAGCCGGTATGAATATCTCCCACTTGAAGAATTTTGGGCTGATGTCCGCCACCACCACAGGCAGTTACCGTAGGGCAGCACCCGTCTGGCAGATAAACCCGTCAGTCTGTTCAAACACCCCTTTGATATTTCCGGCCTGTTTTGCGGTTTTCCCGAAAAGCCTTCAGGCTTTTTCGTCCAACTCAAACAAAAGCGCTTTTCTCTCTTCCATATCTTCAATCAAGCGGCGTACTTTTTCCTGGGATAAGTAGTATCTTTCCTCTACCGTATCCTCCAGAATATCCATAAGGCACTGGAAGGACTCCAGCGGTTCTGGAAACTGGAATGTTCCATTATCCATTTCCTTCTGTATCAAAATCAGATATACCCGTTCCTGTTCTGGGGTATTCCGTAATGCTTTGCATTAAGAACACTCCAATAGGTGTGGTATCCGTATTCATGCAGTTCTTCTTCAAACAACCGGAATGTGGTATCCCGGAATTTTTTCCTACAATATTTTTTACATTTTCATAAATTCCCTATATTGGTTTGACACCCTGTATCATACGGAGCCACTCCACCAGAAGGGAAGAACGTGTTTTATCAATATCATGGGAACCACACATGCCGCAGGCGTCCCTTTGGAATAATGTACCTGCAAAGGGTTATACTCATACCCGCAGCTTCGGCATTTCCAAACTGCGCCTGCCTGCTTGCCTGCCAGGGAAAAATCCTGACAGGGGCTTCCGCCACAGATCATGTTAAACGGTTCAATCTCCCTTTCGTCCACTTTTGTAATATCTCCCAGATTCAATGTTTCACTTGTACCATGAATCGCACAATAACTCTTTGCTGCATATTTATCAAACTCACAAAAATTCACCAAACTATATTTCATTTCCTCATATTTCATGAGGTGTAGCTACACATTTTTACCTAGGATTACTCACTTATTGCCTCCTGTCTCCTAAATTTTTTATAGTCTTCATGAGAAATCCACAGCTACAAACGAAATATCCATCTGGCATTACCTTTACAATCATAGAATCACCCCCTTCCCGTATCCAGAGTTTATCCTTCTGTCAAAAATTCTGTTGGTCTGCACCACCTCCTTTCCTAACACCCCCCACTTTCGGATTGGTTATTTCTTTCTCACCGCTCTTCTTTCCTGATGTTTGCCAGCACCCTGGACACATACGCCTGCTTGGGTATCCCCATGCGGTATCCCTGCCGCTCATAGCTCTCTTCGATAAACGCAACCCGTACACGTCCATGCAGTTTCCTCTTTCCTATCCACTGCACTACTTTTTCCATCTCCGCTTCGCATTCGTCGATCTCCCATTTTTTGAAACATTCCTCATCATAGCTATTTTCCAAAAGAATACCCTCCTATCTTGCCTGTGCTATCTGGTATGGTACTATGTTCCTGTGTCCTACCATTTTTTTCTATCTTTTGTATGTTTGTCCCTTTTGTTTCAGTAAGAAGCGGCCTTTCCTTTTCTACCAGGCTGGAAAGCTCTTGGTTTTCCTTTTTATACTGCAAAAAAGCATTATAGTCTTTTTCCCATAGGTGGAAGACGTACAAAAAACCTCATACTCCATAAGGGTATATTTTCTTGCCAATTTTTTTGCCGCTTGTCTTCCCGGCAGGTCATTATCCAAACAGAACTGTATCTTCCTGATATGAGGATAATCTTTTAAGAACTTTTCCAAAGGACCATCGGAAAGCATTCCAAGTACCAGGATATTGTTCTGATAGTCTTCCCGCAGTTCCATATCGGACATGGCATCAATGGCCGCCTCATATACATAGAGCGTATCACTGTTTTGGTCTACCAGATTAACCCCATAAGTTTTTGTCATTCCCCGTAACATCTCCTTTAAAGGGTTTTCCATATTTATCCAGGGTTCCCCTCTGGCTGGCAAAACGTGGGATACCTTCCGTATCTTTTCCCACAAAAAACCAGGTTATGGTACGTTCCGCTCTCATACAAAATCCCTTTTTACCCAAAAATCAATCATCTGCTTTTGACAGCTTCCGCTGTTTTATCAGATAGCCATATAACCGGCGGCTGGTTTCTGATTTTGAAGGAAGTACAAAAGGTTCTTTCGGTATGTCTTTTTCTCTGTTTTGTTTCTTCTATTTTTTCAGTCTGTCTTTCCGGTTGAAATTTTTGCATGGTTTCAGTACGGATATATCCGGCAAACTCCAGCAGATATTTGACTGCCTCCACAAAATCCATGTTTCTGAAATATTCCAGAAAGTCAATGGTGCTGCCACCTACCCCTTGGCTAAACCGGCACCAGGAAGACCGGTTGAAGATCATCACAGAGTCCATACCCACTGCCTGATAGAACCTGCCTTTCCTTTTCAATGGAATCCCTATCTGCTCCGCCAAATCCACTAAATCCACTGCCTTTGCAATCTGAATTTCTTCAGCCGTAAATTTTCCCATACTGCACCTCTTCATATTTCATATCCAGATAATGTGCCATTTCCGGGTGCAGAGCTTCAAAAGCAGTCAGGTAGCGGAAACAGGAACTATACTCTCCCTGTCCGGTACAAAATTCCCGTAGGCTCTTTTTTCGAAACTGGGCCGGCTGGTTCATAGGCAATCCGTATGAAAACGTCCCGAATATCTCTTTTGCTAAAAAATCTGCTTTCCAGGTCCCTTCCCAGTCATAACCGCACAGTACATACAGCTTAATTTTCTGGTAAGAAACTGGGATCACTTCCCGCAAAGTTCCAATTTTCTTACAATAAGTTCCTGATCTTTGATATGGTCAAAGGCAAAAATCATACCATTATCCAATTTTCCAGATGCCAGAAGTTCCATCTGCCTTTTCTGCATAATCCTCAGATCCAGCCCCCTGCCGGAATTGAAACCGCCTGCCTGTTTCCAGGACACTGAAAAGATTTTTTCCCCACCCTGCACAGGCAGTTATCGTCCAAAAGCATAACTTCTTTCTGGACGGGTCATAAAATTCTTCCAATGGGCTTGCTGGTGCTGCACCGGTGCTGTTTTTGTTTACACAGAAACTGCACTTCCGAAAACACCCCTGGTGAGGAAACCAATGGAATATCTCCGTATAAAATTGAACTCTTCTTCTTTTTCTCCTTCGCTATGTTCTTTACCATCTGGTCACAAATGATAGTCCGGTGTATGGTGTTCAATCGCTTCTGGAAGTACCGGTGCTTTATCGTAAAAATCCAGTCCCTCCATAAACGGTTGTTTCCCTCGTCAAAATATGTTCCGGCACAGAAGGTATCCGTAAACACTTTTGATACATAGAGCCGGTCATATTCCCTGCCTGGCTGTAATCCAAAAGAAGCTCTGTTTCAAATCCCTGCTCCTTCCAATAAGCGGAAAGTTTCATACATGCCAAGTTAGGAAACCGGTGTCTTTTCCGGTATAAAAGATCTGCATCTATAATCCCTATCCTCAACGCCTGCTCCTTTCCATACGGATAGTTCCGGTTTTCTTCTCCCCTTTGACTGCCTCTTTTCTTTCTTCCTTTTTCCTTGCATTCTGCCGGGCAATATGATTTTCCATTTGCTTCCATGATTTCTGCAAATTCACAAATATGGAACACCCTTGCCCCACCTGTGTGTGGTATTCATCAATATAGGTACAAACCCGTTCTTCCCCTTTTTCCATCTGGATATACAATCTCTATGGAGTCCCCCGTCTGCTATGCTGAACAGGGTATGATAATGGCTGTCAATAAACCGTATTCTTTTTTTTCTCTTCCATGCTTTCTCACCTCATATTGCCAAAAGAAAGGACAGCCGCAGCCGCCCTTTCCCAAGTTTAAAAACTGATTTTTTATTTTCTATGCCTTTTTTATGTCTTTTTCTGTAATAAAGTAGGCCTGCTACCATACCTGCACTTTTACACCAAGAGCCAGCAAGGCAGGAACCAGTTTTGTATCATCACCCGTTTTGGTCCTGGTTTTTACGGTACCTGGTGTTTTCTGGTATTTTTTTATTCTGGATCTCTTTTACCACTTCAATGACTGGTGTTTTATCATTCTGATAGGTAAATACGATTTCCCACTCTTCTTCCGTCTTCTCATATCCCTTTTAAAAGGTGGCGAGTTTCTTTCAGCACATAGGTGATCGGTTCTTTTGAAAACACCATTTTCATAAGTTCCAATTGAAGTAGTTCTGAAACTGCTTTTTCCATCTTTTCCAGTCTTTCAAACGTCCTACTTCTTTTCGGTTTCCCTTTTCAGCAGAACAAATTCTACTCCTTCCAGAGCCGCTTTGCTGTCTGCATCCGTTTTTACGATAACCAGTTGTCCCCATAGCACGCTCATCTTCCATCTTTACTTTCTTGGATTTCTCCCGTTTCTTCTACTGTAAACTCCACGTCATTGGCCACAATATATCCGTCAACTGCCGCTTCTTCATGCAGAGTATAAGTACTCTACCTATGGAAGGTACTCAATCAGGCCCCATTCCCTCCTGTGGTCCAGGACTCTACCACTTCCCTGGGTCCCTGATCCAGAATCTGCAGCTTCGCTGCCCTGTCCTTCCATCCTGTAATATCTGTTTTGAAATTGAAACTTTGGTATGGTCGTCCCTCCATTTTCACTTTTGTATGTCCCCCCTTGTTTCTTTCCATTACCGAATACCCTCATAGATCTTCTGCCTCGGACATGGAGTCCCTTGTTCCTGTAGGCGCTTGTTTCTTCATGCAGTACATATTCTCCTGGTTCCAGTGCATAGACTGGCCATGGGGTTCTTCTTAGATACCCACCTACCCCACCACCTTCCGTCCTGATCTAAAAATCTGCATA
>VOFI01001997.1_pt1 | contig 17625 bp, 23 predicted proteins | sample 5384131 | NCBI WGS metagenome assembly VOFI01 (sample SAMN12384728, study PRJNA508395) | human gut metagenome | isolation source: healthy gut H | host: Homo sapiens
ATGCCGGGAAGTACGCTGATTGGGTCGTCTAAAGACTTTATTACATCGTGATCGATAGGCGATGGAACAGCCGCCAGATATTCTCCCCAAGATACATCGAGAAGTGTCATAGTATCGGTATAAAGCTTGTTTTGAATCTGTTTCATGACAGCGGGTACGCCGCCGGCGTTATATAAATCCACTACTGAATAGGAGCCGGTAGGAATGACGCCTTTACGATACACTTGATTTCATTAGCCAGTGCATCAAAATCATCAAGCGTAAGTGGTATGCCCAGTTCTGTTGCATAAGCGAGAATGTGAATGACTGCATTGGTGGAACCGGCAATTGCCATATCAACCATAATCGTATTCAGCAAAGATTCTTTCGTAACGATATCCTTTGGTGTAATGCCCTTCTTTGCCAGCTTTTCGCACGATATACATCCCGGCTTCCGCACATTTACGATTTAGTCTGAGACTGTCTCCGGCAGGGATTGTCGCAGTACCGGGAAGCACCATGTTAAGCGGCTCGCCAAGAATCTGCATGGTGTTTGCTGTGCCCATAGAAGGGGCATGCACCAAAGGAAGGGCATCCAAATTCTTCGGCCATTTTGAGAATTTCTTCATCGCCTCGGATGGAAGCAATATCCACCTCGGCCTGAACGATCTTACGACCGTCGCAGCTGCCTTGATACATGGGACCACCGGTCACAACGATACAAGGGATGTTAAGGCGCATTGCGGCGAGATATGCACCAGCAATAATGTTATCACAGGATGCAAGAATGACGAGTGCGTCGAAACTGTGAATCTTTTGTAACGCCTTCGATAGACATCGCGACGACATCCCGCATTGCAAGCTCATAACGAAGGCCTACTGAGCCTGTTGCTACATTGCCGCAAGTAGCCGGAACTCCAAATTCTAAGGGCATGCCACCTGCTGCCCAGATTCCGTTCTTAACGTGATCTGCAAGTTGCCTGAGATGACCTGTTCCGGGAGATCCTTCAAAAAAGTATTTGCTACGCCGATATGCGGCTTTTCCTTTATATCGTAATCACCAAAACCAGCGGCTTTGTACATGGTCCTTCTGTTACCGGCCTCGGAACCTTTCCAATAATTTCTATTTGAATCCAGGTTATACATGTTTTCCCTCCCAATTTCAAGAAATGCGTTAACACGACTCATAAATGATTTGTGATAATATATTAATATCACAGTAATTCACGGATGTCAACTGTTTTTGAGAATTGACAAATGAGTTATGATGTATTATCATGTATATGAGAAATAAGTTGTGGTGACGCAATGGTGATATAGGGAATATTAACGATGAAAAAATTAACAATGACAACATTACTAGAGACAATCAAAGAGTGTATTTCTCCGGTAGGAGCGGCGTACCTGAGCAAGCAGTTAGATGCATCTGTGGCGACGATAGGACGTATGCTGAAACAGGCAGAAGAGAACGGCTACATTACGAGTATAAGTAACAAGGGTATCATTACCCCAACATTTAGCGAAGATCCAAAACATTCAAAGATATTTTGGAATTTCGTAGATTAGTTGAGCCTTATGCAGTTCGCTGCGCAACGATCAGTGCGACAGAAGAAGATCTGCATGAGATGAGAGATTTTAGATTTTGAACATAGATACGTTACGAGGAAGGGCGAATCCGGATCAGAGCAAGATTTAAAATGCATTTAAAATTTGCGGAACTTTCCGGAAATAGTGCGCTGTTCCAAGTCGCTTCGTCTTTTGCTTACGGAAAACAATGTGTACCAGTATTTTCGGCAATTACGACAATGGGAGAGGCTGGATCGTATAAGGATCATGAGGTGATTCTCAAGGCAGTTTATGAAAGGGATGCAGACGCTGCTGCGGCGGCAATGGAAGAGCATCTCGACAACCTGATAAAGATCGTATCAAAAAGTATGGAGAATTAGAAAAGCAATAGGAATAAGGGCAGTTGTGTGATGGATACACAGCTGTCATTTTTTTATGCAGGCAGAAAAAGCGAGCCACAACTCAAAATCAAAAAATGAAGAAAATGCTAAATATTGCGAAAACAGAACCAAAATTCATTTGACAGAAAAACAAAAGTGTGGTATACATAATATAACATAAATCATTAATGAGCTGTGATTGATCCTTTTGTGGATAAGTGTGAGACTAATTGGCAAATCATAAACGTATGATGTAATAGGAGTGACTATGGATATCAAATTTAACAGGAGGTTTCATGAAAAAGAGCTTCCGGATATGAAAACAATCAGAAACGATGCGAAGAAAATCGCAGATGGTATCGAGATAACGGAAACGCTATTTATGAAAAAAGTACGGTGTAAAATCAGAGACTGAATACAAACGTAAGATGATGAAAGCCGGGAAAATAATGAAACACGGCGTCATCGGCTGGAATTCCTGGCAGGCAACAGCGGAAGGCATCAGAACGGTATATGAAACTTTGGAAAAAGAGGGTTCCCATATTGATCGGTTAGGCATGATTTGCGACTGGATAATGGGTGTTCCAGAGGAATACCGGAATCGTTTTCAGGCAAGCGGCAGTTTGATTTTCAACAATCCTGATGAGTGGAAGCAGATTGGACAGATCGCCCCCATCAATCCACACCTTGGCGACCATATGATTGGGTCGTTGAACAGCGTGGAAAATGTAAAAAATGGTTTAGGTGCAGGTGCTACTTCCATCGGGAATCTTGCCCAGTACTTTACTTATGAATATCCAGGACTTGATATGGAAAGCTACCGTACAGAAGACTACATTAAAGCGATGGCTGTCATGGGTGAATTTAAGGATCGGGGAGTCTGTATGCACTGCAATCTTGACGATGGATACGGCGCTCAGTTTCATGATGTTGCCAACCTTCTCGGATGGGCCAAGCTGGAGCGGTATATGGCAGAGGAACTGGCGGGAGGAAGAGTGGCTCATTGCTATGGTAACTTGTTCAGCGATCCCATGTTGAGAATTGTCTTTAACAGAGGCATAAGCAAAATCGACAAATATCAGACCCCGGGGACTTTTGTAAATGGAAATACCATTGATTATGGTATGAGTATGGCAAAAAACTATTCGGTTATGCCGACTTACGCACTGGCTGATATTGCATGTCAGTTGAAATATCCGACAGGGTATGCGATTAATGCAATACCATATTCAGAGGCTTTGAGAATTCCCAGCGCCGAAGAGATCATTGAATGTCAGCTTTCCATGGACATGGTAATCGAAAAGGCTCCGTATTATGCAGAATACATTGATTGGGACAGAATTGAAGAGGAAGCTGACCAGCTCGTTGCCGGGGCAAATGTATTTTTTGAAAGAGTCATTAATGGATTAGATGATTTAGGCGTCGATATTGAACACGCAGGTGAGGTAGCAGCCGTATTGAAGGCCATAGGACCAGAGCAGCTTGAAACAAACTTTGGTGCAGGCGAAGCAAGGGAAAATGCAATGCGAGGCAGAGTGCCGATCAGAGGAACAAGCATCGTACAGACAATTACTGCGATCAAAGACGACGTTCTATCAAAGATGAGTGCAGAAAATCTAACTGCGCTGAAAGGAATCAACGTGGTAGTGGGGGGCTTCTGATGTACATGAATTTGGTAAAGAAGTTGTAAAGAATGTGCTGTGCGAAGCGGGCGCTAACATTTTGACTTAGGCACATCAGTTGCAATTTCTGAGGTTATCGATACGGTTACAGAATCTGGAAGCAGGGTCGTATGCATCAGCACCTATAATGGTATGGCATATAGTTTCGGCAAAGCGCTGATCACTGCGCTGAATGAGGTTGGCATGGAGTCCATCAAAGTATTGATGGGCGGCAGGCTTAATGAGGCGATAGATGGAAATGATGTTCCCATTGATGTCGCAGATAAACTGATTGCGTTAGGGATCAGCGTGGACAATGATATCGACAAATTAGTGGATACTGTTGTGAAATTCAATGATGAAGCGAATAGATAAGGAGGGAAAATATGAGTAAAAAGGTTCTATTTTGTGGCGGAGGAAATATGGCAGAGGGCGTACTTCGCAGCGTTTTAAAAAAAGGAGTAGTGGAGCGGGAGCAGGTGACGGTGAATGACCTTGTTCAGGATAGATGTTCCTATCTGGAAGCTACATACGGGGTAAAGGCTGTGGTAGATGGAAGAGCCGCGATGATGGAAGCGGATGTTATCGTGGTCGCGGTGCTGCCGCAGATTGTTTCCGTCGTGGCGGAGAATATAAAGAAGCACGCGAAAGAGGATGCACTCGTGATATCCATTGCTGCAGGAGTAACCATTGCTACGCTTGAACGATTCCTGGGCGGTAATAGAAAAATTGTCAGGGTCATGCCTAACACCATGGGACAAGTGGCCAATGGCCACAGTGCTGTAAAGCTGAACGGCAATGTGGATGATAACGAAAAGGCCTTTGTCGATGCTTTTCTCGGTGCACTTGGCCAGGTCATGTACCTTGACGAAGATAAATTCGCAGAGTTTACTGCTTACAGCTGTTCCGGACCGATGTGGATCTACCTAATGGCAGATGCTTTGGTGGATGCCGGCGTCTATGCAGGCTTCAGCCGTGCACAGGCAAAGGAGATTACAATAAAGAATCTGCTGGGGGTTGCAATGATTCTAGATGAAACAGGTGTGACGCCAAAATCTCGTGTAGACGAAATGTGTGTTCTCCCGGCGGGGTTACCATTGAGGGGTTCAAATCGCTGCAAGAAAAATGGTTTCACCTATGCTGTAATGGAGTCGGTAAATGCAGCGGTACAAAAATCAAAGAAAATACAGGAGGAAAATAATAAAAATGAAGGCTAAAAAGTATTCAGAACCATTGAAACGCATACCCTGGGACAGCCAACCAGAAATGTTGTAAGCGGCTTTCCAAAGGTACCGGGAAAGACAATGGAGGAAAAGCTGTCATACATGAAGAACAATGCCGACTGGTTCAGAAAAGTTCTGATGTTTGAACCCAGGGGCAATGACATTATGTCAGGTACTCTGATCACCGAACCGTGTACGCCGGGTACTGACGTAGGTGTGTTATATTTTGAAGCAAGTGATTGGATGCCTATGTGCGGACATGACACGATGGGCGTTACAGTGGCACTGATTGAAGATGGCCTTGTAGAAGTGGAAGAACCGATTACCCGAATCAAGCTGGATACAGCAGCAGGGGTTGTGAGCGTGGAAGCAAAGGTCACTGATGGTGTTGTGGAAGAGGTATCCTTTACCAATGCGCCTGCTCTTGTTCTCAACAGAGCGGTGACGGTAGATACAACGGAATATGGCAAGCTCACTATGGATATCTGTTGGGGCGGAAATGTTTATGCGATTTTATCCGCGAAAAGTGTCGGTGTCGAAATTTGTACGGAGAATTGTGGTAAATTTATTGAGATTGCGAACTCTATTGCAAAGGATATTAACGAACAGATCAAAAGTCAAACATCCGACCCTTTCGCTTGTAGATAGGGTGACCTCATGTCGAGTTTGCAGGACCTCCGCAAACGGAGGGTGCGGATATTCAGAATTGCGTAGTGGCGCTGCCTAAGGTCGTTGACCGATCCCCCTTGTGGCACGGGAACCTCTGCCAAGTCAGCACTTTTATTTGCTGAAGGAAAGCTAAAAAAGTCGGTGAGAACTTTGTGCATGAAAGTGTGACAGGATCGCTGTTTAAGTGTGAAATTGTAGGAGAAACCCAGATCGGCGGCGTGCAGGCAGTTATTCCGAAAGTAACAGGAAATGCGTGCATTATCGGATTTGCAACATGGATTCTGGATCCGAAGGATCCGTTCCAGGAAGGCTTCCTTCTGGGCGTATAATTTTGTTTTAACGAAGTCTCACAGCAGCCTCTAGGCTACTCCTATAGGGGAGATAGGGGCTGTTTTGGATGTGCAGAAATAGCTAACACAGCTCAAAATAGAAACGAGAACTGTTATTGATATAAGGTTGATTATATGCGTAAAATTTAAGAATTTTTCAGAAAAAATTGATTGACATAGATATAACAATGTGGGTATAAAGAATATAACACAGACCATAAATGAGTTGTGTTAGCTCTGAGATGAAAGGGCGATGCGAAATTATTTTACCTGCTGAAAAAAATAAAAGGAGGCTAATATGTCAACAATCACTATTGTAATGTTGCTAGTATATCTAGTTGCATTTGGCGGCGGCGGAATCTACATGATTTCTAAGTCAATGAATGGAGGAAAGTCAGGCGCTATCGAAGGAAAATCCGAAGGATTTGGGTCGAGATTCGGATTTGTCCTCTCAACAATCGGAATGTCCGTAGGTGTAGGCGCTATGTGGAGATTCCCGATGATGTGTGCAAAGTGGGGCGGCGGCGCATTTGTACTTGCCTTTGTCGCTATCTGTATCTTAATCGTAATACCTGCAGGTTTTGCTGAGATCGCAATGGGGCGTAAACTGCGTGAAGGAAATGTAAGTGCTTTAGGCAGCGTTGCAAAAACCCCTGGTAAAGTTCTTGGCTGGGCATGCTCGCTGGAACAGACGATACAGTTCGGTTACTTCCCAGCAATTATTGCGATCGTAGTCGTTTACTTTTTTAAGTCCTTCAAAGGCATGTCCTATGCATCTGATGCAGAGGGATTGTTTGAAAGTATTAACGGAAATCGTCTGTTAATCTATGCGATCGTAGTTGTCCTGCTAATCGGAGTTGGATTGATTTCAATGAGAGGGATACAGGGCGGTGTTGAAAAATCTGTAAAATTATGCTTCCTGGATTGTTCATTATCTTAGTCGTATTAGCTGTTCGCGTATGTTTCATTCCGGGAATTGCAGAAGGCATTGAATACTACATAAAGCCTGATTGGTCACAGCTGGCGAACCCTGAGATGTGGGCACAAGCAGCAGGTATGGCATTGTTTGCCGTAGGTCTTGGGCCTGGTATCCTGCTTGCTTATGGGCGTTATACAGATGACAGTATGGATATCGCAACAGACTTCGTTACTGTAAACGTCGTACAGCTCTTCATCTGCCTGTTATCAGGATTCATCATTATTCCTGCAGTAAAGGTGTTCGAAATGGATCCGCTCATGGGTAAGGGAATCATGTTCGTAGCACTTCCTAAAGTATTTGCTACTATGAGCGGCGGAGCAATTTTCATGGGATTATTCTTCCTTGCAGTTTTCTTCGCAGGCATCTCCTCACATATCAGTCAGCTTGAAGTGGGGATTCAGGCATTTGAAGATAAACAGGGAATGAAATTAACTCGTAACAAAGCGATTATTTCAGTTATCGTTATTGCTGCAATTGCCGCTATCCCTTGTACTTGGAGTGATACCCTGTTTGCATTAATTGACAATGTATGTGGTAATATCCTTTATACTGTAACTGCACTTGGCATCGCAATTATCGGAGCTTGGGTGATTGGAGCCAAAAAGATCAGGGAAGAATGGTACAATAATACGTCGGCAGTCAAGTGGGGTGCATGGATTGACGTACTTTATAAGTATCTGGTGGTTGTCGTCCTGGGTTACTTCTCAATCACTGCAATCATCTCGCTGTTCTAACCAGGCACGCGAATTGAACTAATAAGTTGATAAAAATCTTGGATGAGTTTTAAATGATAAATTACCTCCTAGATAGACCGTTAAAAAAACGTCTATCTAGGAGGTTTTCTTTGATTTGGTGCAAAAAGGAAACAAATGATGTCCTTTTGTTCGCTTTTTATCGTTTTGAGAATTCTGATAATATTGCATTAAAGAAAGACGTTAGTAGATTGAATATGAAAAAAGGAAAGGAACGCGGAGTTATGAATTTATTAAAATCACTTAACTACAAAATCTTTACACCTGTGGCGATTTTCATAGTGGCCTTTGTCATTTATGGAATTGCTGCACCCTCATCCTTTGCCTCCTTCACGACGACGGTGAAGGACTGGGCGGGGACACATTTTGCCTGGCTGGCGTACTTTATCATCGTAGCGTGCGTATTTGCCTGCATTTATATGTGTATTTCAAAAATTTGGTAAAACAAAATCGGTGGGGAGGACGCAAAACCGGAGTATAAGACCTTTACCTGGCTGGCGATGATCATCTGTGGGAACATGGGGATTGCCATGATGTTCTATGCAGTAGTGGAACCGGCAAGCTTCTTCAGCAGCACACCGGTATTCTGGAATCTTGAATCTGAGACGACGGCTGCAGCCAATATGGCGGTTGCACAAAGCCACATTCCACTGGGGAGGCTTTTAACTGGGTGGCAAATATGGTCATCGGGTTTACTAGTGTATATCTCTTTACCAATCACGGAATGCCATTCAGGCCAAGTACGGGGCTTTATCCTGTTTTGAAAGAAAAAGACTTTTGCCCGCTGGGCACCGTATATGATGTAATCTGCCTGATTGCTATCATGGGCGCTATTATCACTGGCTTTGGATTTGGCGTTATGCAGTTCTCAACTGGTCTGGCATATAACACTGGACTGGAAGTAAACAATCTGGATGTATATTATCGTAGTTGCAATCACTTTACTGATTCTCTGCTTCTCCAGCGCCAGAGGATTTCAGAAAGGACTGGCTGTACTTAGCAACATCAACGTTGCCGGATATATCATCCTTCTTGTAGTCTTATTTTGTTTTGGACCGACTTTTTGAAACTGTGTGAGCTTGCTCTAGGGTCAATGGGGCGTTATTGGACAACTTCTGCCAATGGCATTCAACGGCGATTTTATGGGTGACGGAGATGGATGGAATGTAAACAACACTGGCTTCACCTGGTTCTGGACCTTGGTATACTCACCGTTCTGCGGAATGTACCTGGCAAAGATTTCAAGAGGCCGTACTATCAGACAATTCATCGCTGCCAGCACAGTCGTACCGACCTGCTTCCTGTTCCTATGGTTTTGCTTCTGGGGCGGAGATGCGATGAACATGATGTCCTTCATGAACATCAATGTTATGGATGTCATCGGCGATTGGGGAGCACCTGTTGCAAACTTCGTTGTTCTTAAGTATCTTCCGCTGAAATGGCTGACAATCCCTATGATTTTATTCTGCGTCATGATCGGATTTGTCACATTGGTAGATGCAGAGTCCAATATCATTGCAGGAATGTGTCAGAAAAAATTAAGAGAAACGGTGAAGCGCCAGTTGCTCTGCGTCTTTTCTTCTGTGCAATCCTGGGGCTGGGCACGCTGGTGCTTGTTCGTATTAAATGAAGTCGGTATGGCTTCCTGCAGAGCTTATCAGTAACCTTCGAGCGATATTGGCCTTTACATCGATTATCATCATCGCAGGCGTATTTAAACTGGCAAGCGGCAGTGTAGAGGAAAAAGATTAAAGACGCCGGGCAGGCCAGGCAGACTTGGAAAGAGCCCTCGAATTCGTAGAGGACTAAAACAGTATATATCAAAGAATAGAAAGGCGGAACAGATATGTATTATGGAGAAAAACTCTGGTCTGATGAAGATGCTAGAGAAGTTCATGAAAATACATTGAACATATTGGAGAAATTAGGTATTGAAGTTCAGGAAAAACAGGCTAGAGAAGATTTGGCAAAAAGCGGGCTGTACGGTAGATGAGGAAAGCCGAAGAGTATATTACCCGCGTGCTCTTGTGGAAAAAACCCTTGCTGACGCGCCGGCAAATTTGATATGTATGACGCAAATGGCGAATATTATATCACTTTGGGCGGAGATGATGTTACCATCGGAACCAGTGGTTTTTGCAGCGTTTTATCTGGATCGAAAAAGATGATATGATCAAGACGGGTACTTATGAGGCGCTGACCGAAGAAATTAAACTTTTAGAGATGCTGGATGAAGCAAATCATGTGCAGACTTCTATCCAGCCGACTGATATGCCGGACAATGTGCAGGAATTATATATGACCAAATGCGGGCTGATGCATACGAGAAAACCGCTACATCTGTGGCCGACCAATGAACGCAGCGCACGGGCAGAAATTGAGATGAACGCAGTTGTCATGGGCGGACACGATGTGCTGAAAGAAAAACCTCATATGATGTTCAATATCTGCACGCTGTCCCCATTGAAAATGCGTGATGATGCCTGTGAAGCAATCAGAGAGGCCGCAAAAGTAAAAAGTGCCATGTTTCTTTTCTTCCGGCCCTATGGGAGGTGCAACCTCTCCTGCAACTTTGGCAGCGGAGGTGTCCCAATCCTGGGCGGAACTGTTAGCACATAATGTGCTCCTGCAGATTTATCAGCCGGGCAGCCCTGTTGTGTTAGCATCCTGGAGCCGTATTTTTTGATATGAAGACGGTAACCTGTACTGTTGGCACGCCAGAATACGCTCTGATGCGAGCGGCTATCACACAACTGTGCAAATTAGTGGAGGTACCGGCTGGCGGCGGCGGTTTCTAACAGATTCCAACACCATAGACGCACAGTATGGCTGGGGAAAAGTTCATGACTGGAATATGTGGGCTGCAGGCAAAACAAAACCAGACCCACGGTCTCGGAATGCTGTCCCAACTCAACGTTTTTCAGCCATGAGGCGCTGGTCATTGACTGTGAAATTGTTCGCTGCGTGAAGAGGGTCTTAGGGGGTATCAAAGTAGATGAGGAACATCTGGCCTATGATGTTATTGCAGCAGAAGGCGGCGTGGACGGAAGCGGCTCCTTCCTGAAGACGAAGCATACTCGTAAGCACTACAAAACGGGTGGATGGGGACTACGGTAACAGATAGAAGGACTTTTTCCACCTGGGAGAAGGAAACGGAAACCAATGATATCCGCAAGAGGGCATGCAGCAAAATTGACAAGCTATTAGAAGCACACGACTATTTTATTGACGAAAAATTGATAGAGAAACTTGATGAAATTATTGCTGAAAATGAAAAGATCGTCAAAGAAGGCAAAAAATGAATACCAAAAACGAGAGGCTGATTTCAGTCTCTTTTTTTTGATTGAGTTGTTGACTATTGAATAGAAATAATATTAAATTACATTTAAAAAGTAAACAAAGTGGAGAGGTGAAATAATGACGATAAATCAAGATCTATATGAGGCGATCAAGAAAAAATAATAATATGATAACGACAGCACAGGTACTCGCTTTAGGATATTCAAAGCAGCTTTACAAACTATGTAAAAGCAGGGCTACTGGAGCGTAGCAGAGCATGGCGTATATACCTTGCCAGATGCGGTGCATGATGATATGTATACAATGATGCTGCGCTCAGACAACATTGTGTTTTCTCATGATACGGCACTTTTTTAAACGGATTGTCAGAGAGAACCCCATTTACTCATACGGTCACGATTCGCAGCAATACGTCGCTGCCCAATTCGCTTAAAGATGAATGTAAGTGTTTTTATGTTAAACCACAACTTCACTGCATAGGGGTTATTGAACGAAGCACAATTCTTGGAAATACAGTCAGGTGCTATGACTTGAAAGAACGATTTGCGATCTCTAAGATGTCGAAAGCGCTGCGATGAAGAAACCGTTATCAGTGCGGTCAAAAATTATGCGGCATATGATAAAAAGAATTTAAACTTGCTTTCTGTGTATGCAAAACAGTTTAAGGTCACTTCAGAATTGAAAAGATATTTGGAGGTTCTGTTATGAGTTCAAAGGCGATGAGTCTAAAGGCGAAAATCTATAGCTATGCGAAAAGTCGATCCATAGCTGCCCAGACGGTACTTCAGAATTACATGTTTGAGCGATTCTTGGAAAGGCTGTCGCTATCCGATTATCGCGAGAAGTTTGTAATAAAAGGGGGGAATGCTGATTGCGGCAATTGTGGGCCTGGATATCAGATCGACAATGGATTTAGATACCACTTTAAAGAATCTGCCCCTGACTGAAGATAAAATATTGACGGCGGTAGAAGCTATTTGTGGGATTGATCTTGATGATGGAGTGACTTTTGAGCCTACCTCGATAAAGCCTATTCGTCAGGATGATGTATATGGCGGATACTGTGTAAAAATGAACGCAATTTACGATACGATCATAACGCCTCTTGCTATAGATGTATCTACGGGAGATATCATAACGCCTTCTGCAGTTGAATACGAATTTACTGGTATTTTTGACGATGAAATATGTATCCGTTTATGGGGATATAATATCGAGACGGTTATGGCTGAAAAGTAGAAACAATATTAAGCTGTGGTGTGTTTACGACCAGACCGAGGGACTATTACGACATATATATCCTTGCAACAACACAGAAATATGATAAAGAGCTGTTCATGAAAGCCCTTACGGCAACTGCGGAACATAGAGGCAGTGCTGAAGCCATTGTTCATGCAAATAAAATTATCTCCCTGATTGCAGATAGTGATGATTTGCAGGAGATTTGGAAGAAATATCAAGACAAGTTCCCTTATGCAAAGGGGAATTTCATATGAGAGCATCATAGAGGAATAACAAAACAGCAGCAGTGTTTAGCTGCCGCTGTTTGAGCGAGTAGTAATCGTTGCAATAAAAGCTTACGCCTTCCCGTGAATCTTGTTCTGAATCTGGTCGATGGCGTCGATGACTGCAAACCGGAAGCCGTTCTTTTCCAAAGTTGAAACCCCCGACGATTTGTCGTTCCTGCAGGGGAACAGACTGCATCCTTCATCTGTCCGGGATGATCTCCAGATTTGAGGGCCATTTTCCCGGTTCCTGCCAGCATCTGTGCAATCAACTTATAGACGACAGGTCTGGTGAGACCGTGTTTGCATCCTGCGTCTCCCAGGGCTTCCATGAACATGGCGACAAAGGCAGGGGTGCAGCCTGCGATGACACCGCCGATTCCCATGTGATCCCGATCCATCCAGAGGACAAGTCCCAGGTTCTCCAGCAGTTCATGAACAAAAAGCTTTCTCTTCTTCTGTCAAAGTGTTTTCTTCTTCACAGATGAAGATGCCTTCTACAGGCAGAAACAGGTGTATTAGGCGCTGTCGCCACATGATGAGCGGACGGCATGATTTCTTCAAGGACATCGTCATATGTATTTGCGGCAAGAGAAATGATGATTTTGCCGTGGAGCACGTCCTTGAGAGGAGACATGACACCCTCGACCATATATGGTTTTACACCGATAAAGATTACATCACATGTTTCTACGACCTCAAAGGATGTCTTACATGGATGGATGCCATCAGCTGCCGCTTTTCTGCAGAGCTTGTCATAATCGTTTGCACAGGCGTAAATCTGCTCTGGCTTAATTGCCCCTGAAAGCATGAGACCACGAGCCGTAGCCCCCCGCCATATTGCCGTAACCGATAAAACCGATCTTTGCTGTATTTGTATTTAGCATATTTAATTCCTCCTTGATATTTTAGTTTATTTTCTTAACTTTGCATACATTTCAGGTCGGCCTGCAGGTGCGCATAAGCGATTCTTCTCGCTTTTTCACCGTCCCTCGCTCTAAATGCTTCCACAAGTTCTCTGTGCTGCTCCAGGGCATTATCTCTAAAACTCCCCTACACGTTCCTTTAGAAGATAATAAATCGTGTCGATGATCTGCTTGTTAAAAATATCATAATATGCGGTTAACGCGCTGATAACAAGGCTATTTTTTGCTTGCATCCTGATAAATTCATGAAATTTGTAATTGGCCGTGTTCAGCGCTGCGGGATCCTCCGCGTTATATTCACATTCTGCCATCAGATGTTCTAATTGCTTAATCCCTTCTTCGTCAATTTTTTTTGGGCTGCCAGACATGCTGCCTCTGGTTCAAAGGCGGAGATAAAATTCAACCATTTCCTGCTTTGTCGCCAGTTCCAAGCTTGCAGAGAAGTTACCCTGCATGGCAATGGTTTCCTTACATTTCACGTAAGTGCCCTGTTTCGTTCTTTCTATGAAACCTTGCGTGTCTAGCTTTTTGTATGCATCTTTAGGGGTTCCCCTGCTGACATTGAGAATTTTGCAGAATTCATTTTCGTTGGGGAATATGAATCCATCTTCGAATTCCTCACTGGTTATCATCTGCTTTATTTTGTCTGCCAGATAGTCTGATTGCGTTTTAAACTGCTCGAAAGCAAGTTTACCTAATAATTCTGTTTTATCCATGTATTCCTCCCTATAAGACAAACACGTATGACGATCCTAATTCGTAATTATTATATCTACTAACCAATTTGTCGTCAAGACACTTTTAGTCAGATGTCTAACAAGTAGAAATATTTCCCAAGATTAACCGCTTATTTTTTGCAGAATAAAAATGATAAAATAGAGTCAGGATTGATTGCGTTTCATCAGGTAACAGGCCATTTACAGGCTTTGAAACCCTATTGTTAACGTTTTTATCCAAGGAGGCCTTGACGAAATGCGAATTGTCAGAGAATAAATTTTGGGATATTATGTTGTTAAACAACATGCATGTTGAATATTTGGACACAGCAGTGTCCAAATTGTATCAGGCCGATTAGGCTGACGATTTCTTTTTCAGACAGATCAAAGGGAATTATACAAGCACTCTTTTGATAAAACGGTTATTAATTAGGAGGAAAAATGGACAAGAAGAAAATTAAAGCTCCATCCTTTATTCAAGCTTTTAGTGATATTGCTGGTGGTAGTTGCAATATTAATGCTGAGCGTCACTTTATTAGACGTATCTATTCAGATCGCATTGCTATTTTCAATCATTATCGCATCCTGTTTTGCGATATTCTTAGGCTACAAATGGGATGATGTTCAAAAATGATGATGGACGGCGTTATGAGTATGCTGATCGCAACATTTATATTGATGCTGATCGGCGCAGTTATCGCTACATGGATTGCGTCCGGCACCATTCCGTACATCATTTACCTGGGATTAAAACTGATATCCCCGAAATTCTTTTTACTCTGTGCATGCCTGGCAGCAGCATTTATGTCCATGGCGTGCGGCAGTTCCTGGTCATCTGCAGGTACAGTGGGTATCGCATTTATGGGTATCGGTGCAGGCCTGGGAATCAATCCGGCCATGACAGCAGGCGCTATCGTATCCGGTGCATATTTTGGCGACAAACAGTCCCCATTCTCAGATACGACGAACTTAGCATCAGCTATGGCGGGCACGACATTGTTTGAACATATGAGCTCCATGCTTTGGACGACAACACCGGCTCTGGTTATTTCTCTGATCCTGTACACAGTTTTAGGGATTTACCAGTGCAAGCGGTGGTGCGGTTGATACGACGACAGCTGACTTGTACATAGATAATCTGTCAGCACACTTCAACCTTTCACCGGTATGCCTGATTCCAGTCGTTGTACTGATCGTAGTTATCGTTAAAAAGCGCCGGCAATTCCGGGACTTGTGGTATCAGCCCTTCTTGGCGCTGTGATGGCAGTCATCTTCCAGGGCAGCAACCCAATCGACGTTGCAAAATCTGATGTACGACGGATTCACCATCGACACAGGTGTTGAGCAGATCGACTCCCCTGCTGAACAGAGGCGGAATTTCCAGCATGCTGTGGACAGTAGCCCTTTACTTCATGGCCTGCATCCTGGGCAACATTCTCGACGTTACGGGCATTCTGAGAAACAGTTCTTTCAAAGATTGCAGCGATTACAAAGAGAGCAAGCACACTGATCACTTCAACCTTAGTTTCCTCCTTCGTAATGTGCGGGCTGACAGGATCACTGGAAAGCTCTATGCTGATCACTTCAAAACTTTTTGGGCCTGCATATGACGACCTGAACATCGACAGAAAAGTGTTATCGAGAAGCTTGGAGGGACACGGGAACCATGTGTGCGGCACTCATTCCTTGGAACTCAAACGGTATCTTTATGGCGACGACCTTAGGTGTTGCGACTGTACAGTATATCCCATATTCCTCGGATTAATTACGCCAGTCGTTGCAATCGCATTTGCATTCCTCGGCATCGGTGTATTCTACAAAAAGATAAAAAGGCTGCATAATAAATAATAAACAGCGACAAAAAAACATCTCTTCCTTTTGGAGATGTTTTTGTGGTTTTTGTGGGGAGATATAATTGGTTTAGAGCAGTATCGATATTTGACGTAAGACAGGGAGATAACTTATGGATATGGTAAAAATACGAGATATTTTTAGATATCATTGAGAGGCAGCTACAGCAAAGCATGTGAAGACCTGGGATATTCTCTTTCAGGAATTTCCAAGATGATGAAAAGTATGGAGGAGGAAATAGACATTCCTCTGATTACCAGAACAAATAAAGGGCATCAGTCTGACCCCGGATGGAGAAAAGTGCTGCCCCTAATCAGACAGCTGATCAACTACAAGGAAGTCATAGAAGAAGAATTCGCCCTGATCAGAGGCGTTGAAACCGGTAAGATCAGGATTGGTTGCTTTCCTACCGTATCCTTTGCCTGGATTTCTACTTTAATTGCTATTTTTAAAGACAACCACCCCAATATAGCCATTGAAGTCATTGAAGAAAATGGTATAAAGAACCTTGAGCAATGGCTGAATCAGGGAATCATCGATATTGGGGTATTCAGCAAGCAGCCCTATCACAATTACGATTGGGCTGGTGTGAGGGAAGATCATTATGTAGCATTATTCCATAAGGAACACAGGCTTGCAGCTCTTGAACAGGTGCCTGTTAAACAACTGTTTGACGAGGATCTGGTTCTCTTTAAATCTCATGAAGGCATCGATCAGGATGTGGTAAAAGTCATGGAATATGTGGAAATGGATAAGGTGCCGAAGTATACATCCAATTCAGACTTTTACTGTCATTCGCCTGACGGAACAACTGGGATTTGTAGCACTGATTCCTGAGTTGATTGCAAAAATCGCAGTTAATTTCTTTGATGTGACCTATCGGCCTATCGACGTAAATGTATCGAGAGCTGGGGTTTGCCGTGAGATGTCAAACGCGTTTCTCCTGCGGTCAGACAGCTGCTGAAGTATGTGAAAGAAGAAAAATTTTAAATAGATAGTTTGAACAGAGCCGCAAAGGTTGAATTCCTGACAGCACGTCAGGGAACGCAGCCATGCGGCTTTTTGTGATATGTTGGATCTGTTGTCATCTTGTGCTTCCACATCACATGCAAAATTTGAATAAGTAAAATTGAAAGCTGGCATGAAAAAAATGACAAAGGACTGAAATATCTGATTTTTTTTATGTATTTTGCCTACCTGTTGTGGATGCTTTAACTTATTCCATTATGGAATGAATTTAATAAGGTATATTCATTTTACAACGTATTTATCATCCGATAAACTGGTTACAAAGCTATTGCGGTGTTATATTTTGGGGGTACATTATGTCAAAGCCAAGCAGTTCCCGCCCTGGAGTCGCGGGACAATTTCAGCAGCCAGTTTGGTACGATGATGTCAATGGCGGGTCTTGCCATTGGTCTCGAACTGCTGGCGATTCCCTATCTGTGTGCGCAGTGGGGTGGCGGTCCGTTCTTATTTGCCTATTTATTAGTTGTGATTCTCCTTGTCATTCCATTTCTAATTGTTGAAATCGGTATGGGAAAAGGACATGGAAAGGGGTTGCCGATTGTTATGAAGCGTCCTGGCACCAATCGTCCCTTCTCTATGATTTTCGGAAACTTCTTTGCAGCTGAAAAATTGGGTGCAGAATTTCTTTGTTGTCGGCCTTGGATCGACCCTGCTTTATATGCTCTATTCTGCGGTAACCACAAAATGGGACGACATTCCTGCAGATCAAATCTATAAAGCGAATTCAAAGGCAATACAGCGCTCTGTGTCATTTTTGTTT
>VOFI01001838.1_pt1 | contig 17612 bp, 19 predicted proteins | sample 5384131 | NCBI WGS metagenome assembly VOFI01 (sample SAMN12384728, study PRJNA508395) | human gut metagenome | isolation source: healthy gut H | host: Homo sapiens
TTCTCCTCAGAACAGAGAACGTGAATGTATGTGTTGTATGTTGTCGAAATATTCGCATGGCCAAGCCACTTGCTGACTACGCTGATCGGTACGCCCGCTTTCAGTGTCCGCGTAGCAAAGGTATGTCGCAGCTGATGTAAAGTGAAGGGCTTGTCGATATTAGCTTTGCGCAAAACACGGTCCAGCACACGGCGAAGCTGTGCATTAGAAAGCACCTTGCCGTTGCGGGACACCAATACCAAATCATTGCGAACACCCAGCATACGATAAATCTGCTGTAAACTGTGCAGTGCATGGACAGCCTTTTCATTCAGCGGAACAATCCGATTACCGCTCACAGTCTTAGTTCCCTTGATTTTTGCGTTCCTATGCTTTTGTCCCGGCTTGCGGTCACGGTTGACAATCATCGAAAGATTTTTGCTGACCGTGACTGTTTCGTTTGCGAAATCAATGTCAGACCATTTCAATGCCTGCAATTCACCACAACGCAAACCAGTATGCACCAGAAACACAATCGCATTAGCGTGCATAATCTGCGGTGTATCATTGTGACATGTTAATGTAGCGACCTGTTCCAACGCCTGCACTTCTTCATCTTCCATGACTAAAATCGTGCGCTTCTGCTTGAACAGCGTCTTTTTCGGCATCTTCACATTGCGCATAGGATTCTTCGCAATATCGCCCTCGGAATGGGCATACTGAAACAGTTCCGACAAAAGGAAATTGATCTTCTTCACTACACTGTACGAAAGCGTTTTGCTTTTTCGCAACCAGCAGATTCTGAATCTCCTCACTGCGGATAGACGCAATCTGAATATCGCCCAATACAGGCTTGATATGATGCAAATAAATGCTTTCGTAACGGTCAAAACTGCTGTTTTCGACAGAGTGCTGCTTGAACGTGTAAAACCAGTTATCTGCATAATCACGAAAAAACACTTTTTTGCACGCAGTCAGACCGCGTGCCGTCTGCTTTTTCCAATCCCGCAGCTTGCGGCGAACCTCAGCTTCGGTCGAACCATAAAAGATACTGCGGTTTCGCCATTGCTTCATCGCGGTATTTTGCTACCCAGCGGCCATCTTTGCGCTGATAAATACTGCCCTCCCCGTAATGACGATTCGTTTTCGTTACTTTTTCTGTTGTATTGCTCATTTTCGCTCCTGACCCGGTGCGGCAGCTACAACAGCTAACATTGTTATTATACGCCATACTCTGCATGGTTCGCAACGTCTGGTTAATAGAAGATTTCACGTCCGCGATTGGCCGCGAACCAGCGGTCAAGTTCTGCTCGAGTGGTGATGTAATCACGTCCAACTTTTGGTGACGGGCAGAACACCGGCCCGCAGTAAGGCGTTGAGTTTTGACCGGCCGAACGGAAACAGTTCCAGCAGATCATTCTGTGATAAAATTTCGTAATCAAATGACATGTAAAACCTCCATGAAGTGCGAAACCGGAAGAATACACGCAAAGAAGCGGTATTCTTCCGGTTTTATAATGATTTATACTGTTACTGTCAGTCTATTCGGCCTCACCCCCGACTGTGGGAAGCACCAAGCGATCGGCAGCGTACCGATTCCACAGGAATTTCACCTATCCGTTGTCCGACCTCATTGCCTGCGACGTTTTCACGCTCGGACGGTGACTGGTCGGGAGTATCATTATCTTCCGCGCGGGTCATTGCCATGATAGGAGCCACCCACAGTTCGCAGCTTTCCGCTGCAGCTCTCCGCGCCGAATTTGTACCTGATGCCTGAGTATGCGGTTGTAAAAAGGACATTGGAAATATTTCCTCTTTTACTATAACGCCGAAATGTGGTTAATGGAATAGCCCTCATAATGTTGATCTGACGTAATGAATATTCTTTTGGCAACATAGTAGGAACCATTGGAGCGGTTATACCTAATCCATGCAGTGTAGTCTGCAAATCTGCGTTTATAATGTCAAAGGATTCAATTATATGCGAGGTGTCCCAAACGGAATCTGTTTTTTGTAAACCTACACTCGAAAGATCTGTATCCGGTATATCTGCATATTCCGGGTCAACTTTTTCTTCTATTGGTTTAGGATTATGTTCCGAGCCTAAAGGAGCAGTCGGGTCAATTTCCTCTACCTCATTATTTTCAGGCAACGCAGTATACGTTTCATGGTCATAATCCGGCATATTGGAACGATCTTCCCATAAACCATCAGGATAATAGATAATCTTTCCGTCTTTCGATGTAGGAAAATCATCCCGATAAAAGCCGAATGTTTCCGCGCCCCACTTCGCGGCATAATTAAACAGGCTATGGCCGAGTGCAAACGCACATACCGTATTGGCAACGAATACCGCTGCTGCTGCAACACAGACGCGATACGCCCAATGATGTGGACGGCGCGGTTTTTACGAAAAACTCTGCGTGTTCTGTTTTGAATTTTTCAGTGACGCTTCTACATCAACTTCGGGAGAATCCACGCTGTCAGCCGTATCAGTTAAATAATCTTCCATTTCCGGCAATGCTTCTTCACCGTGTTCGATTACTTCGTCAAGCAGTCGAAAAATCACCATATCGTCTAACTCGTTCTCTGCACTACCTTTTATTTTTTTCTTTATCCATTGTTTCACCTCCTTGTATATCCCTCTATATATACAACACTTGAACATTCTGTTTTGTAACAACAAATTTGTAGAAAAACTCATGTATCTTTCTGCCTTTCCAACAGTTCCGCACAGCGCCGCCGCGCACGGCTGTACTGCATCCGACAGGCGTTTTCTGTCATGTTCATAATTTTAGCGATTTCGACGTACTCAAGATCTTCTGATAGACGAAGCGTTAATATTTTTTGCTCTGTTTCAGACAAGCCGTTCGGCAAGTAACCGCTGAACGGTGTTAAATTGTCCGCCGCTGCAACAGCTATGTGCTCATCCAATGGAACCGCTGAATGGTTGCTCTGGGCACGACGTTCATTCAGCGCATTGTTTTTCAGAACACGAAACAACCATTTTACAGGCTGCTCGTGCTCTATTACGGCATTGATTTTTGTTATCAGCACTAAAAAAGGTATCTGCAACAACATCCTCGGCAATCTCTGGATTTTTCACAATCCGCAAAGCCACATCATACATCATTTTATAGTATTTCCGATATATATCATCGAAAAATTCAATTTGATTCCCGGTCAACCTCAATCCCCCTTGGGCTATGTGTTTTTGGCTGTTAAGGCTCTCTTTATGTAAGGTAAATAATATCCCTATTATATACAACACATGAACAAGCTATTTTGTAACAGAAATTTTCAGAAAAAAGAAAACATATTTTTTGCAGGTTTCTTGTCACAAAACGCGTTTCTCATGTGTTGTATATAGTAAAGGGCTTCAAACAGTCCGACAGGAACAGAAGATGATTCCAATGGTCTATTAAAAATCCACATAAAACCGAAAGGCTGCACACCTCACCGCGTTAGCGGTGTATCGGACTTATGTGGATAGATATAGTATATCTGATTTTGCAAATCAATACAACCTACTTTTCTATAAATCTCACAATAAAAGGAAACAGCGATTGTCAAAACCACTTTACAACAACCGCAGAGAGTAAAACTCGAATATGGAGGTTAACATGAACAAGTTTAAGAAAATGATGAGCGTAACGCTTGCAGGCTGCATGGCCGCATCCGCTCTAATGATGAGCGCAGGTGCAGCAAATGTGCAGACCGGCACTACACCGGCTCCTGTTGCCGCCCCACAGAATGTACGCGGCACAGTAACTCCGAGCACCACGGTTAAGCTCAACACCAATTCTTCCAATCAAATCGTACCGTGGTCGGTCTATTCCGGCTATGGTTACTGGAAGATTCACGTCATCAATACCTCCAAAAGCAGAATGACTGTAAAAATCCACAAGGATTCTCCGACCGGCGAACTGGTATGTGCCCCGATGTACATTCCTACTGGCGGTAAGCTGCCGTTTTACGGCGCAGATGGTCACCCGCTGTCTGCCGGTGCATACTATCTGGATATTTCCACCAATGGAACATACCCTCTGAACGGCACCCTGTACTATAAGTTCGGCTCGGTCTATCTGAAAACAGTGAACACTCCTGTACAGCAGAACAATCCGAATGTTGTTCCCAACGCTGATTGGGGAAAGCCGGGCGGCACAATTGATCGACATGGTGTCGATTGGTCTAAGATCGACACTTCTATGTGCGGTTCCGATCAGGATTATCACTTCTACCCGCAGAACAATACAAATATGGCTGCTCAGACCAGCACGCGGTCTTATTTTTCAGGCTGGGTATATGGTATTCCGAAAAAGAATGGCAATGCGAGTACGTTCGATCTCCCCAACGTGGATGCGTTAACTTTTCAAAGTGGTGAATCAGGCCGAATTACGGTACAGGCAACAGATACGGCTTCGGGCATTGCAACAGTTCATGTATCTGTTTATGATGTTACCCAAAGGTCACGTCAGCGATTGTGTGAGATTAAATGTAGGCGGTGCTTCTAAATCGTTTACGGTTGATCCGACTCATCAATACCGTTTCTTCCTCAGCAACAATCACGTAGCCGATGCTATCGTTAGATTCCAGATTACGGTGTCTTAATCATTGCACTTGCGACAAATTGGTTACCGACACCACGAACGCTTCTTTTACGCTGGATAGCACAACTTACAATATGTAGTTGTATCAGCATAGTAAGCAGCATTAAGAAACTAACAATTTACCAGTCGCAGAGGTGATTCCGATGGGCTACAACAAATCTGCAAAACCCACAGCCTGCACATCTTATTGCACAAGCTGTGTATCGGACTTGTGCGGACAGATATGTATATCTATTTTCGCAGATTAAAACAAGCTACTCGCCTTTGAATCTCACAACAATATCTGTTGTAACAACGATAATCATTTAAGGAGGTATTGCACATGAAAAACAAGCGTTTCCGCATCCCGATCATCGGTCTGATTTGCTGCATGCTGCTGGGTACGATTGCTTTTTGCAGTTAATGGCCGCAAAATCACTGCAACCTACGGCGGCATTACCATTTATCTGAATGGCCAGAAACAGGTTGCTACCGATGTAAACGGTAAAACAGTAGAACCGTTGATCTATCAGGGTACGACGTATGTGCCGATACGCGCCGTCAGCGAATGGCTGGGCAAAACGGTTACATGGCAGGGCAGCACCAGTTCTGTTCTCATCAACGATTCTGTCTTTTCCGACAGCGATGTTACAGCTGCTAAAAATGTGATCAGCGAGTTCTTTACTCTGTTCGGCGATCAGCAGTACCAAAAGATGAATACGCTGTGCGCCGGTGATGCTGCAAGTCTTGATTTCAGCTGCGGTGTATTTGGCATGAAGGAAGCAAAATTGAAATCCTGTACTTATAACGGTGATTACTCCGCAAGAGCAAACAAACTCGTTTTTGAATGTTCTTTCACAATGAAACCCACCGCTAATTCGGTATATGACCCTAATCAAACCTCTACCAGCTGCTTAATCTATGTGAGAAAAGTCGGCAGTCAGTTCTGGATTGATGAATTTGCAAGTGGTTTCTAAGTTATCGACGGAAATCCCTGTTTAATAATCATATATCACTAATACCCAAAAAGAAGTTGAGGACCAACCTCAACTTCTTTTTGTTTTGCGCATAAAACTACACACCAAATCCAACAAGAGCATAGCGCAGCATACATCGCTCCACCAATGCGGTAAGATACGACACCGGTACAGGTTGATACCGCCATATCGCGCAGTTATCAGCATCTCTAACAGGAACCGGACTACGATCAATTATCATTTTCGACCTTACAATGTATCGCTTTTGCAGAAACTCTCCCATTTTCTCCGTATTTATCTGTAAAACCCCCATTTATGCACGAGAAATATTCAAAGTTTTGCGAGATTCGCTGATCTATTCCGATTTGTACCCCCTGTTAGAGAAAGGGGGTATCTATATTTCGGGCGCGGCTGTCGCCGCCCTCGGCACCGTTCCGTGCCGTCGGCTTTCGCGCTGCACGCCGCCGCACGGACGGCGCCAATGCGTATAGGACCGGTAGATAGCAAAAAGCACGCTCTAAAAAGCGTGCTTTTGTTGTATTTGTTAGCTGCTGTTGCCTGCCGCTGATTGACACCATAATTACACCAATGTTTGCGGTTCGTACACCTCTAAAACGGTATGAAACTGCACGAACCAGAAAAACAATGTTTTTCGCATTTTGTAATATGATTTTGAATTATTGATTGAAAAATGCGTTTTAGATGCATTTATAAGTTTTCAGAATCCGTAAGATTGCTGAAATCGAAAATGCTTCAAAATTCAGAGTAGGAAACCGTATGGTTTCGCTCTTTTTTACGCAAATACCGCCGCTCCCCTCTCTGCAAGCGCAGTGAAGCAAATTGACTTCAATGAATCGCGCTTTCTATCATTCTCGTTCTTATTTTGCCGTGGCAGCGTACTTATCAACCAGCGTCTGCGCCATTTCCATCGCTGTCTCGCCCTTATTCAGGCGCAGCGACAGATACGGTGTGGAACCGGCATTGAGCAGCAGGCGGCCCTTGAATTCACTGTCGCCGCAGAGCGCGGACAGGCGCGCGAAATCGGTCTCGGAGAAGGTGAGCAGCAGTCGTCCGTCCTGCTGCTTGATCTCCGCAATCCCCTGCTCGCTGGCCTTGGCACGCAGCAGCGCGATATCCAGCAGCGCGATGGCCTCCGCAGGCGGCTCACCGAAGCGGTCGATCAGCTCATCGAGCATATCACTGCGCTGCTCGTCCGTGCGGATGAGCGCGATACGGCGGTACAGATCGACACGCTGTCCCGCATCCGCAACATAATCAGCGGGAAGATTGGCAGAAATCAGCAACTCGGCCGCACAATCGACACGCGGCTTGGGTGTTTCGCCTTCTCCTCCTGCACAGCCTCTTCGAGCAGCTTGAGGTACAGATCATAGCCGACGCTCATCATATGGCCGGACTGCTCGGGACCAAGCACATTGCCGGCACCGCGAATTTCCAGATCACGCATGGCAATCTTGAAGCCCGAGCCGAACGCCGCGAACTCACGAATCGCACCAAGGCGCTTCTGCGCGATCTCACTGAGCGCCTTGCCATGCCGATAGCACAGGTACGCATACGCATGGCGCGACGAACGACCGACACGGCCGCGAATCTGGTGCAGCTGCGCCAAACCCATATTGTCTGCATTCTCGATGATAAGCGTATTCGCGTTCGGAATGTCAATGCCGGTTTCAATAATCGTGGTGCAGACCAGAATATCAATCTCGCCGTCCGCCATCTCGTTCATAACCTTTGCGATCTCTTTCTGACCCATTTTGCCGTGAACGATGCCGATTCGCGCATCCGGAAGCCGCTGCTGCCACATGCTCGCACATCGCTCGATGGACTCCACGCGGTTGTGCAGGTAGTATACCTGTCCGCCGCGTCCCAGCTCACGCCGGATGGCATCAAGCAGCACGCCGTCGTTCTGCTCAAGCACGAACGTCTGCACCGGATGACGGTTCTGCGGCGGCTCCTCGATGGAGGACATATCGCGGATACCGGACAGCGCCATGTTGAGCGTGCGCGGAATCGGCGTAGCCGACAGCGTGAGCACATCCACGTTTTTGCTCATTTCCTTGAGCGTTTCCTTGTGCCCAACGCCGAACCGCTGTTCCTCGTCCACGACGAGCAGGCCGAGATCCTTGAACTTGATCTTCTTGTTGAACAGCTTGTGCGTGCCGATAACCAGATCGACCGAGCCCGCCTCCAGCTTTTTGAGCAGCGCAGTCTGCTCCGAGCCGGTCTTATAGCGCGTTAGCAGCTCGATCGTGATCGGGTGACCCTGAAAACGCTGCATCGCGGTCAGATAATGCTGCCGCGCAAGCACGGTCGTCGGTACGAGGATAGCCGCCTGTTTTCCCGCAAGAATGCACTTCATCACGGCACGCAGCGCGACCTCGGTCTTGCCGAAGCCAACGTCGCCGCACAGCAGGCGGTCCATCGGCCGGTCGGACTGCATATCGTCCTTGATCTCGGCAATACAGCGGAGCTGATCGTCGGTTTCCTCGTAGGGAGAAAGCCTCCTCAAACTCACGCTGCCACGCGTCGTCCGGCGGGAAGGCGAAGCCCCTGACCTTGGCGCGCTCGGCATACAGCTTGATGAGCCCCTCGGCCAGCTCCTTTGCAGCCGCTTTAGCGCGTGCTTTCGCCTTGCTCCAGTCCGCGCCGCCGAGCTTGTTCAGCCGCACGCGCTCGTTGTCACCGCCGCCGATGTATTTGGAGATGAGGTCGAGCGAGGTTGCCGGAACATACAGAAAATCCGTACCCGCAAACGCAATTTTGATGAAATCGCGCTCGGAACCGTCCACCGTCATGCGCTCCATGCCGATAAACCGACCGATACCGTGGTGCTCGTGCACGACCAAATCACCCGGTGTCAGGTCGGTGTACGACTTCACCTTATCACGGTTGGACTTCTTGACCTGCGTTTTCTTCCGCCGGGCAAGAACCTGTCCCTCGGTCATGACAACCAGACCGAGATCAGGATACTCAAAGCCGGCGGACAGCGTGCCCTCCATGATGTTGACACAGCCGCCCTTGGGCAGCAGATCGCTGATTTTTACGTTGAGACCGGTGTCGGTCAGCGCGTCCAGCATGTTCTGGCAGCGCAGCGCACTGCCCACACGACCGCCACCGCGCGTCCCTGCTCGGTATAGCTGCGGATATCGGCAGACGCCATGTCGAGGTTGCCGCCGTAGGCGTTCATCTGGTTGGCGATAAAGTTTTCCAGATGCTGCGGTGTCAGTTCGGCTACGTTGTTGAGAAAGCTGTCCAGACGCAGAATCTGGCGCTTCACGCTGCATACGCCGACAAAATCCAGCGCATACTCCCCGAGGGCGGGCGGCATTTCGCCGCGCTCGAGCAGAGCAGTTACGTCGTCGGCTACACGCGCGTGGAAATCGCGCACCGCGTCGCGCAGACGGGGCGTGTCCTCGATGATGACGATGGCATTTTCGGGCAGATAGTCGAACGCGGTCGCCATTTCGGGATAAATGAGCGGCATATACTTGTCCGCTGCGGGCAGCGAACCGGTCTCGCGCAGACGTTCTGCGTCCCGTTCAAGGTTAGTCTGCAAATCCGCGTGCTGCTTCTTCCGGCGGGTCGAGGTCAGCGCCAGAACAGCCTTTGCCAGTCCTGCCGCACCGCCCTTCGCCAGTGCCGGAATGGATTCCATGCACGGCAGACAGCGCAGGCTCTCGCACTGCTCCAACCGGCGCTGACTGCCGACGTCGAACGTGGAGATTGAGTCAATCTCATCGTCCCAAAATTCCACGCGGTACGGGTGCTCTGCCTGCGGCGGAAACACATCGAGGATGCCGCCGCGAATGGAAAACTGACCGGTGCCTTCGACCTGTACGCAGCGCTCGTAGCCTGCGCGGGTGAGCGACTGTGCCAGCTCATCCAGCGGCGCGGTTTCACCGGTGGCCAGCGACACGATTGCCGCCTTGAGCGCCTCCGGCGGCATGGTGCGCTGGGCTGCCGCCTGCACGGACGCGACCGCAAAATGCGCTTCCGTCAGCTCGTCCAGTGCTGCCAGACGGCGCTGCTCGTAGCCGCGCGACACACCGACTACATCCGCCATCACCAACTCACGAGAGGGCAGCTGTACAATGTCACGCTCGGAAAAACCGCGCAGATCAGCGGCAAATCGATTTGCAGCGTTGTCATCGTCGGTCAAAACCAGTACCGGACGGCCTGTATCCAGTCCTAACGCCGCCGCCAGATGCGCCTTGTGGATGGCTGATAAGCCAACCGCCAGCACCGGAGTTTTGCCCTCATCAACGGCTTGTTTTAACTGTTTGTATTCTTTCAGAAAAGTTATACTTTTTGTAATTTCGTTCAAGAGGTTCACCTCCCTTTCATAATGGAAAATGGAGGAGTCCGCCTGTAAAGGCGGTTATTGAATAATCGCGCAAAGCGCGATACCCGCGTAGCGCGACTGAAGTCTGCGCAAGGATAGCGCTAATTCTCAATTCTCCATTATTCATTCTTAATTATTGAGACACCAAAAGGGCAGATTTCTCAATCTGCCCTAATGTTATGCGTATTTTTTGCGGAATATGCGTGTTAGTCTGCCTTGTGGCAGGTCTCACAGTCTGCATCGCAGCCGAGAATCTCCGCCGGGTCCTTGCCCAGACGCTTGTAATAGTCAGAAATTGCAGAGCGCAGCGCTTCCTCTGCCAGCACGGAGCAGTGCATCTTTACCGGCGGCAGACCGTCCAGAGCCTCAGCAACGGCCTTGTTGGTCAGCTTGAGCGCTTCCTCCAGGGTCTTGCCCTTGACCATTTCGGTAGCCATCGAGCTAGTTGCGATTGCCGCGCCGCAGCCGAAGGTCTTGAACTTGACATCCTCGATGATGCCGTCGTCCGACACCTTGAGGTAAATCTTCATAATATCGCCGCACTTTGCGTTGCCGACCTCACCGACACCGTTTGCGTCCTCAATCTCGCCAACATTGCGCGGATGCGTAAAGTGGTCGAGCACCTTTTCACTGTACTGCATAAAATCTATCTCCTTTTTGTCCAATCAAATGAATATATTGCAGGAAAATCAATCGTAGGGTGCGACGACCCCGGCGCGCCGAGTCGTCGCGCCCTACGGGATACGTTTCCGCTTATCTTAATGTGCGTGCAGCTCGGTTGCAGCGGTCAGGTTAGGATGACCGTTCTCCCAAACCGGGCTCATCGAGCGCAGGGTCTTAACAACATCGGTGACCGTCTCGATGATATAATCAACGTCCTCCTCGGTGTTCTGCTCGCCAAGGGTCAGGCGCAGAGAGCCGTGCGCGATCTCGTGCGGCAGACCGATCGCCATCAGAACGTGAGACGGATCGAGCGAACCGGTGGAGCATGCCGAACCGGTGGAGCCGCATACGCCTGCGTTATCCAGTCGCAGGATCAGGCCCTCGCCCTCAATCGCCTCAAAGACGAACGAAGCGGTGCCCGGCAGACGGTTTACCGGATCGCCGGTATAGTGGGAGTACGGAATGTTCTCCATGATGCCCTTAACGAGCTTGTCCGTCAGCTTCTTGACGTAGCCCATCTTCTCGTCCAGACCTTCAACGGCCTCCTTCATCGCTGCTGCCAGACCGATGCAGCCTGCGGTGTTCTCGGTGCCGGAAACCAGACCGCGCTCCTGACCGCCGCCGTATACCAGCGGCTCAAGGGTGATGCCCTTCTTCACATACAGCACGCCGGTGCCGCGCGGACCGCGGAACTTATGACCGGACAGGGACAGCATGTCGATGCCCATCTCCTGCACGTCAATGTGCATGTGGCCGACAGCCTGAACCGCGTCGGTGTGGAACTTTGCGCCAACCGAATGCGCCAGCTCGGCAATCTGCTTGATCGGCTGAATCGTGCCGATCTCGTTGTTTGCCGCCATAACGGAAACCAGTGCAGTGTCCTCGGACAGCTCTGCTTTCAGCTGCTCAAGATCTACACGGCCTTCCTTATCCACATTCAGATAGGTAACGCGGTAGCCCTCCTTTTCCAGCGCCTCGCAGGTGTATGCAGCACCGCGTGATGCTCGATCTTGGAGGTGACGATATGTTTGCGGCTCTTGGAGGACGGACCGTGCATAAAGCCGCGGATCGCAAGGTTGTCCGCCTGCGAGCCGCCGCCGGTGAATACAATCTCACCCGGTGCATAGTCGTTCTTCTCGTTGACCGGCTCTGCCGCGTTCAGGCACTTGCCGACAACGGTACGCGCATCGTTGAGCGCTTCCTTTGCCGCACGGCCAATGCGGTACAGAGAGGACGGGTTGCCGTAGTTCTCGGTCAGCCACGGCTTCATAGCGTTGAACGCAGTTTCGGACATCGGGGTCGTCGCCGCGTTATCCGCATATACAAATCTCTTTTCCATAGTATATCTGCCTTTCTTTGTCCAAAAAGGTTGTCTTAAACACAAGTTGAACAGGCGGTTTTCGACGCGCGAAAACCCGAGTAAAATGATAGGTTCAGCGGGTACTACTAATATACACCCGAAACGGGTATTTTAGCAAGTGAAAAACTGACGAAACAGCAAGCGTATCCTGCTGTATTTTGCATTAGTTTGTGCATTTTGTGTAGTTTTATAAGGAGGTTAGCTGTGTTTTACCGGTGCGCGTGCGTATCGAGACGTTTTTTCAGCCGTTCGAGCGCCTCGGTATAACGCTCGGAGCGGGCGGTCGGGTTGCCGCGCAGCAGGCTCTTGCGGGTGCGGCCGAGTGCGGCTGCCCGCTCGTCAAAGCGGCGCTGCAGTTCGTCGAGCTTGACCTGCAGCTGCTCACGTGCAGCTTCGGTCTGCGCCCTGCGCTCGTCGGAGCGCATCTCATGCACGGCGGCAAGCTGTTCCTTCGCATCGTCCATTTTCTCGGAGAAGCTGCGCTTTCGCGTCGGCAAGCTGCTCCCTGGCATTGTCCACGCGCTCGGCAAGCTGTGCCTTCGCCTCGCCCACCTTCTCAGTGAATTCGCCGTGCGCTTCCTCTACACGGTAGGACAGGTTGGTCAGACCGACAAGCGCAGTCTCGGACAGCTGCTGTCGCAGCTCGGCCCCTGCTCGCGCAGACGGTCGAGTTCCTCGAGCACCTTGGCAAGATCGAGTGCGCTGCGTACGGATACGATCACATCGCTGATAAATGCCGCCGAAAACAGAACGTCGATCACGATCAGTCCGATAAACGGCAGACCGAGCACCAGCTTTTCAATCGGCGGATGAATGACGCTCGTCAGAATCAGGCCGAGAAAGCCCCAGCACAGTGACGAGCGCAGGCAGATATAGCCCTGAAACTGGAATCTCTGCTTGGAGTAATCCCAGTATTTTACCTTGAATATCTTCTCCATCACCACACCGACAATGTATTCAAACACAGTCGCCGCGATCATGCTCGCCAGATACAGCCACACCGGATGCTGCTTTAACGGCAGAGAAACATGCAGCAAGATCACGGCGCCGAAGCCGTAAATCGGCAGCATGGGACCGCGCAAGAAGCCGCGGTTGACCAGTCTGCGCTGTCCTACCGAGACCACGGTGGACTCAAAGCACCAGCCGAGCATACAGTACAGGTAGAAAACCAGTAGCCACTGGGCAGCGGAATAACTGTAATACACGCTCTCACTCCTCATGATTTGGATTTCGTATCTATTTATTCTATCGAATTTTTTGACTTTTTGCAAGGGGAACGATATAATAGAATCATACCATTTTAATAGGAAGGGTAGGAACGCCTAATGCTGAATTTTAATCTGCACACCACGACTGAGATTGTATTTGGTAAAGATATTGAGGAACAGATCGGCCCGCGTCTGAAAAAACTCGGCGCACATCGCATCCTCGTACACTTCGGCGGCTCGAGCGCCCGTACCTCCGGTCTGCTGGACCGTGTGGAAAAAAGCCTGTTTGCGGCGGGTCTTGCCTTTGTTGAACTGGGCGGTGTATCACCGAACCCGAAGGTATCGCTTGTCCGCAAGGGCATTGCACTGGCAGAGCGAGAGGGCATCGACTTTGTGCTGGCAGTCGGCGGCGGCTCGGTAATCGACTCGGCGAAGGCCATCGCCATGGGCGTTGCCACCAAAACCGATCCGTGGCAGTTTGCATCTACCGGCACAAAGCCGGATACCACCCTGCCGGTCGGCACTGTACTGACGCTGGCAGCCTCCGGCTCGGAAAGCAGCAACTCCTGCGTACTCACCAATGAGGAGACCAAGGAGAAGCGCGGCATCACGAGCGAGACCAATCGTCCGCGCATCAGCTTCCTTGATCCGGAGAACACCTATACCGTGTCCAAATTCCAGACCGGCTGCGGCATTGTGGACATCATGATGCACACGCTCGAGCGTTACCTCACGCCGGAAGGCGGCGAAAGCGACATTACCGACCGCATTGCCGAGGGTCTGCTCATTGCCGTGCGCGATGCCGGCCGCCGGGCAATCGCCAATCCGCGCGATTATGAGGCGCGTGCTTCCCTGATGTGGGCGGGCAGCGTTTCACATAACGATTACACCGGCTGCGGCCGCAAGCGCCTGTTCCCGGTGCATAAACTCGAGCATGAGCTGTCCGCGTTCCGCGATGAGATTGCACACGGTGCCGGTCTGTCCGTGCTGTTCCCGGCCTGGGCGCTGTACGAAATGAAGAACGATTTTCCGCGCTTTGCTCAGCTGGCGAACCGCGTATTTGGCGTGGAGATGGATTTCCACCATCCCGAGCGCACCGCGCGCGAAGGCATCCTGACCATGAAGCGCTTCTTTGAGGAGATCGGCATGCCGACGCATCTGGCGCAGCTGGGCATCAAGCCGGAGAATTACGCACAGCTGGCAGCGAATACCGTCCGCACGGTCAAGGGTCCGGTCAAGAGCTATTCCGCACTCGACGAACAGGCTATCATCGAGATTTATAAGCTGGCGGAGTAAAACCGCCTGTGCCAAAGACAGCGCAATAAGCGTAACAACTGCGAAGGAAGGCTGTGCAGCAGCCGCCCCTGCAGCCCATCACCAAAACCATAATGACCGCTCGGTACCAGCCGAGCGGTCATTTATTTTATCCATCTCCGCAATTACCGTCCGGTCGGACGTTTTTGGGCTTCAGGGTTGCTCTGGACTGCCGAAAGTAGTAGGATAAAAAGCAGTAAAGCTATCGAGAACAAATGAAAGCAGGGATTTTATGCAAATTGTAGATACCGGCGTACTGACCCCGTCCTTCATGGACTTCTCACTGCCGTCCGAATTTGCGAAAAGTGCGCTGTATTACTGCCCGCAGTTCGGTCAGTTCATCTGCAACAGCGATTACAGGATCGAACGAAACGGCATTGATCAATACCTGCTGATCTACATCAACAGCGATTCGCTCTGCATCCGCACAGACGGTATGACCGCCGAGGCGCATGAGGGCGAAATAGCGCTGTTCGACTGCCGCAAGCCGCACTGCTGCTGGTGCCCGGACAAGGTTGACTTCTACTGGTTTCACTTCAACGGTGCGGCAGCAAGCAGTACACCGAATATCTGACCGAGCGATTCGGCCTTGTGCACGAAAAGCAGCCGATGCTGTCGCTCAAGGATCAGTTCCGCACGGTCGTGCACTCGGCGCAGTACGGCATGAGCACGCAGTTTGCCTCCATGAACGAGCACCAGATTTCCATTGCGGTACACAGCATTCTGGGTGGTCTGGCGTCGCAGACCGTGCGAACCACCGTCACCAGTGAGCTGCTTGCACCGGCACTGGCGTACATTCACGGTCATTTTGCCGATGATATTTCGCTGGACGACCTTGCCGGGATGTGCGGCATCAGCAAATCGCACTTTATCCGCAGCTTCAAGCGATACGTCGGCTGTACGCCGCATGAGTATCTGCTGCAGTACCGTCTGCGTCAGTCCAAGCGTCTGCTGCTGTCCAGCGACCTGACCGTTGAACAGATTGCCGAGGACTGCGGCTTCAACAGTGCATCGCACTTTGCGCGGGCATTCCGGCAGGAGACGGATATTTCGCCAACGGCGTTCCGGGCTATTTCGTTCTGATTTTACCATATCAGACGTTATCTGTGTGCTAAAGAATACGGAATGGGTGCTAACCCTTAGCTGGGGTTCCAAAAGGATAGACACCAAGGTTTGCCCGTAGGCTGCTATACCTTATTCCCGCGCAGTACGCGGGTTAAATGAGTGCTATCCTCTTGGGACTACGGTTTCCTTTTATTTCTTAGTCTGGCGAAAATCGGAGAGCGGCGACCGCTCCGAAATTTGGGAACGGCAGTCGGGTGACCGTTGCGAGTCTTTCTCCGTCTTTTCGCAGTTCACAGATAACTTACCGCTACACAGGCGGTTAAATCTACGCAGGCGCGACATACCCGTGTCGCGCAACTCGTTAGTCTGAATATGACAGACAGCACCTGCGAATTTATCTATTTAGAACCGTTTAGCCGCGCAGGTGCTTTCTATTACCACGTGCCGACAAATTGCACTGCGGCACTGCTATGCCGCACCTTGCGTTGATGAAACCGTATGTGTAGCAGCAAGCGCGGGTATCCGACACTGCGAACAGGTTGAGAAAGACACGAACGGTGCGATAATAATGGATGCCAGACACAGCACGATGCCGAAACGCTTTGCAATGGTGATCAGCTGTGCATCCGTGCGCTTCCTCTTGGAGATAACCGGAAGGATGTCCAGGGTGAACAGCGTCATGGAGCTGTTCAGTACCGAGTTAAAAAGGAGGACAGGATCGCACCGAACATGACTGCTGCAAAGAAACCCAGTACCGGAGTCGGCAGGATGTCCTTGATCAGAGACGGGTACGCCATATCGAAGTCGGTCAGTACGCCGCCGTCACGGATGAACTGGATCACGCCGGGCGCTACCAGAAAGATCGGGCAGAATACGCAGGTAAGACCGGTCAGCAGCGAGCCTTTCTGCGCTTCCTTCAGGTTCTTCGCGCCGAGTACGCGCTGCATGATGGACTGGTTGGTGCACCAGTAAGAGATGTGGTTGATACCACAGCCAAGTACGATCATCGGCCACGGAATGTACGGCGGCTGTGCGTTTGGCAGGCTGGATCGCATTCAGGTGCTCCGGAGAGGAGGTAGCGAAAAGACGGATGCCTTCTGCGATGCTGCCGTCGCCCAGCGCGATAAATGCCAGAACCGGGATCAGGATGACCGCGCCGATGATAAAGATGATGCCGTTCAGAGAGTCTGATACGGCTACGGCCTTCAGGCCGCCGAAGATTGCATAGATACCGCCGATTATGCCGAGTGCGACGCACATTACGGTGGTTGCCATGAAACGGTTGCCGCCCATCAGTGCGGTAATACCGAAGATACGCTCCATCGCTACCGAGCCTGCGTACAGCACCAGCGGCAGCATGGTTACAATATAAGCGACAAGGAAAATGAACGATACAATGACGCGGGTTGCGCGGTCAAAGCGGCTTTCCAGAAATTCCGGGATAGTGGAAATGCCCAGCTTGAAATACTTCGGGATGAAGAACAGTGCCATCAGCGTCAATGCGATTGGGCACATGGTCTCCCAGCCCATTGCAGTCATGCCGGCTGCATAACGACAGGTTGGTCATCATCAGAGAACCAAAAGATAACCAGACCGCTCAGGCTTCGGCCTCCAAAGGAAGTAACCGTCTTTGCTGGTCTCGTCCGTTCCCTTGGTTTTAAGCCAGCTTACGAATGCCACTGCTACAGTGACAAGCACAAATGAACCCAGTGTAAATACCATTTTCTTGAAACCCCTCTTGTTTGCTGTGTAAATACGCTGCCACGGGTATTTGCAGCAGCGTGTCCCTCTTTTTTCTCTGCAGCCTACAGGATAATCTGTACGGAATTGCTAATTTTGTATATCTCATCCAACTTCATTCCATAGCAATGCCCCTAATCCTGCTTGGGCAGGAGCAGGGGCACCACCATATAGAGAAATAGAATGAGAGAAAGGATCTTTGAAATTTGCGTTATATCCATATCGGATTGGCAGAACGTTGGAGCGTTTTCCTGCCGATCCGAGAGGATCTTACGCGTGAACATTATCGCACAATCTGCGTTTGTGCGAAATGCAGTTTTATTAGTGGAGCTGCGTCTTCAGGGTATCCAGGCGCTC